>Ga0194049_1000049_pt1 | contig 47496 bp, 47 predicted proteins | sample JunL2225m_MetaG_FD_148665 | JGI IMG/M metagenome (GOLD analysis project Ga0194049, IMG submission 148665) | Anoxic zone freshwater microbial communities from boreal shield lake in IISD Experimental Lakes Area, Ontario, Canada - Jun2016-L224-25m | ecosystem: Environmental > Aquatic > Freshwater >... | reverse complement strand
ATCCTCCCGACACTCGCCGAAATCGTGCCGAACCTCAAAGCACACCACAGGGCGCTGCTCAATCTGCTCGGCGAACGCTATGTCGCCGTGTATGCCAATTCTGGATAGTAGGGGTGCGGAATGACGGATGTAACGGGGCATGGCTTTGGTCTCCAGATAAGAGGCAAAGCCGGTATGACAACCCAATCCATTCGGTCTGTCAATTTAAAGCGGTTGGGGCACTAGGAAGGTCGGGGGACGGCATCGTTCAATTCGGTCGGAAATGCGCAATTGTAGCAAAGGGGGGTGCGGAATGACGGATGTGAACCCAGACCATCGCAAACCGTACCCCCTAGCCGCCGAGAAACGGCAACGGAACGGCAACGGGAAATGAAAAATCACGCAAAAATAAAAAAGGCTTGCCCGGAAAACCGCGCAAGCCTTTGTTTTTATGGTGCCTCGGGCCGGAATCGAACCGGCATGGCCGCTAAGCCGAGGGATTTTAAGTCCCTTGTGTCTACCAATTTCACCACCAAGGCAAAAATCAACAAAACACTCCCTGTAAAGCCCGGCATGGGCAGCGAAGCCACGGTTTGTCAATTAAACCGAATCCACAACCAATCTGATTGCTTCCCTCCACCAAGTTTCTTGATCCCCTACCGGTCCAGTCGAGACTCCCTCCATACAGATTTCATTTTACCATTCCGACCATCATCAGGTATACCTTAAGATGATGGCAATTAGTTTTTCCGCTTTTCCAGCACTTCCCCAATCAGCAGTCCATCGGTTAGGCGGATTTCCACCGATTCGCCCGTTTGCGTGTCGCCAATGGTGCGTAGGATTTTTCCGTCTCGCCCACGGCTGGCGATGGCATAGCCGCGCTCCAAGGTTGCCAGGGGGCTGACGGCGTGGAGTTTTTCGCCGCTGGCTTTGAGCGTTTGCCGACGCAGTTCCAAAAGCCTGGCCATGGCGGATTTCAGCCTACGGCTCAGCGCCCCTCTTTGGGTTTCCAGCAATTGTATGCGTTGAGCGGGATGCTGGCTGTCAAGCTTCGCCATCAAGGTTTGCAACTTGTCCATGCGCCTGGAGACACCCGCACATACGGACCGGATCAAGCGCAATTCCAATTCGTCCAGGCGTTGGGCATTGCGCTGCATTTGTTTTTCCGGGTGTGCTTGTTGTAGGCGCTTACGCAGATAGTCCAATGTGTGCGTTTGTTGTTTCAGTTTCAGCCGTATTTGCTGCTGCAAGCGGCCTTCCAAGCGGATGCAGCGGGCCAGCCATGCGCCTCCGTCGGGGCTGACCGCTTCGGCGGCGGCAGTTGGCGTGGGGGCGCGCAAGTCGGCAACCAGATCGGCCATGGTAAAGTCGGTCTCGTGGCCTACGCCGCTGACGATGGGGATGGAGCAGGCTGCCATCGCCCGTGCCACGATTTCCTCGTTGAAAGCCCACAAATCTTCCAGCGAACCGCCGCCTCGCGCCAAAATCAAGACATCACAAAGCTGCAAGCGGTCGGCTAGGGCGATGGCACGCGCAATGTCACGCTTGGCCTCGTTGCCTTGCACCTTGACCGGAAAGATTAGCACCGGCAATGCAGGGAAACGGCGTTTGAGTACGGTGAGAATATCCCGCACCGCCGCCCCGGTCGGGGAGGTGATGACGCCTAGGCATTTGGGCGGGACGGGGATGGGCCGCTTGCGGTCGGCATCGAACAAGCCTTCACCGGCGAGTTTGGCCTTCAAGACTTCAAACGCCCGCCGCAATGCGCCGTCGCCGGCTTCCTCCAAATAATCGACGATCAACTGGTATTCGCCGCGTGGCTCATACAGACTCACTTGCGCCCTTGCCAACACCCGCATTCCATTGGCGGGCTTGAACAGTAAGCCTCTGGCCGGGCCGCGAAACAAGGCGCAACGCACTTGGGCATCTTGGTCTTTCAAAGTGAAATAATAGTGGCCGGAAGACGGCAGGGCAAGGTTGGAGATTTCGCCCTCGACCCAAATGATGCCGAAATGGCTGCTCAACAACAAGCGCACCGAACCGTTGAGTTCAGTGACGGTGTAAATGGCGCGGGGAGGGCTGTTCATCTCAAGGCAATCAAGCAAATAAACCACCCCGTCATTCCGGCAGGGAACGCCGGAATCCAGTCACATGGACGTGAAACTTTGGTATTACTCATGATTTGCCGTACTAGGCATTTGTTTTGCCATTTCAACCAGAATCCCAATGATTTTATTGACATTATCAATATAATAATCTTGAATATCAACATACACGGTATTATTTTCAAGCTTCAAAAACTTCCATGCATTCCCTGTTGTCACCGCGCCGAACACGGCAGGAAGTTGCAAACCTTCCTTCTCATTGAATAGATTTGCTGCATACATCTCGGCTATGCATTGCCCTAAACCACCGACGATGTTTTCATTTTTGGCTTCAACTACCGTAATGATGGGGGCGCTCAAATAAAACTGTTCAGGTGATTGGCTGATGATAAAATCACAAAATCCAGCAAGCCCTCTTTCCTTATCAACATCAAAAATAACGCCTGAAAATAGACTAATCTGGTTATTAAGTGTCTTTCTGACTTCTAGCAAGATATTCGCAATTATAAGCTCCGAACGGGCTTTTTCTGTGCCAACGGCCATCGCAAGGGGGACATTATATTTTAATGTAGCCGATAAAAGCTCACTGATTTGGATTTCATTGATATTTGAAAACAAGTCTCTATTTTCGACTATTTCCAGCCCGAGTTTCTCTTTGACTTGCTTGATCGAGAATTCACTATATGACATGGGTTTATAACCTATCTATTGGTAATTCAGATCGAGGGCATTGGTGATAATCAGGAAGTCCATCTCAGGAATTCGGCATTTGAAACATAGCAACAGGAATTGGGCGTTCAACGGCGACAGACTTGCGAAGTGCCTTAATGCGTTCAATCTCATGCATCGTTTGTGCGGTAAAGTAAGATTCTCCACAATGCGGACATGCCCACAGCGGTATATTTTCAATCACCAGTATCGAAATGCCACGTCCAAAACTACGGGTCACTTTTCGCAGTTGCACACCGGGCTGTCCGCATGAGGCGCAGAGTTGGCTAGGCGAGGTATGCTGTGATAACGAGGAGTTTGCCAATTGGCCCGATTTTGATGACTGTTTCCGCGTGACGTTCGTCGAGGGTGGCACCACGGACGACACATTTGACTTCTCTGGTTCTGGAGTCCCGTTGTCGTTCGATGATTTCACCAGTGAGGATGATGTTTTCGAGATCAAGGATTGTGAGGTTGTCATCGTCTAATTCCTCGGCTGCATGAATGGAAACAACATAATTTAGTGAGCGGATGCATTCTCGGATTTTGGATAGGGTAGGCTGTAGCATGGTTAGATTTTACTCGCCTATCTGACATTTCGCTTCTATTACTCTCAGTGCAAGCATAACCGCACCCCACAATTATTTACATCCCATCTATTAAAGTCTGTACTTTTTTTGCGTAGGGGTGATTCAGTTGTGTAAATAGTTCAAGACTTTTCGAATAATAGCGTTTTGCTTCTATCTTTTTCCCTTGTAACTCACGGACAACCCCTATATTTGCGTAATTTTCTGCCACACCTTGTTTACGAACTAAGTCTTCATTCAGCTTTAAGGCTTTTTGAAAATACTCAATGGCTTTCTCCAAGTCGCCTCGCATTTGATAGACAAGTCCTAGATTGCCGTAAGTACTTGCCTCGACTTCTTTTGTGCCTAAGCCTTCATTCAGCTTTAAAGCTCGTTGGTAAAATTCAATGGCTTTGTCCAAGTCACCATGTATTTGATAGACAATCCCTAAACTACCATAATCGTTTGCCATGCCTTCTTTATCATTTAATCCTTTATCAAGCTGTAAGGCTTTTTGATAAAATTCAATGGCCTTGTCCAAGTTCCCGCGAATTTGATAAACATTCCCTAAATTGCCTGATGCGGTGGCAATTTCTTTTGGGTCAAGATGCTGGTTGCCTAAGGCTAACGCTTTATTATAAGCGGCGATGGCTGCATCCATGTCACCGACACGCCTTAATATAAGTCCTAACTGATTCCACCCATCGGCATTATCAGGGTCTAGTTGCGTGGCTCGACGATAGGCTTGCAAGGCTTCTTGGGTATTATCCAAGAAAGCCAATGCCCCTAAGTTGCGGTAAGCTTCGGCCCCTTGTTTGGCTGGCTGTTCGGCTTTTTCGGCGATTCTGGCAAATAAGGATTTGGCGAGTTTGGTATTGCCTTGCTTCAAGGCCGAAAAAGCAGCATCACGATCTGCGGGGCTGACATCTATCCCTTGGCCTTTGCTTAATGCGGTAACGGCTTCGGTGAGGGCTTTAATTTGTTCGTCTTTAACTTGTACATCCAGTTTATGATTTTTGGTTAAAGTCGTGACGATTTGACTGATGGCCTCGGGTGATGGGTTTTGAATTATTAGATCATGCCCTGCGATATTACTGTCACTGACATTGCCGTCAATTTTAATGCCTGTGTTTATCTCTTGGTTCTGATTACCACTGTCCGTTTTGGTGCTTGATTTATCGGCAAAATAGAAATAAAAACTTATAATACCTATTATCGAAGCAATGACCCCTAGTTGCTCCCAAATGGACAGATTGTTAAATTTTGGAAACTTCATTGTCAGCCGCTCTGAGAAAAAATCGATAGGAAAAGCGGCTTAGTTTCATGGCTTGCCATAACCCGAACATTGCCATCCATGGACGCTGGATTCCGGCATCCATGCCGGAATGACGGTGTATACGCCATAGGCTGTCACGCATGGGCCGACCCATCTAAGACCTCGGCCACCCACTGGTTCAGGCTTTTGCCTTCGGCTGCGGCAGCACATACGATGTCGGCATGAAGATCATTCGGTATGCGGATGTTGAACTTGCCTGAGTAAGTCTTTTTTGGTTCGATGCCTTTCTCCCTGCACATGTCCAAAAACACCTTAAGTGAGATTTCCCCCTCGCGCCGAAGACCAGCCACGTCAACTGAATAAAAGTCAGCCCCACCATTCAACCCGACGAACTCACCACGGAACATTTCAATGTCCGGGTCATAGGCAATCACTGCCTTGTAGCCTTCAATGGTCATTACATTAATCATGGTATTACCTCGTTGTCATTCAGCCATTTACGGATGGAAACAACAGCGCCCTTGTCGGCGTTTGGTGAGGGATGCGGCCTGTGGAATACCCTCGCTTCGCCAAACAAAACTACACCCACACGGGAGCCTTCGCGCTCGCTGATTTCGGCACCAAGTTCTAGTAGCAGGGATTCGATGTCGCGCCATTGGATGTTTCCACTGACAGGATGTGCAAAAACCAACTCAAGGATTTTTTGGTGCTTGCGTTTCATGATTATTATGGTACTGAAAAGTAGTACCTAGAACAAGCTGATTTTTCTGAATAGGAGCGTTTCATTGGGTTTTCATCCTCAACAATCACTCAAGCCTCCCCCATCTCCCTTTTAAACCGATGGATTATCCGGCGATCTTTCTTGTCGGGCCGTTGGTCGGGCTGCCCGCCCATGTCCCGCACAATCTTGCGCCGTTCCACTTCGGCTTGCCGTTTGGCGTGGCTTTCCGGGGTTTCTTCGTACAGCAAGGCGGCTTCGGAGGCGGGGCGGCGTTGAGCTTTGAGGGCAGTGACGGTAATGTCCCAAGTATATTGGTCTTTGCTGATTTCAAGCTGTGCGCCAATGCCGATGTCCTTGCCCGGCTTGGCACGTTGGCCGTTTAGATGGATTTTGCCACCGTTAATGGCTTCGGTGGCCAGTGCGCGGGTTTTAAAGAAGCGGGCAGCCCAGAGCCATTTGTCCAAGCGCATACGCTCCCCGCCGCCTTGCCCCTCTTCGTCTTGGGTATGGCGGGACATGGCAAAAGGTTTTAGCCGGCCGGGATAGTCGCCACACCACCTGACTGTAGCCAAGCATTGAAGCCTCCGGCCAAACTCACCGCTTTGCCCCAACCCAATTTTTGCAGGGTTTCCACCGCCAATGCCGAGCGCCCGCCGGTAAGGCAGTAAACAAGGATTTCCTCATTTTGTTTGCCCGCAAAGGCGGGATGCCCGTCAATTTTGAATTCCAGCACGCCACGCGGAATGTTCACTGCGCCGGGTAGGGCACCCGCTGCGTATTCGGCCGGTTCGCGCACATCCAGCACTAGGGATTTATCCAGTATATTCTTGGCTTGCGCCGCATCGACCTCAGTAATATGCTGCTTCGCCGCTGTAACCAAGTCCACCGCTGTTAATGCCATGTTTATTTTCTCCGAATTGTGTTGATCTCTTAGAAGTTCCGCTTGATGGCTTTTAGGTTGGCCCTCAGCCACCATCTAGCCTGGCGCCACCAATCCCGGCGGCCTGAAGGCCACCCTACAGGTGTTTGCCAAGTTAATGTAACAACTTATTTCATCCGCAACTCCTTGGGCAACGAGAACACGACTTTCTCTTCTATGCCAGCATTTTCTGTCACCATTTTGCCACCCCAAGCCTTGAGTTGTGAAATGACCTTTTTGACTAGGATTTCCGGGGCCGACGCACCGGCGGTGACGCCCACCTTGTTGGCACCTTCCACCCATTCCCGTTTAAGCTCGTTGGCGTCGTCAATCAGATAAGAGCCTTTGCCTAGCTTTTCGGCGATTTCCCGCAGACGGTTGGAGTTCGAACTGTTGGGGGAACCGACCACCAGAATAACATCGCAATCGGCGGCCAAGGTTTTCACCGCGTCTTGGCGGTTTTGAGTGGCATAGCAGATGTCATCTTTCTTCGGGCCGATAATCTTGGGAAAGCGTTCGCGCAAGGCAAGGACGATGGCTTGGGTGTCGTCGATGGATAGCGTCGTCTGGGTCACATAGGCGAGGTTGTCCGGGTTTTTGACCTTGAGCGTGACCACATCGGCGGGGGATTCCACCAAATAGATTCCGCCCTCGGGATTGACGTACTGGCCCATGGTGCCTTCCACTTCCGGGTGGCCGGTGTGGCCGATGAAAACGATTTCCCGTCCCTCGTTGGCGTGGGCATGGACCTCGATATGCACTTTGGTCACCAACGGGCAAGTGGCATCAAACACCTTCAAACCACGTTCACGCGATTCCATTTGGATTTGTTTGGAAACGCCGTGGGCGCTGAAGATGACAGTGGAATTATCCGGCACTTCGGCCAATTCCTCCACGAACACCGCTCCGCGTTCACGCAGCCCATCAACCACATAACGATTATGCACGACCTCATGGCGCACATAGATGGGGGCACCGAATTCTTCGATGGCGCGTTCGACGATTTCAATGGCACGGTCTACACCGGCGCAAAAACCTCTGGGATTGGCAAGAATGATTTCCATTGGATGTGTCTGTTTTATTTAAGAATTGAATTAGAGGGCATTGTGTCACTTCGGCGCTTTGGAATCAACGCAATAAGACCGACTCGGTTTATTCCTGCCCTCCCCCCCGCCACAGCACTTCCCCGCCATCGGCACGGGCAATGACACGCGCCGCGACGAAGAGGAAATCGGATAGGCGGTTGATGAAGGCCAAGGCACAAGGTTCGATGGTTTCTTCCCTTGCAAGGCCCACCATCAAGCGTTCGGCGCGGCGGCAGACGGTGCGGCTGATGTGGCAGGCCGCCGCGGCAGCGTTGCCACCCGGCAAGATAAATTCTTTTAGCATGGGTAGGTTGTCGTTGAGCTTATCCAGTTCCTGCTCCAACCAGTCCACATGTCCTTGCTTGATGAAAACGAAGCCAGGCATGCAAAGCTCCCCGCCAAGATCGAACAGTAAATGTTGAATTTCGCTGAACGTCTCGCCCAAGTTGGCCGGCAGTCCGCTGGTTAGCACCATGCCGATATGGCTATTCAGTTCATCCACCGTTCCATAGGATTCGACGCGCAAGCAGTCTTTTGCCACCCGGCTGCCATCGCCGAGACCTGTCGTGCCGTCGTCACCGGTACGGGTGTAGATTTTAGAAAGTCGATGCCCCACAGCCCGCCTCAAACCAGTTTGTCGTCGGCGACAACCACGCCGTCTTCATCGGCATAAAGGTAGCTGCCAGTGCGGAAATTAACCCCGGCGAAGGTAACCAAGCAGTCACGATCCCCACCGCCGCGCTTATGGCTCTTCATCGGATGGGTGTGGATGGCGCGAACCCCGATGGGTAATTCGGCAATGTCCAGGGAGTCGCGGATGCAGCCATAGGCAATGATGCCCTTCCAGCCGTTGTCGGATGCCAGTCTGGCAAGATCACCGCCGAACAATGCACAGCGGTGCGATCCGCCGCCATCAATCACCAGCACCCTGTCCTCGACTTTTTCTTCCAGCACGAGTCGCAACAGTCCGTTGTCCTCGAAAGTTTTCAGCGTGGTGACACGGCCACAGAAGGAGTGGACACCACCGAAGGATTTAAACACAGGGTCGGCAATTTGCAAATGGCGGGAGTTGCCGGCGAACTGGTCGCATAGGTCGGGGGTTCTGAAGCTCATGCCTGGGGGTTCCGTTTGGTCTTGAAAGTATGTTGGTTTATGTGCAGTTTTGGGACAAGCAAAAGCCCGAAGGGTTCATAGTTGGATTTTTTGGTGGTGCCTTTCGCTGGCAAACACGGTCGGGCCGGGTACGAAATCCATTCATGAGTTGACCCCAATATGATTCGAAAGTCCCACAGCCATGGCGGGTGTCCGTTTTTTTTCCTCCCACCCGTATTCGACATGAAAATTTGATCCCAAAGGGAGTTAGCAATATTCTGTATCCAGTCCGTGCGTCGCACAGGCTTAAAACTCAAAGACAACCATCGACCGCCGGAGGTGAATTATGCAAAACATCATGTTGAAAGCCATCGACAATCTGGCCAAATTTGGGCTGGACAAGCTGGAACGCGCCTTGCTTTTTGGGGCCGCGCTTGCGGTCATTCTTGCCTTGGCGACAGGTAGCATCCAAATGTCCCAGGTTTGGCTGACTTTTCTGTTCCGTTGGCTGCACGTACTTGCGGGCATCATGTGGATTGGTCTGCTTTGGTACTTCAATTTCGTCCAAATCCCGTCCATGCCAAAAATCCCTGACGAGCAAAAGCCTACGATAAGCAAGGTGATTGCGCCCGCCGCGCTATTCTGGTTTCGTTGGGCGGCCCTTGCCACCGTCGTCACTGGATTGATCTTGGCGGCTCTGAATGGTTATATCTTCAAGGCCTTGCTCTTGGGCTATTTCCAAGGCGGCAGGGACACCTACATCGGTCTTGGCATGTGGATGGGGTTGATCATGTCCTACAATGTTTGGATGATCATCTGGCCCAACCAGCAGAAGGTACTGGGTTTGGTTCCGGCCGGGGACGATGAGAAAAAGGCTGCCGCACGGACGGCAATGCTCACTAGCCGTTTCAACACCATGTTTTCCATACCGATGCTCTATTTCATGGTTGCGGCCCAGAACCTAGGCTAGCGCAAGCCTCAGTTAAGTGGCGTGGTGGATGCCCCGCCACTTCGGCGGCACTTGATTGTACGGACTCGCCGAAACCTTGAGCTCCGTCAAGCACTCAGGTAACCGCCGCCGAGGCCAGTGGCAATCCCATTGCGAATGGATAAGGAAAAGTGCCAAGCCGGACAAGATGCGTGGCAGTCCGGCCCCCAAAGCCCTGCCTGATGTCCAAAAAGGTGTCATTCCGCTTGGCTTCTTTCCGCGTTGAGGAGCTCAATGACGGGGCGGGTTTGCGGTCGCATGCCGCGCCAGATGAAAAACGCCTCGGCCGCTTGCTCGACCAGCATGCCAATGCCATCCACGCTAAGCTCTGCCCCCATGCCCCCTCCCCAGCGGACAAAGGCCGTTGGCTGGCTGCCGTAGGCCAAATCGTAACAAGTCCCGCCAGCGGCCAGTATCCCTTCGGGCACGGGTGGCAAGTCACCGCTCAGGCTGGCTGCGGTGGCATTCAGGATCAGGTCGAAAGATTCACTGGCCAAAGCCTTGAATGGCAGCGCCTTGATTGAACCCAAATCGGCGAATTCCATTGCCAACTGTTCGGCCTTGGCGACCGTGCGGTTGGCAATAATCATCCGCCTTGGTTTCATTGCCAACAACGGCTCAAGGATACCCCGGCTGGCTCCGCCTGCGCCAAGCAATAAAATATTGAGGCCAGTGACGGTCAAGCCTAGGTTCACGGTAAGATCGCGTAAGAGCCCCACGCCATCGGTATTGTCGCCAAACAGTCTGCCGTCTTTGCCAAGCACAAGCGTGTTGACCGCCTTCGCCCTGTCGGCTCGCACGCTTTTCCCGTCGGCGATGCCCCAAGCCAATTCCTTCAACGGCACAGTGCAGCTCAAGCCCCTCCCACCTTCGGCGGCAAACCGCTTAAGTTCCTCCCGAAAGTTTTCGGCGGGCACATCCTGCGCTGTGTAATGAATGGCCTGGCCGGTTTGCTGTGCAAACAAAGCATGGATGCGGGGGGATTTGCTATGGTTGATGGGGTGGCCAAACACGGCATATCGGTCTTGTGGCATGCTCTTCAATTCTCAGTTTCTTTGCGCTTTTCACGGTAGACAGTGGCGGCGATGATAAAAACGGCTAATGCGAATAGCCAAGGCATGAAGCTTTCCAACAGATTGGCTGCCACCACGGCTATGACTAGGTAAATTCCGGTGAGGCTGAATCGCCATCCGATGCGGATTCCGTCGAGGAAAGTGGTCAAGGCAAGGATCAACAGGACCATCAGCCCGGTGGCTTCCTGGGTCATGTGCCCCGCTTCGACGAAGCTGAACAAGCACAGGACGGCGACTAGGGAACCCAGCCAATGCAAGGATTGGGTCTTGAACAACTCTTTCACTTCGTTGCCCTCCCCGTTCGGGTCGAAATGCCTCCTCGCATTGTGCCAGCCAGCGATCATGGCGGCGAAGCCGAACACGAAGATCATAGCCATCCAATACATGAAAGCATCTTGGGGCGAGAAGTCAGTGACAGCGATTCCCACCAGGCAGAAAATCACCATGATGATCAGGATGACTTCCTCGACAGGTGCGGCAGACTTTTTTGATGCGGGTTTCGTCATAGTGTGGGTTCGCTTTATCAAGTAAATTTTAAAGGTAGGATACCGATTCAATTAAATTGTGTATTTCATCGTATGTGTGCATCTCACGCCTCCAAGCGGCACGGCAAGTGGCGCATTGCCGACCTGCGGCAGTCAATGCGCTTCCCGTAACCAACGGGCCGCTTGCAGGGCGAAGTAAGTCAGTATTCCGTCCGCACCCGCCCGCTTGAAGGCTAACAAGGATTCCAGCACGGTCTTCTTTTCGTCCAACCAGCCATTTTGTGCAGCCGCCTTCAGCATCGCGTACTCGCCACTTACCTGGTAGACGAAGACGGGCACGGCGTAACTATCCTTAACCCGGCGGACAATATCAAGATAAGGCAGGCCAGGTTTGACCATCACCATGTCGGCACCTTCGGCGATATCCAGCCCGACCTCGCGGATGGCCTCGTCAGAGTTGGCGGGATCCATCTGGTAGCTGAATTTGTCCCCGCCGCCAAGATTCGTAGCGGAACCCACGGCATCACGGAATGGGCCGTAAAAGCTGGACGCGTATTTTGCCGAATAGGCAAGGATACGGGTATTGACAAAGCCTTCGGACTCCAGTGCCCTGCGGATGGCACACACGCGTCCGTCCATCATATCAGAAGGCGCGACGATATCGGCACCCGCATGGGCAAGCGAGACGGCCTGCCTGACTAAAACCGACACGGTTTCATCGTTGACCACATAACCACTGGGGTCGGACAAGCCATCTTGCCCGTCGCTGGTAAACGGGTCTAGGGCCACGTCGGCGATCACTCCCAAGTCGGGCCACGCTTGCTTCAAGGTTCGCGTGGCACGTTGGGCCAGTCCTTCGGGATTGTAGGCTTCCCTCGCATCTTCACTTTTTTTTGCAGCGGGGACGACTGGAAACAAGGCGATGGCAGGTACGCCAAGCCGCACCGCTTCCGCGGCTTCCGCGAGCAGGAGGTCGATGCTTATTCTCGCGACCCCGGGCATGGAAGCCACTGGCTCACGGCGGTTTTCCCCCTCAACCACGAAGACCGGGTAGATCAGGTCGTCGACGGAAAGCGAATGCTCGCGCATCAGCCTGCGGCTGAAATCGTCGGCGCGCATCCGGCGAAGGCGTGTGTTTGGAAAGAAATTGGGGTTTTGCTGGAAATTATGCATGTCGTTGCTCAGTGCGGGAAATGTTTCGGGGTGATGCTCAAGCCGGTAGTTTATTCGTGAATGTCGCGTTATGATAAGACTATTTTAAGTCTCAATGCAGGAGTGATATAGATGAAACCGACTAACGTATCTTTGGGGCTGGCGAGCCTGGCTTGGCTTTTGGCTTTGGCTCTTGGCTTGGCTTCGATGCGAAGCTTGGCCGAAGGGCAGGAAGTCTTGCTGCCGCCCCAAATCGTCATACAGCACACCTCCGAGGAGTTGCAGAAAAACCTGCAAAAACCGGAATACAAGAATGACTTCAGCAAAGCTACGCGTTTTGTGGATAGAATCCTCGAAACGCATGTGGATTTTGACAGGGTTTCCATCCTCACTTTGGGGAAATTCTGGAAAACCGCCACACCGGAGCAACAAATTCGCTTCAAGAAAGAATTCCGTACCTTGTTGGTGCGCACCTATACCACGGCGTTCACCGAATATGCCAATTGGACCATTCGTTACCTGCCCCTTGACTTGGCCGAAGGGGATACCAAGGCGGTGGTGCGCACCGAAATTTTGCAGTCAGGCGCAAAACCAGTGTCGATCAATTATCGGATGATCAAGATCAATGGTGACTGGAAAGTCTACGATGTGTTGATCATGGATCTCAGCCTGCTTCAAAACTACCGGGATAAATTTACCAGAGATGTGTCTAGGACTGGTTCCCTCGACCAACTGATAACCGAACTTGCCCAGCGCAACAGCTCTGCCCTCAAGGAACCCGTAGGCGCCAATCCCACAAAGGGTTAGGATTTCAACCAGTCCTTGGGCTTGAGAAAATTCTGGTATAGATTGTCTTCGGCGCTGCCTTCCTCGGGTGTCCAATTGTATCGCCAATGGGCCACCGGGGGCAGCGACATCAAAATCGACTCCGTCCTGCCCCCCGACTGCAGGCCGAAAAGTGTGCCGCGGTCATAAACTAGATTGAACTCAACGTAACGCCCCCGGCGGTATCTTTGGAATTCCTGCTCCCTTTCGCCGTAGGGCGTGTTTTTACGCCTTTGCACTATCGGGAGGTAGGCTAGGATGTAATGGTCCCCCACGCTGCGCATAAACTCAAAACAACGCTCGAAGCCCCATTCATTCAGGTCATCAAAGAACAAACCCCCTACGCCGCGGGTTTCGTTGCGGTGCCTGAGAAAAAAATACTCGTCGCACCATTTTTTGTAGCGGGGATAGGTGTCTGCGCCAAAAGGCTCGCAGGCGGATCTGGACGTTTCGTGCCAGGCGATGACGTCTTCTTCGCTAGGGTAGTAGGGGGTCAAGTCCATCCCCCCCCCGAACCACCATACCGGAGCCTCACCTTCCTTTTCGGCAATGAAGAAGCGCACATTGGCGTGGGAAGTCGGCACATAAGGATTGCGGGGGTGGATGACTAAGGATAATCCGACCGCATGAAAGCTTCTCCCAACCAATTCCGGGCGGTGGGCGGTGGCCGACGATGGGAGGTTCCGGCCGATGACGTGGGAAAAATTGACCCCGCCTTGTTCGATTACGCTGCCCGCGCTCAATACACGCGTCCTGCCGCCGCCTTTTCCGTCTTGGTAGCTCCAGGCATCTTCGACAAACCGGGCAACCGTCTCCTCGCCCTCCAGCGCCGAACAGATTCTGTTCTGCAGCCCAGTAAGATAATTTTCCACTTGCTCTAAGTCAGGCTCGACCATTGACCGGGATTCCTCGCAGGGTAAACGAGGGCTAATTCTAACACACGCCAATACTCATTCGCTTACGCCCATGCCCATGCATGAAGCCATCCCTTACGTAACCGATGTTACGCAGCGATCATCTGCAGGGCGGCCTTCAGGCTGCTTTGGCTTGCGAGGTGGCACGGGCCTCAGTTGGCGGCCTGGAGCCCCCCTGCAACAGCACGCGGCCGGTGACGCGTAACATCAGTTACGTAAGGTATAATCAAGCCATGCCAAATTACGCTACCTTCCTCCCCGACATCAACGTCCAGCCTGCCTTATACCCCTTGCTGGATGCGCTGCCAGGCAAATTGGCCCAAGCTTTTGACCCGTCCACGCACGGCGATCTGAGCCGTTGGCAGGACGTGCTGGCCAGGCTTCCCGTGTTGCAAGCCTCGCGCATCGATCTTGATGCCGATGCTCCGTGCATCGGTTTGCCCGGCGATAGTAATGCGGACATCCGTCAAGCCATTGAAGGGCAGTTGAAAAAACTGCACCCATGGCGCAAAGGGCCTTACCTCGTACACGGCGTCCATATCGACAGCGAATGGCGCTCAGACTTGAAATGGCGCCGTTTGAGCGGGCACATAGAGCCTTTGCGGGGCAGGACAGTGCTTGATGTCGGTTGTGGCAATGGATACCACTGTTGGCGCATGGCTGGAATGCGGGCCAAGCTGGTGATTGGCATCGATCCGACACTGCTTAGCGTTATTCAATTTCAAGCAATCAAGCATTTCACGGGGGAATACCCGGTCCATGTCCTGCCCTTGGGGATTGAGGAAATGCCTGGGAAGTTGGCCGCTTTCGACACGGTTTTTTCGATGGGCGTGCTGTACCACCGACGCTCTCCCCTTGATCACTTGCTGGAACTGCGCGGCCTATTGCGCACAGGCGGGGAGCTGGTGCTGGAAACCTTGGTGATCCATGGCGGGGAAAGGGAAGTGTTGATTCCCGAGGGCCGCTACGCCAGGATGCGGAATGTGTGGTTCATTCCCAGTTGCGCGATGCTCGAAGGGTGGCTGAAGCGATGCGGTTTTCGTGATGTCAGGCTACTTGACGTGACCCAAACCACGCCTACTGAGCAACGTGCAACTGATTGGATGCGCTTCCAATCATTGCAAGACTGCTTGGATCCAGCCACCCCGGCATTGACTGTCGAAGGGCTTCCGTCACCCGTGCGTGCGATTTTTCTTGCGAAAAACTGATAAAAAGGGATTTGCCGACACTTCTGGGGCGCTGGTGGACGAGGTGACGCGACGTTTTCCGACACATTTGATAAAGATTAATAAAGCTATATATATCAATGTGATATAAAAATATTATCCACAAAATGAGGTTTTTGCAAACTTGATCCCTTGCAATTTCCTAAAATCTTCTTTATAAAGCACCTGTGCTCAATGCACTACCTAGAAAAGAAGCATGTTTCCAATGTTCAAATTTTGAGGAGGATTTTTATGAAGAAGCTCGTACTTTGCGTTATCAGCGTTGCTCTGTTGTCGATCGGCATCATGGGTTGCGGCAATTCACCGGACGGCGACGCTCAGAAGCTGCCGAAGCAGTCCGCTCCAGTTGGCGCCCCGAGCCTGTAAGTTCGGTTTGCCCTTGGTCGCTGAAACACTGGAATTCGCCTGACTTTACGGTTAGGCGGTATAATTACAAGACAGGTGTCTTGGGTTTTTTTGATGCCCAGACCCCCCAGAAGGTCTGGGCGTTTTTTTGAGGGGAATGATTCCCCTTGTGCTTCACAGCAAAGGCTTTGCGCAAAGCCCAGCGCCGGGCTGGCTTCATGGCGACACGGGCGTAATCAACTATTTGCTTGACATCCGTTGGTTACGCGGTTAAGAATAGGCGTTGTGATAGCAGACAGATGCAATCTGGAACACTATTCAAAAGCCTCTTAAAATCAAATTACGCTTAAGGTAGGTCAAGAAATGGGAGCAATTCTCGATTTAGTTGAAAAAATGAGATCCCCCACGGGTATCATCGTCACCATCGTTATTATCGCAGTTGGGGTATTCTTTATCCGCTGGGTTTTCCAGGACGACCAAGAACCCAAGTAAGCTACGGAACGTGGCAAGCATGGGTAGAGGCTTAAGGCTGACAAACCCATACTTGCCACAACCGTTTCACAGCAGTGCATGTAGAAAAAGGTTCATTATCCAGCGTTGGGGCTTCAAACTTTCTGCTTTCCCCGGATCGTTCGTGGGTGGTTTCCATTTCTGCGGATCAAACGCGTGATTCCACCGATTCCCAAACCCGAATCAAGCCTGACAACCTAAGCTGTCAAATGCTTCCCCGAAAAGGCCTGCGGGTTCGCACTCGCAACTGCTGGGTGCATTCAGGAGTGCGAACAGACTCTTTAATTCCCCTAAGGGTAGTATGGATGACCCTCATCAATATTCCTGCCGAGGCCGGGGAAAATCTCAACCTTGTCCAGATTTCCCGCCACGCTCGATGATGATGCCGACATCGCTGGCATTCTGGATTGCACCTATTTTGTTCAGGGTCAGCCTTACCCAAGGCACACCGAATTCAGTCAGTATGATTTCGCAAATCCTTTCCGCCAAGGTTTCCACAAGGAAGAAACTGCTCTGCTCGACGAAGGAAACGATGCGCTGGGAGACCGCTGAATAATCCAAGGCATCCTTGATGGCGTCGGAAGCGGCAGCCTTGCGGTTATCGGTTGCCATCTCCAGATCCAACACGACAGTGCGGCGTGTGATCCGTTCCCAATCAAAAATGCCAACAATGGTCTCGATATGCAGACCGCGCAGAAATATAATGTCCATCTTCAATCCCGGTTGTTGTGTTGTGATGGCACAGTCTTATCACAAATGCCGCAACCAATCAACTTTTAACTTTATGAGGGCACACTGATGTGGCAATGGCTGTTGGTACCTTTCGCCTATTTCCTTGGCTCGCTTTCCAGCGCGGTGATTACCAGCCGCTTGATGGGGTTGCCCGATCCCCGCGAGGAAGGCTCGAAAAATCCAGGTGCCACTAACATGTTGCGCTTGGGAGGGAAAAAGGCGGCGATAATCACGCTCTTGGGCGACTTGCTGAAAGGCGTGGCTCCCTTGGTTGTGGCCAAGGCATTGGATACGCCATACGAAGTGCTGGCGGTGGTCGGTTTGGCCGCCTTCCTCGGGCATCTCTACCCGGTGTTCTTCGGTTTCAAGGGTGGGAAGGGTGCGGCCACTGCATTAGGCGTGCTGGCAGGCTATTCCTGGCTCGTTGGGCTCGCCTCGCTGCTGACTTGGCTGTCCGTCGCTTACCTGTACAGAATCTCCTCCCTGGCCGCCTTGACCGCTGCTGCCCTCGCCCCGTTGTATGTCTGGTTCCTGCTGCAATCGCCTGTGCTGACCGTCGCCACTGCGCTCATGTGTAGCCTGCTGTTCTGGCGGCATAAAACCAACATACAGCGCATCATGAGCGGCGAGGAAAGCAAAATCGGGCGTTAACCAGAGAGATGACATCCCTCTGCAAATTAACATATTAGCCGCTGGGTTCATTATTCGCGACAGAGCCACTGTGGCAGCCGATCTGTTAGGGATGTCATCTTTTGATTCGCTCCATCAGGTAACATAGGCAATCCTGCCGGATGATGCGCTCGTCCATGGACAACATGCAAGGCATGGCGGCCTGGGTCAAGGCAAGTTGATCGTTTTCGACACGGAAAAACCCGGCGGCGACATCCCGGCCATCATCGGTGCGGGCGATCAAGGGTAGCGGTTTTGCCGGGTGGCGAGGGGTGACATGCCCCAAGACGGTGCCAGCCGTAACTTCCGTAAAGTTCAGCAGGTCCAGTTGTTCGCGCAGCACCAGATCGGCAGCGGGGTCGGAATAGCTGAAACTGACATCATCGCGCACCGTCACTTGGGCCAAGGCATGGAACAACTCAATATCCTGTGGCGGTGGTGGCAGGCGGGGAATTTCGGGCAGTAGCAGACATTTCTCGATGAATTCAACTGCATGTCCCACTCCGGCAGCCTCGCCAGCCTGTCCACATTCCAGCGTGACCGACGGGCAAGCCAAAGCAAAAGCGCCAGTTTGGGCACCTTTTGGATGCGGGCTGTAAATCACCAGTCGGTCGAACAACGCGCCCAAGTTCAGCGACGGGCCATCCAGTCGCTCCACGCAGGAATAATGGGGATTGCGACCCGTGTTGTTATGCACATCAATGCTGGCAAACACGCCGCGACGGGCCATCTCCTCATAAACATTTTGCGCCCAGAGGGTTTCCGGGCACTCTGCCATCTCCGTTCCCGGCCAGATGCGATTAAAATCAGGTTGATTGCCCAACCTACGCAAACCTTCCCGTGCCGCTTTCACATTACCGAAAAAGAACGAAACCGCACGCGGCCAGGGTTTGGATGCATAGTTTTTCAATAGAGCCTGCACAGCGGCCAGGCCGGTCGTTTCGTTGCCATGCAGCAGCACGGAGACGAATAACGGTTCCGCTCGATCGCCTCCCAAGTGGATCAAGGCGGGCCGGGGAAATAACCGGTGCAATTCGGTTGCGGAAATTTCGAGCAGGGCATCGGGGATTTGCCCCAGCCGGATAATATCCCCCTTAATGCTCACAGCCCAAGCCTGGCTTGCCCCTCGGAAATTTCATAGGTCCAGATGGTGAAATTTTCCAGCATATGCTTGCCGAAGGTGGTCGTCAAGGCTACATCCGCAGCGTCCCGGCCCCTCGCCATTAAAATCCTGCCCACGCGCGGCTTGTTGTTTCGCGCATCAAAGGTGTGCCACTGCCCGCCGAGAAAAACCTCGAACCAAGCACTGAAATCCATCGGGTTGGGATCGGGCGGCACATGGATGTCGCCCAGATAGCCGGTGGCGTAGCGGGCCGGTATCCCCATGCACCGGCAGAAAGCGATGGCAAGGTGGGTGTAGTCGCGGCAGACGCCCCGGCGTTCGAGATAGGTCTGGTAGGCGGTGCGGTCAACGCGGGCGAAATGATACCCGAAGGTGACATGGTTATGGACCCAGTCACAAATCGCCTGCACACGGCCCCATCCGGTTGGTCCCTGGCCGAACAAGTTCCAAGCGATGTCCGAAAGCATTTCGAGTCCGCAATAGCGGCTGCCTATCAAATAATGCAGGGTGTCGGTGGGGAGTTCGTGCAGGCTGAATTGCCGGGCTTGCGGTGACACAGTGTCCGGAAGCCCGCTATCGTAAATGATGGCATCGTTCTTGAGGCGCAAAACCCCGGCCCCACAGCTAGCGCGGGTGCAATGGTTGCCGTACAGGTCGATGAAAGGTTCCAGCGAGACCGGCGGGTCGGAAATCAAATGCTCGTAAGTCCGCATGGATGCGCACAGGCTGGGATGCGTGTGCAGCATCATGATCATTTCGGTGGGCGCGGGGAAGCGAAGGCTGATGTCGTAGCCGAATCTTATGTGCATGGTGCGGATTACAACCGGCCCAGCAGTTCGGCTTTTTTGCTGTCAAATTCGGCATCGGACAAAATGCCTTTTTGCCGGAGTTCGGCAAGCCGCTCGATCTTGGCAAAGATGTCGCCCTCGTCGATATTCGATGCCTGTTGTGTGGGCGTCTCGAATGGCGCAGGCTGAAAATAAGGCTGCGTATTGCCGATGCCTTGAACCACCGGCAAGCTGGCGACTGCAACCAAGCCGTATTGGCTGCTGAACGTAAAGGAGGCGTCATAGCCTTGTTGTTGCCCGACGCCGCCGATTTGATGGTCCAAGGTGTCGTAAACCGTCACTTGCCCGTTGATGTCGATTGCCAGCCGACGGGTTGATGGAAAAATGGCATAGCGGATGTTGTTTTGCGAACCGGTGGAGGAGGGCGATCCAAGATCGGACGGCCACCACTGGTTGCCGCCGCCACCCACAAACAGGCTGACCGCGCCGTATTCCCCTTGGTTCTGCGTCTGGCTGGGTGCCGGCTGGACGAATAGCGGTTGGTTGGCGAGCAGTCCGGCCAGTTCGCAGCAGAGGTTGTCCACCTTTGCCTTCAGGTTGTTATTGAACATGTCGCCCACCATGGTCATGCCGCCTTGCATCCATTGTCCCGACCCGCCAAAGTCAGGATGGCTGAATTGTGCCATGGTCCCGCCGCCGTTGTTGACCGCTTCAAGCAGGGTCATGACGGCATCCACGCTAACGTAGTAACGCCTTGCCATTTCTTCGACGATTTGCGAACCCTGAGGGGTAAGTTGCATTATATATACTCTCTTTAAAAGGTTTATAAAGGTAATGATAGTATTTCAATAGGGAACACTGTATTGCCAGAATGAATTAACTGGCTAGATTAGTTGCGTAGCATGATAAAGTTTGTCTGGTGGACGACAAAGGCTTTGGAAAATGCTTGAGTGGCTAGAAAGAACCGTCTTCCAATGACTCAGTTCATCTTAACATGGTTGCGCAAGCCATTTACGGTAAATGAACTAAATTCATAATAATATACAGAAAATAGGGGTGTCAACGATTGACAAAATGGCAGTTGGGTTACACTGACATGGAATATAGGGAAAATATAAGGATGGTTGCCCCGCTTTATGGCTTGCGCACCAAATTATTCCATAGTGTCGAGCGTTAACGTTGGAAGCAAATTACTAGGGACGGCATCGGTTCTTCGCGGGATGATGCCGGAAAAACAATCAGTCCAAGCCAAGGTTGAGGCTTGTTTGCGGCACTTATGCCGCAAGTAGGGGATGGCACTTCATCGCCCGTGCTGCTTTACACAGCACGTTGCCCCCCCAGCCTATTGACGTATGCCAGCGTTTTTGTTGATAGGCGCGATTATTGCGTTTAAGGATTTACAAATGAGTTGATCACCTGAGTTTCAAGCTTGTCGAGCCTTAAACTTAGGGTGGATGACCCTCCACTTAAAATTGCCTGAAACATTCGGAAAAATTCCCATGCAACAGAAAATGAAGATTAACCCAGGCCGAGAACGATTAATCCATGCCGCCCACCGGTTTGCGAAAATATCCAGCCATGACCCGGTGAAGGTGTTTTGTTTGCTTTACATGCTGGATGTCAGGCTTTTCCGGGAAGCTGGAAAGAGTTGCACCGGCGAAGTTTATTACGCCATGGCGGACGGGCCTGCGCCCGGGTCGCTCCGTTCATTGCTGGTCATGCGCGATTTGGACATTCACGCGGCGATTGGAGTGCTCACATCCACCGATTCCACAGGCCCTTGGGTTTTCAATCCTAAGCAATATTGCCAAACTGGGTTGGAGATAATCCATGGACTCGAAGCTTCCTATCGTGATGCGACGGCTCGGGACATCGCCTTGGACGATGACAATGCTTGGTGGCGGGTGTATAACAAAAGCAGGGGCGTAGGTGCAATCATCCCTTTTGAAATGACCTTGGGATGCACCCGTCATGGGCATATCCCTGAAAAAGCCAATGGATTGCAATGGCAATGGCTTTCAAGTCAGTAGCTGATGTTACGCAGGGAGCGCCAAAGCTTGCTTTGGCAACGTATCCGTCAAGGCTTCGCCTTGATGTCAAAGCAAGCTTTGACGCTCCAGCCATAGGTCCATGCATAACATCAGACGGAAGAGGCATGAACAAAGCACTATTGAAAATCTTAGGTACGGGTCTGCTGTGTTTTGGCACCGTCCAAGCCATTGCCGACCCGCAAGAGGATTTTGAGCTTGGGCTTGAACTGTATGACGCCGGCAACTATGTGGAAGCGGTCAAGTGGTATGGTTCGGCGGCGGAGCAGGGGTTTGTCCCAGCGCAGTTGCAGTTGGGGGCAGTGTATTTCAATGGCCTAGGCGTGGAAAAGGATTATGGGCAAGCCCTGTTCTGGTTCACCAAGGCAGCCGAACGGGGCGATGCCGAGGCGCAAACCAATCTAGGCTACCTCTATGACAAAGCCTTCGGTGTCGGGCAGGACTACAAAAAGGCCGTTGCTTGGTATCGCAAGGCGGCGGCGCAGGGTCATGCCAGCGCGCAATTTGATTTGGGGATGATGTACTACGAAGGCTTGGGCGTGGCGCAAGATTATATTGAAGCGCACAAGTGGCTGAACATTGCAGCCGGCAACGGACACCCGGATGCCGCAGCCAGCCGTGAGCACACGGAAAAACGCATGACCGACGCGCAAATCGCCGAGGCGCAAAAACGCGCCAGCGAGTGGCCGGCAGGCCGGAGGCCCTAAGCAGACTTGCTACGCTCCGCTCCGCGTCTGCTTAGGACCCCGGCCTGCCCTGCCTTGCCTGCTTGCCTTGCTCACGCCTGAACTCGGGCGCAACGGAAGCCACCGCCGTTGACCCGGCCGCCGGGCCGGCCGTCGCTACGGTACGCGGAACGGCAGCCCCTCGCGTCGTAGTTCCAAGACCCGCCACGCAGCACACGGCCCGCGCCAGTCGTCAATGTCGCCACCTCGTCAGGATTGTCGAAGGCATTCTGGCACCATTCCCACACCGTGCCGGAAAGGTCACAGACACCCGCTGCTGACATCCCGCCCGGATACATCCCCACGGCGGTGGAACGCCCCAAGTCGCTCTCATAGCTATTGGTCCGCCAAGGTTCTTGTGTCGGGTCCCAGTCTTGCCCCCAAGGATAGTTTTGGGTGGGTGGCGGATTTGATTTCGTCCCTGCCTTGTTGGAGGATTTGCCAAAACCCAGAGTCCATTTCGCAGGGGCGGGTTCCGAACCCGCCCCATTTCCGCCTATCGCCGCGCATTGCCATTCAAATTCGGTGGGTAATCTCACCGGATAACCCAAGCGGACACTGAGCCAATGGCAGAATATCACCGCGTCATACCAGTTGACTGAATCCGCCGGATGATTGCCATGCCGCGCCCGGGGTTTCGGCGGAGCGTAGGATTCCCGAAAATCAAACGGCGCCCCTTTAGGCAAGTGCCAACGCTTGCCGTCATGGCATTCCCGCAAAAAGGCTTGAAACTGGACGACAGTGACGGGGTAACGGGCTATCGAAAAGGATTCCACCGGGCGTGTCACGGTTTTTACCACCGCCGAATCTGGGTTTCTCGCCTCTGCGCGGATGGCGATGGTCACTTCGCCGCCGGGGATGTGGACCCAGTCAATGTCCGGCAAGCCGTCTTCCTTGCGCAAGCCCACGCCTTTTCGGGTGTCGCCCAAACGATCCAAGCGCACCCCGATCATGGCCCTTAGCTCGTGGGTCGTTTCGGGTTGTGCTATGGCCTTGAGCAGGTCATCCGGGTCTATCGGCCCCAGAAACGCCTGTTCCCTCTCGGGAAAGTCTTCAAGGCTCAGTCCAAGGTGTTCCAGCATTTGCGAAACTTCCACCACCCGCTCGTCGGGCCAGCGGTGCGCGTCCTGGCGCTCGTGGGCCTCCCAATAGGCGGCGAGTTGCCCAATCTGCCGCCGCAGCCTATGGTCGTCGGCGGTTCGGGTCACCCAATCCGCCAGTTGTTTCCAACTTTTAAACAAAGCTTCATGGGCCACTTCGAGGGTGGCCTCAACGCCCTCGCCGTCGGCAACCAATAACCGGGCTGTGGTTAGGGTGTCGATTAGGTTTATTGCATTAGAATTAAATGATTTACCCTCTCCCCCAACCCCTCTCCCGCAAGCGGGAGAGGGGGGCAATAAGCCCCTCTCCCCAGAGGGGAGAGGGGTTGGGGAGAGGGGCTTCCCGGTGCTGCAATGTAGTTCAGGCGTTGATTCAATCGTTGTGTCCATCCAGTTGCGCGCCTTTACTGAACAAGACATCTCGCTGAGCTTGGCCCGCCGCCGCGTCGGCACACCGCGCTCGTCCACCTCCACCAGTTCGCGGAACACCTCGGTGAACTTGGCTTTCACATCCTCGGCAAGCGCGGCGAAAATCTTGTCAGCCTGTAGGCCAATGGCGCCTTGCACCTCGCCGAAACCTGTATAAGCCCGATGAGTCAACAAGCCCTGTTCCGTCCGTGCCTGATAGAGTAATTCCAAAGCGAAGGCCAGCAACGGCAATGCGCCAGGTTGGTCGCCGGTGTTGTCGAGGATGGCATCCACCAAGCCTGCTTCAAATTCCAAGCCGCCCAACGCGGCAGGTTGGGTGACCATCTGCGACAATGCATACGAACCCGGCGCTGCCAAAGGATAAGAGCCGGTGCGCAACACTTCCGCCAAGCCTTGCTCCACGCATTGGGCATAGAAATCCGCCCGCACACTGACGATCAGCCGCGCCTTTTTCGAGCCTGCAACAGCCCGCATGAAACGGACAAACGCGGTTCGATAGTCGGGATTGACGACGGTGAACAATTCTTCAAACTGGTCGATGAACAGCAGCAGTTCGGCGGAGGCGGGCCGGTTTGCCAAGGCAATCCGCAAGCAGCCATCCAATTGTTCCGGGGCTTGTCGCAAGGCTTCGGCCAGTTCACGCACCGACTGCCCCTGTGCCTCTAAAGCAGGTTCCCAACACGCGGCCAAAGCGGTGAAGGGATTATCGCCCCATTTCCCCGGCGTGAAGCGCACCCACGCCCAGTCGGCGCTACCTTCCAATGCCCCCTTCATCAGTCGCGGAATCAACCCGGCCCAGACGAGGGAGGACTTGCCCGAGCCGGACGCGCCGACCACGGCGATGAACCGTTGCGCCGGGTCGCGCAGTCGGGCCAGCAATTCGTCGGTTTCCCGCCCCCTGCCAAAAAATATCGGCGAATCCTTGTCGGTGAAGGGGCGCAGGCCGGGGAAGGGCGAGCCGGTCCAGAAGGGTTCTGCCGTCGCTTTAGGCAAGATGGGGTTTGATTTTTCCCCTGTGGAATGAACGGGGTTGTCTGCGGCGTATTCTTCCAAACATTTGCAAACGATTTCTTCCAGGTGATGCGCAAATACTGCGGCAAATTCACTGGCACCCCCTGCGTAGCCGTTGATGGCGATGCCGCGTTCATGGCACTTCCGCATGAAAGCGCCCACCTGCTTAATGTCTTCCATTTGTTTGAGGATCGCGGCTTCATTTTCTTCCGATATTTCAGCGGGTGGCTTGTCTTGACGGTGATAGAGCAACACCTTGGGGCGTTGCTGTCCCGATGCGGCACTTGCTTTCAGGGCATTGTCAAATTCCCATTCCGTCCCGGTGAAAAACCCACCATCGGGCTTGGCATACTCCGGTTCCCTTGACGGAGAGCCTAGGCGCGACCACAAAATGATCACCACGACATCACATGCGGCGGGTTCGCCCTTAATCCAATTCACTGAGCTTTGCGCGGGGATGTTCGCCAACAACGGAATCTTGGGGTGTGGCAGATTCCAAGCCACGGCTTCAAATGTGACCTTTCCCCGGTAGGCTGGCTGATGCGGTAAACGGGTCAGAACATCCCACGCCCGTTCGCGTTCGTCATCGACATCGCTTGGGGAACCGATAAAAACCTTGAGGTGCAGGGGTGAGGGTGCTGGCATGAGGTTAGTTCTTTGACATTAAGGCAGGGGCGGCAAAGCAAGCTTTGACGCTCCGCCGAGCTTGGAAATCGGTCATTGTCTCAGAATCAATAGTTCAGGAATCAACTCGCCCGCCGCATGCATGAGTTCTTCCAGCGTCGCCGCCTCAACACACAAGCCCGGAACATCTTCGCTCGTGCCTACCCAAACCTTGGCCTCGTCGTCCCAGAAAGCGGACACATGATATTCACGCATTAGTTGTCTCCTGTGATTGGCTTGCCGGGTTCAAGGGTGATAATTTGAAGATAGTCCGTCGTTGTGCCTCTAGTTTGTTTCTTTGGGGCGTTTTCGATCTGCCATTCGCCCCGTCCGGCAACGTTGTTCACACGGCTTTTCTTTGGCGTTTTGGGCAAGTCAACGAAAAAAAAAGCGGTAGGCAATATCGCCTAACCGCTTGAATTTATGGTAGCAACGGCGGGACTTGAACCTGCGACCCCCGCATTATGAATGCGATGCTCTAACCAACTGAGCTACGTTGCCACGCTATGAGACTGTCAATTATCGCCAATCCAGCTTGGTTCTGTCAATATGCCAACGGAAATAAGTGCTTAGAAATCATTGCGCAGGATTTCCACCGTCCGGCGGCAAATCTCCCGTCCGTAGTCCGTCCACTGCCCCTGGCCCCAATAACGGTAGCAACTGGTCTGCGCGGTCATCAGATGGAACAAGGCGTTGCGGTAGCGCGGGTCGCTGGCCGGAATGCCGGGCTTCAGCACTTTTTCATGGAACAGCGAGCTGGCTTCTTCCATCGGGCCGAGTACGTTGTCGTAACCCTTCACCCAGGAAATGTCGTTGGTCCAACTGCCGCCCTCCATGTGGAAGCGATAATCTTCCTTGCGCAGTTCGGCAATGGTTTTCGCCAGTTTCCCCGGGCCATCACCTGCCGTGAAACGAGCCCAAATGGCTTTCTGGTGAATGGGTTGGATCACGGGGAAATCACTTTCTTTGACACCTAAGCCGAACAGGTACTCCAAATATTCGGTGACGTTCAGCATCGGCGTATTCGAACCGGTCGACTCGCGGGCCACTTCAAGGAATTTGCCGGGGAACTCGTTCATCATCACCCCGCCATTTTCACCGTCGGCGATCTGGGTCACCAAGGGCGGCACGCTTTTGCCTCCCAATTCCCAACGCGACAGGCTTTTGGCTTCGTAGTAGGGCTGCATCTGCGCCACCAACTTGGTGTCACTGCCTTGCGTCTTGATAATGGCGATGATATCGACGCTTTCCCCTTTGGAGTTCTGGCACACGAGGCGGTGGGGCAGGTGCTTTTTTTCCAAGCCATGGCCGTTTTCGGCTAGCTCGACGGAGTGCTCTTGGATCAACACCCAAGAATAGCCGCAATCGCGCAGTGTTTTTATGTATTCGTAAGCAACGTCGGGATGGTTGGGCAGTGCCATTTCCGAAGGCGAGAAGCCGCGCACCCGGCTTAACGCCTCATTGCCGAAAATGGCGGCAAAATGATGCTGGAAAGCCTTGACGTGGAGACGGAAATCTTGCGCCGGCGTGGACGGCGCGACCGCATGGCCCCAAGGTGCGCCGAGCCATTCCACGGCGTGGCGGTATTGGTGGTTGCAAGTGACGTTTTTCAATACATCAAAAACATCGTGCAGACCCATTTTCCTGAGCCCGTGGAACAGGGTTCCCGAGTATTCCAACATCACGCGGGGTTGCTTGCCTTCGTGGATCAATTGCGGCACAAATTCGCCGATCCGCTTATAGCACCAGTGGAAACCCCCGGCATTGTGATTATCGCCAATCCCTTGGTTTTCCATCATGTATTGAAGGTTGCTGATGATGCCGGCGGTGCGCAGATCCCATCCGCCAGCCGGAATCAGCGGTTGGTGCATGTGCAGGGCAATCGCGCAAGCACTGTTGATCCGGTCAAAGGGGATCTGGGTTTCGTGTGCGTAAATCGTGGTGGCCCGTGGTTGCAGGGTCGCTTCTATTTCGGCTTCCTGGCCGCAGATATTGGGAAGGCCTTCAACATATTCGGCTAATTCCGCCATGGATAATTTCTCCGCTGATAGTAAAAAAAATAAATGAGTCTGGTCACCCGTGTTTTTGTGGCGGGCTGCCTATGAACCTAGCTGTCCGATTTTACACCACATCGCTTCAAACTAGGCTGAAAATGTATCTACTTTAAATTCCAAGGAAAGCCGGGATCAAACCAGTACGGCCTGCGCTTTTTTGCCCAACGCCTCGAAAATTTCTTTGGCGGAACTGTAGCGAGGACAAATTGACCGCGACCGTCACGGCGGGGTGCCCTTGCCGCTGCCATTGCGCATGCTACTGGCAGGCTTCGCGCAGCACCCATGTCGGCAAAGGGTTGCCGACCTACTGGGAACCCCAAGCACCCGCTTGGGCATGGGGTCGGCGGAACCCCATACCCAAGCGGGTGCTCTCGTCGTTATACACAAGTCCCGCCAAACCGAAAATGCCGTCATTCCAGCAGGGATGCAGGAATCCAGAGCCTAAGGACGGTAACTTGCCGTTATGTAAGTGTTGACCTCGACGCGAAGTTCTTGACGCCCTAAAACAAGGCGGGAGGGTATTTCCTGCGGTCACAAGGTTTCATCGTCCGATACTTCGGAGTATCCTTGAGCTGCCCCCAATGGTGGGGGAATTCAATTCAGGCTTCACTTCCCGTTGGAGGATTTCCGTGGGCAATGGCAATAGGCACGATATGACACAAAACAGTATGCCGCTTTCGGCAGCCGATTTGAACCGGCGCTACCGTCAGCTTTTTGAAACTGCCCAAGATGGCATCCTCTTGCTTAATGCATGGACTTCGCAAATCGAGGATGTCAACCCTTTTATGGTTGACTTGCTGGGCTATACCCGTGAAGAGTTTCTAGGAAAGCGGGTTTGGGAAGTGGGTGTGTTTGAGAGCACTGAACTCGGCAAGGAAGCTTTTGTCGATTTGCAGAAGAAGGGCCACATCCGTTATGACAACCTTCCATTGGAAACCAAGGATGGACAGCAAGTTTCCGTCGAGTTTGCTTGTTTTTTGTCGAACTACGACGGTGTTGCTGTGATTCAGTGCACGATACGCAACATCACCGCGCAGGATTTGGCGGAAAAAGCACTGAGAATCACCGCCCGTGCGTTAAAAGTCATCAGCGACACCACGACAGTTTTGATAAACACACCGGACGAATTGGAGTTGCTCAACTCAATTTGCCGCGTCATCGTGGAGACCGGGGGTTATCGCATGGCATGGGTGGGTTATGCCGACGCATCAGGGGGAAGTCGGGTGCAACCGATGACCCACTATGGTTATGAAGAAGGTTATTTGAAAGTTGCGGAAGTCACTTGGGGCTACACCGAGAAAGGATTGGGGCCGACCGGCAACGCGATCAGGTCGGGCGAATTGCAATTCGTCGAAGATATCGCCAGCGATCCCAGCATGATCCCATGGAGGGTTGAGGCATTGACGCGCGGATATCATTCGGCAATCGCACTGCCGCTTCGCCACGCCAGTGGTTTGTTGGGGTGTGTCACGGTGTACGGTTCGTCGATTGAGACTTGGCCAGTCGAAGAACGGGCGCTGCTGCAAGAACTGGCTGACGATCTGGCTTATGGCATCGTCACTCTGCGCACACTCGCCACCTACAGAAAGAACGAAGCCGCACTGCGCAACAGCCTGGAGCAGTCGATCCAAGCCATCGCTTCCATGATCGACCTGCGTGGCACTAAAGCCGGAGGGCATCAACGCCGGGTTGCAAGCCTCTGCAGGGAGATTGCCGGTCAGTTGGGGCTAACGGAAGATCGTATTCATGGCCTGCACCTGGCAGCCACATTTCATGATGTCGGCAAGATTCGCATTCCGTCCGAATTATTCAGCAAACCAAGAGGCTTGACCGCCAAAGAGTTCTCCCTGATTCAGGAGCACGCAAGCTTTGGCTTCGAGATGGTCAAAGACATAGAATACCCTTGGCCCGTTGCGCAGATTATTTTGCAGCATCACGAGCGCATCAACGGCTCGGGCTATCCGCAAGGCTTGAAAGGCAATCAAATGTTGCTGGAATCAAAAATTCTCGCCGTCGCCGATGTGGTCGAAGCCATGTCGTCCCACAGCACTTACCGGCCCGCCCTTGGCATCAAGGCGGCGCTTGGGGAAATCGTCGCGCAACGGGGCATTCTGTTCGACGGGCCTGTGGTCGATGCTTGTGTGAAATTATTTCAAGACAAAGGCTACAAGCTTCCAGAGTAAGCTATTGACGCGAGTTGTCCAAATTGATTGACAATCCGCCTCTGCCTGCGTATTTTTCATGCTCAGGTGTCCGGTAAACCCCCAGGCACACTCCCCAATACTGTTGAATTAAGGAGTAGGTCGGCATCCCCATGCCGACAATGAACTTGTTCTCCCCTCGGCGGCAAAGGGTTGCCGCCCTACGGATTCTGTTGCATAGGCTTAATTCAACAGTATTGGGCACACTCCCCAACCCCTTTTTGGCAATATTTACAATGAAGATAATCCGTTACATTGATGCGCAGGGTGATGGCGGTCACGCCTCGCAACAGCCGGACGGTTCAGCGCTGGCAATCGAAGGCAATCTGTTTGGTGAGTATCAAGTGACGGATCGCCAAGTCAAGGTGTCAAGGTTGCTCGCTCCGATTCAGCCGGTGGCGATTGTGTGCATCGGCTTGAACTACACGTTTCATGCGGAAGAGACGAAGGCGGCCATTCCGCAGCATCCGGTGGTGTTCATGAAGCTGCCGAACGTCATTCAGCATCCGGGGGAACCTATCTTCCTGCCTACGCATTTGAAAAGCGACAAGGTCGATTATGAGTGCGAACTGGCGGTGGTCATCGGCAAGGCAGCCAAAAATGTGAGCCGGGAGAACGCCCTCGCCCATGTGCTGGGCTACACCTGCGCCAATGATGTGAGCGCCCGTGATTGGCAGAAGTCCGGGGGAGGCGGCCAGTGGTGCCGTGGCAAGACGTTCGACACGTTCTGCCCACTTGGCCCGGTGCTGGTTACGGCTGATGAGATTCCCAATCCGAACAATCTGAGCATCAAGACCGTCCTGAATGGACAGACCATGCAAGATTGGAACACCAGCGACATGATTTTCGACGTGCCGGCGCTGATTGCATTCTTGAGCGGCAGCACGACGCTGCTGCCGGGCACCGTGATTCTGACCGGCACGCCGCACGGCGTCGGCATGGCGCGCACCCCACCCGTTTGGCTAAAGGAGGGCGATACGGTGACTGTTGAGATTGAAAATATCGGCAAACTCACCAATCCGGTCAGGGACGAGGTGTGTTAATGTGCCAAGGCGATTTTCGAAAAAAAAACCCTTCGGGTAAGGGCATTCCCGTAAATGTCCTAACCATTTTGCCCCTTGTCTTCCTTTTCTATGGTTTCATTAAGATGAACCGCGCCGAGATAAACAAAATATCCAATGATGGGGATAACCAAGGCCATGACCAAGTCAGAGTTGATATGGATGCCTATCGACTTGACCCCGCCGAGCAGTACGCCTATCAAACTCACGGCGGTATAGGTGATTGCCATCACCGACACTCCCTCAATGGCCTGTTGCAAACGCAGTTGCATTTTTGCACGTCGGTTTAAGGACTCTAATATATCTTGGTTTTGCTGCTTGCGCCGGACATCAATCCTGGTAAGCAATAACTGGTTGATATTGGAGATGCGTTGGGCCAACTGGTGCAGCCAATGGTCAACCGAATTGCATGTATTGATGGCGGGGTTCAAACGGCGCTCCAAAAACTCGGTGAAGGTGGGTATGCCTTCTATTTTGGATTCGCGCAGTTGTTCCAGCCTAATCGTGACGAGGGAGGCGTAACTGCGGGTGGCGTTGAAGCGGGCATAGGTCGCAGACACTTTGTTTTCGATGGTGGCGGCGAGCCGGGTCAGTTCGTCCAGCAAGGTTTCGTCGGATTGCCCGTCATCCTCATCCAAGGAAGCCGTCAATCTGACCAACTGGTGGTCGGCATTGGGCAATTCAGGCAGAATGGCCCTCGCCTTCGGCAAGCCGAGCAAGGCCAACATGCGGTAGGTTTCGATTTCCAATAACCGCTGCAAACACCGCCCCGCCTGGCCGGGGGCAAACTGGTGATTGACGATCAGCAGGCGGCTAAAGCCATCTTCATGAATCAAGAAGTCACTATAAGCGGACCCGTTTCCGCCGGCAATGTTGCCGCCAATCAAGCGATTGCCGTCAAAATAGCGGGGCAGGCTTTCTAAGGCAAGATTCAGTTTTGAACTTGACCCCTCAAGAATGGCAACATGGATGCCGACTAATACTTTTCCCGGCAACCCGCCAAGCCATTCCCCGGGTACCGATAGTATAGGCGGTTTACCGAATGGGTCTTTAGGTGTTGACTGTTGAATGATTTTGTAATGGGTGTATTCCGCATGCACCTCCATCTTCAGGCGGAATTTGCCAAAATCGATTAAAATATCTTTACTGTCCAAATTGACTGGCGGCGGCAAGCCAAACTGCTCGCAGAGCAATCGCAAGTGATCCGGCTCGCGTGAGCGTTCCTCCCGGTCCACTAACAAGGCAAGGTAAGAAATCTGTTCCGGTGGACTCAGCTCCAGATAGGGTCTGGCATGAATATCATCGTTGAGTGATTTCCGTTCTGGGCATTCTGTCAGGTATTTCATGTTAATCAACTGATTGCATTCGTCTGTTTTTTTGGAAGTATACCATTTACCGGGTGGTTCATTGCACTTCCATTTCATTGGATGGCAAAAAGTCAAAGTGATTATTGCTGTTGACTTAAGCTTTGAAGAGTCAGCGGCAACAAAATCATGTAAACTGCCCGTTATCATCAAGTGAAGGCCAAGGGCGATCTTGGCCGCAGATGCCCTTAATTTTTAGCGGCGAGGTGTGGCTAGCATGAAATGCGTTGTTGCAGCGATTGTCTTGGCGGTCGAGTGTGGGGTTGCCCAAGTGAAATTGATGCAGGCATTCGAAAATACTGTCTTGAATAGTTTATTATCTGTTGGAGTAAAACGTGTCTAAATTTAGCGAGGGGAACCCCCAAGAACCGACCGAACACCTGGTGGATGTGGGCAGGCAACTCCGCAGGGCGCGAGAAGCGGGCAATCTGTCGATTCAATCCGTTGCCGCCAGTTTGCATCTCTCACCCCGCGTCATCATTGCGCTGGAAGAAAACAATTTCGGCCAGTTCCAGCCAGTGTTCGTGAAGGGCTATCTCCGCAATTACGGGCGGTTGTTAAGTCTGCCAACCGAACCCTTGGTCGAATCCTATAGCCGGGCTATTCTCCCGGATCAAGCCCACCTCCAAACGCCACCGCAAAACTCAGAAACTGCAAAACTGCCTTGGGGTCTTTATCTGCTGCTAGTTGTTGGTGTTTTGTCGGTGGCTGCGTGGGCTGGCAGCAGATATTTGTTTTCAGTGTGGATGCCGGCAGCGCAGTGGGGGGTGGAGACAGGCTCCCTGCCGCTGTCATCCACGCCAACGGCGGACGGGAATAAAACCCCCGAGGTGTCGTCGGAAAGCCTGCCCAATGGGCAGGGCAGCCAGCCGGGCGACAATGCCGAGTCTGCCAAATTTGCGGAGAAACCCTTGCCTGCGATTGCGACTGGCACAAATGAACTTGTGGATACGCCAAAGCCTGAAGCCACCAAGGCCGGGGATGAAAAGACAGCCAATGCAAGTTCGCAAGCGCCGGCGAATCCTGCCGCGTCAAGCCCGCCTGAAAGCCTTGGGCCAGACACGATTGCCATCCACCTTTCTGCCACTGCCTGGGTGGGTATCCGCGACCATGCCGGTCGCCGCCTTGTCTACAAAAAGATCCCAGCCGGCACCGACCAAAGTTTCACGGGGCAGGCACCCTTCCTTGTCGTCTTGGGCAACGCCCCCGCAACGAGGATCGAGCTCAATGGCAAGCCTTTCACGCCGCCAAAAAGTAAAGCCGGGGCCGTCGCCAAATTCACCATAGGCCAGACAATGCCCCAGGAAACGGGAGATTCGACCGTTAATAAGAAAAGGCCATGAGGCTTTAATTCGATTTCGTAGGGGCAGGTTCCAAACCTGCCCTTGTCGGATCGCAGATTGTTGGGCGGGTTTGGAACGGGCGGGTTTGGAACCCGCCCCTACGTGTGACCTCATAAATAATGGATGGTCAAGGCTTGCCCGTCCAGTTCCCCCTTCGCCAATTCGATAAGGTGCCGGTGATGGGTAAGCAGCATTACCTGCCCACCTTCCGCAAAGTGTGCCAATGCCCGCAAAATGTTTGTCGCACGTTGGTCGTCGGAGGTGACGAGGACATCATCCAGCACCAGAGGCAGCAGTGGATGTGAACTTCTGCGCAGTTCCAGCGCAGCCAAACGCAGGGCCAGATAAAGCTGGTCCGCCGTACCCTCGCTCATGGCATTAATGCCGATTCTTACCCCGTCCGCCCGCAATGCCCGCAGCACTGGCTTGCCATCCTCCTCTTCCGCCACCAGTTTTTCGTAGCGACCGTCAGTCATCAAGCAAAAATAGGCGGAGGCGGAGGCGACCATCGGCGCTTGGGCGCGTTCGCGGAAGCGATTCAGCGCCTCCGCCAGCAGCGCATGGGCCAATCGCAATCGCGCCCAAGGCCGCAAGGCCACCCGCCAGCGGGCGGCGGCGGATTCCATGGCTTCCCTTGCCTTGGCTGCGTTGTCGGAAGCATCGATGGCTTCCAATGCCCGGCGAGTCTGCTCTTCTTTCTGTCGTGCCAAAATCTGCCCTTGCTCCAACCGGACAATCCCGGCTTTACAGCGCTCGTGTTCGCTGTTGACGGCGATGGCATCCAAACCAGCCAGACTTTGCCGCAATGACTGTTCCCCCCGGGCCGATGCCTGTGCCAATTGCTGCCGCAACCGGGCGAGGTCATTGCGAGCCTGGCGTTTCTGTGCCGCCGCTTGTTCCCGTTCGGGCAACGATCCGGTCGACTCAATGCCTGCGGCCTTGCATAGCTGTGCCAGCAGTGCGGTGTTGGACTCCAAGGCCGCTTGAGCCCGCTTGAGTTTTTCCGCAGCCCGCGCCTGGTCGCGAAGCAAGCTCTTGCGCTGTTGGTCTTGTTCTTTGGACAGGTTTAAGCGCTTGCGCAGCCTGTCGCTGAAGTCTTCCACCAGTCCGGGAGTTGGCTCGCCCAGCAAGCCGGCCAATCGGATGGCTTGGGATTCGTGATCGTCGATGACGGACTGTCGTTGGGCTTGGTGCAGCAGCGCATCATTCAATTGTGCCAGTTGGCGCTCTAAGACATCCAGTTCTTCGAGTCTGGCCTTGACCGCCACGGGCGGACTGTCTGGCTTTAACAACAGCCGGGAATGCCATTCCCTCAATCCGTCTTGGTGAAGCCGTAAACCGGTTTCGGTTTCGGCGATGCGTTTGCCGACTTCTTCCTGTTCCATTTGTTGGAAGCGGAGGGATTTGATGCGTTCTTCGTGCTTCGCATGGGCCTCGGTGGCAGATTTCCCCAAAATTGCGGCTTGTTCGATTAAGGCTGGCAAACCCGTGGCCTCGCCACCTTCCGCAGGCTTGCATCCTACTGCCTTCAATGCGGCGACCAACACAGTTGCCACCGACAGGGATTCGGTTTCGACCAAATCGAATTCCGCCTGTGCCGCCGACAACCGGTCATGGAGAGCCAATGCATCCAGCCGCAGACCCTGCCATTCCCGCAGCGAATCGGCTTGAAGCATAGGCAAACCGGCTTGCGCCAGACGTTGCGACCAACCGGCATGGATGGCTTCGGCACGGGCGGCCAAACTGAGCAGCCCGTTGGCAATGTCCGGCTGACGTTTTTCCATCTCCTCGATGCGGGCGGAACATTCCTCGAATCCGGCCGCCCGTTTGGCATCGGCCCTGAGCATGTCCGCCTGTCGGTCTGCTTCGGTTTGCTCCGTCTCGAAGACATCTGCCAAGGAACCTTCCGGTTCGGCAATGGAAGTTTGCCTTTCCACATAGGCTTGGCGGATTTGTTGCCAGTGTTGGTCACGCCGGGCACGGGCAAGGCGCAAGGTTTCTGCGGTGACAACCTCGCCTTCCGCTTGGAATTGCCGTCTGCGCAAGCGCTGCGCACCCAAATCCCGACGGATTAGGCTTTCCTCCCCCCGCATTGTGTGTATTGCTTTGTCAATATCGGCCAACCTCTGCCGAGTATCGGCGATCTCGTTGTCCAACAAGGGGCTTATGCCTCGCAGTGCATCCACAGATGCAATGCCTAGGTCAGACAATGACTGGGCCATCTGACTTTCCAAGCTTCTAAGCTGCCGGCTCAACTCGGATTTTTTCCTTGCCACATCGCCCAAACCTTGGGCATGGCGTAATGCCAGTGCCAATGCTGCGTAGCCCGGACGATCAGGTAAGACAGGAGTTTCCTCGAAGTGCTGGCGCAATGCCAGTTCCACCTTTTCGGCCCGTTGTCGATAACCGTCCAACCGCTCGGCAAGTTTGCCGAGTTCCTGGAGATGACGATCAAGGCTGACACGTTCGCCGGCGGAGGGCAATACAGGCTCCAATTCCTTGGAGGCGAGTCCGATTCGGGCGGACGCGGCGGCAATGTCGCCCTGCATTTTTTCGATGGCGACTTGTTGTTGCCTTATTTCCAAGCGGCTGCGCGCCACTGATTCGACACCTGCGGCTAGGCGTTCGATGGCTTCGCCATGATCCAGCAAGGCCGGTTCGATGGCAAGGATGGCTAGTTTTTCCGCGCATTGGCCCAATTCGTGGCTGGCATCTTGGATTTCCAGCCGGATACGGTACAAGTCTTGTTCGGCCGACAAACGCTCCTCGCGGGCGTTTTCCGGCAAATAGGGAATATCGGCGTAGTCTTGCAATTCAGCCAGCAACCGGTCGTGCTCCCTAAGCAAGGGTTCGACGGTCCGCAATTCGGTCAGTTCATTTTCACGCCGGCGATGGGTTTCCAATGCACCATCAACATCGGCCAGCGCCGACTTTGCGGATTCGTGGTCACGCTGCAAGGCTTGCCAGTCGTTAGGCTTTGTTTGTGCCTGACGAAGGATTTGCCGTTGCTCGTCCAGTTGCCTGCGTGCCTCATTGATGGTGGAGCTTTTGGCCGCGCCATGGGGGTTGAAGAGCTTTTTGGCATCGGCGTCGAGACCGGCCAAGATAGCCCCAATCCCAAGCGTACCGGCACTGGCTTCGAACAATGCCAAGCCAAGCTCGCCTTCGCCCTTTAACAGCAAGTCGCCGCCCTCGCGCAGCCGGAAATGGTCGAGCCCGAACATCGCCTCGAACTCGCCCCGATCCAAACCGCCGGTCAACGCCAATTCGAGTTCGCGGGTGACCGGAAGAGAGGGATCGGGCAGTCCGGTGGCCATATTGAATTGGGTCAGGGTGGCCCCACGGCCTTTGCGGCGGGTGAAACCCAGGGTTTCGCCTTGCCCGTCCATAAATACGCCACCGATGCGCAGTTGATTGAACGGGTGGATGAAATCGTCCGGGCTGCGGGCTGGAATCCCGAAACGCAAATCCGTCATCGCCCGGAGCGCCGAGGATTTTCCCGCTTCGTTGGGCCCATAGATTATGTGCAGGTTGGCCGGGCCACTGGCAAAATCGAGCGTTGTTTCGGTAAAGGGTCCGAATGCCTGTAACAACAACTTTAATAATTTCATAGACTGAAGAAAATAAACAAAACCCTCACCCGTCCGCCAAACGTGCAAGCACTGTGGCTTCCGCATCCAGCAGCAAGGCCCGCAAGTCAGCGAAATTGTCCAGCCTGGGGGTTTCGCCGGCGCTCACTTCCGTGGGCATGGCCGACAGGACATCGCCCAGCGCCGATTGCGCCCAGCCCTGCATGGATTCATGGTTGCCCACCAAGCCATCAACCAAACGGGTTAGCTCGCCTACCGCGTCTTGGCGCTGGGCCGACTGCATCCGATCCAGCGGCGCGGTCAGGTCGATGCGCACTTGTTCGATCCATATTTCTGCTTCCACCACATCTTGAGCCGCCGCTTGCACCGTCGCCGCCAAGGTGCCTGGTTGCCCGGCTTCATGCCGATGCAATCCGGTCATGCCGGTCAAGGTGACGCGCACGGCATGAAGCCGGTCGGCCGAGCCAATCAATGCCGGTGCCAACGCTGACTGGAAGGCTTCATTGACAGCCTCAAGCCGGTCAATCCCGTCAAGGCTCACAGTCAGGTGGCTCCATCGCACCACGTCCATTGGCAGAAACTCAGATTCAACCCGCCCGGCCTCCACCGACACCCTTTCGCAGCCCTTGGCACCGGTTTCGTTGGCATGCCGTCCCTGAAGGTTGCCGGAAAACACAATGCGCGGTTGCTCCGACACTATCTCCCGCGCATGGACATGTCCCAGCGCCCAATAGTCATAACCCTTGGCTGTCAGGGTGGCGAGATCGGTGGGTGCGTAGGTGTCGTGGCCAGGCCGGCCATTCAGGCTAGTGTGCAACAGGCCAATGTTAAAGAAACCCGGCACGGGGTCGGGGTAAGCGGGCACTAGGTCTTCTTCGACGGCACGGTTGGGGAAGCTCCTCCCGTGAATCGCCACCGACAGATCATCAATGCGCCGGGTTTCCGCAACCCTGCTGGAAAATACATGGACATTGTCGGGCAGTGGCAATTGGCGCGAAATCACGCCTTGGGCATCGTGGTTTCCCTGTACGGCGAAGACACGGATGCCCGCGCGGTTCAAGCGCACCATTTGTTCGCGGAAGAACAGCCCGGTGTGGAAATCTTGCCAGTCGCGGTCATAGATGTCACCGGCCAGCAGGAGGAAATCGACCGGGTCGCCCAGCGCCCGGTCGACTAAACGTTCAAGCGCGGCCCGGGTTGCCGTGCGTAGCCGGTTTACCGGAGCGCCGTCGTAACGGTCGAGACCGCGCAGGGGGCTGTCGATGTGCAGGTCGGAGGCGTGGAGGAAGCGCATTGATCGTCTTTAAATCAAATCTCCCAACTGGCAGGCTCAACCCTCGGTGTTTTATTGTATTCGTGCCGGAACAGCGAAATAGCCCGATATACCACCTTACGCGCCCGGTTGACGCCACCCAGCGGCCGATGTTCGGGCAACGCATGCCAAGGCGTGAAGGATAAATTCTCCCCAAATTCCTTCTGTTTATCGCTGTCAAACTCCTGCTGTAAAATTCTGATCGTCGCGGCTTTGCGGAACGGCGACATTGATTCCGGCCATTCATGTCCGGGGTCTTCAATCGGCATGGTTTCTTGGGCTAGTTGTTTTGCTTTCATATCAAGTTTTCTCGTTGTATTTTCACTCAAGGCCTAACGTATATTCGTTGGTTTCGGGGATTTGATTTGCGGGTGACTCTAACTATAATACAATGGTGTTTGTTTAGCCATGTCTATGGCCACCCTCCATAGGCGTGGATCGCTTGGCCCAATGATTGAGGACGGTCATCCCTATTCTGTAGTGGATCGACTCCGGGTGATTGAGTCCATAAACCACTTCACAATCAACCAGTCCAGATTCATTGGACGGTTTTCCAAAATAAAATCATGGGAGATGCAAATGGCTTCTGATACGCAAAATTCCTTCACTGAGAAGTTGAAGGCATGGGCCTTCGACCACACCAATTTGGTTTTAGGCATCCTCAGATGGGTGAAACCGGTTTTGGTCTTCCAAGGCAACGCAGTGGTGACCCGATTCGATCATGTCCAGGATGTCTTGTCGAATGATGCGGCTTTCCTGGTAACCTACGAGGAGAAGATGGAAAAAATCACCGCAGGCGATAACTTTTTCCTAGGGATGCAAAATACCCCACGTTATACCCGTGATGTTTCCAACATGCGACTGGCTGCAAGACGGGAGGATATAGCGGAAAAGATTGCCCCATTCGTCGATAATTGTGCGGAAGGCATCATGGCATCCTTCAACGGAAGGATCGACATTCCCCACGACTTGGGCAAAGTGGCCGCCACCCGTCTTGTAGGCGATTACTTCGGCACGCCTGGCTGGAATGAAGCGGAATTCGCGGAGGCAGCCGCTTCGATGTTTCAATATCTTTTTTTTCCTGTCGATCCCGATGTTGAGAAAACAGCCTTGGCGGCGGCGGCCAAGTGCCGAAGCTATCTTGATGACGCCATTGCAGAGAGAAAGCAGAAACGCGGCCAGCGTGACGATGTCCTTGAGCGTTGCCTAAAGATGCAGGACGCAGGCATGGCCGGCATGAGCGACATTGATATTCGCAACAACTTAATCGGCTTGATTATCGGTGCCATCCCCACCACCTCAAAGTGTGTGACGCTAGTCCTCGACTATCTGCTGTCCCAACCGAGCCTGCTGGCCCAAGCCCAACAAGCCGCCCACGCCGATGACAATGAAATCCTAGCCAAGTACATGCTTGAAGCGTTGCGCTTTAATTCTTTCGGCCTCGGTGTGTTGCGAATCGCCGCCGAGGATTACGTGGTTGGAAGAGGCACTTGGAGGGCCACCAAAATCCCAAAGGGTACTAAGGTCTTGGCATCTACCCAGTCGGCCATGATGGACTGCCTCCAGTTGAAATCCCCTAGCCAGTTCCTGCTTGACCGGCCAAATTACCACTACATGCATTTTGGATTTGGCTTGCATACCTGTTTCGGGCAGTACATCAACTTGGCGCAGATACCCCGGATATTCAAGGCCGTCTTAAAACGCAAGGGTTTGCGTCGCGCACCCGGATCAGAGGGAAGGATGCAAAGCGTAGGGCCTTTCCCGGCGCATCTTGTGGTCGAATTCGACGATTGACAGACATTCACCAGACCTCGCTCCTTCACATTGACGAACCCCAGCCCGTGGTTTGGTGAGGGGAAATGCGGGTATTGCAAAGGCAAACTTCAACAACACGCACTGGATATCCGCATAATGGCTAGCACCGAAACAGTTCAAGCACCCGCCCGATTAATCACCTTTCCGCCTAGCGGCGATTGTGAAAATAGCCGTTGGCTACTGGATTATTACGCGATTAATTATCAGGAGGAGCGGCATACCCTTCCCTTTTTATTATTTACGGTAAAACTCAATCATGGTAACGCATTTCCGCTTTACTTGGATAAAAACCTCACCATCAACGGTTTGCGGCCAATGATTGATCATTTTGACGGATTGGCACCGAACAACAAGAAACTGATACCCGAAGGGCAAGAGGAGGAAACCAACCGGTTATGGACTCGTTACAACAGCGACATGGCCTTGGCGACTGTGTATTGGAGCTATTTCCATTTACTCAAGCATTGGAAAATCATGTTTGATCCCCTTAGCATTGGCACGCCGGGCTATGAGCGATTTAGCGTCAAATATCTGTACCCCCCGCCCGCCGGCTTGCTTTGGCTTTTTAAATTGAGCCAGCAAAAAGCCGATGAATCCCTGACCACCCTCAGAACGGTATTTGCCGAAGTGAGCCAACGCCTATCCGACGGACGGCCCTATTTGCTTGGCGACCGCATGACCATCGCCGACATTGCATTTGCAGCATCCGGGGCGCCCCTAGTGCTTCCGCTCGGGTATGGCGGCTATCCAGGGGAAAAAGGGCCTCTCCCGTCTTTTGAAGATGCCCCCCCTGAATTTCAAAGCGTCGTCAAAGAAATGCTGCAAACCCCTGCAGGGGAGTTTGTGTTGCGCATGTACCGCGAAGAGCGGTACCGGTAGTTCCCAAACCCACCAGAATCGCACGGGTCATACTGGCCCGGTTGAAAAAAACCGAGCCGGTCTTGGGTCTTTGCCACCATTGGCCCGCATCAATGCCCCTTGCTTCGATTTTATTGTAGGGGTGGGTTCCACCAAACCCACCCAACAACCTGCAGCGCTACAAGGGCGGGTTTGTAACCCGCCCCTAATGGTGATTGATTTGAAAACCGCCTAGGTCGGATCAATCACACCTTGGGCAATCATCCTCAATGCGGTCATGCTTGGTATGAAAAAATAATCACCGCCCCGGGTCACCACCAGACGGGGAATCTTGGATAGGATATACGGCGGCTGGTCGCTGTCCGGGTCAGCTTCGATCACGGCCTTGCTCGGAAAATTGTCATCCATACTGTGGTTGCCCAAGATAATCTCCTTATCGTTGCCCGCCTTGAAGTCGTTGCCGTAGTTGACCCACTGCTGCTGCACGAACTCAAACTGGCGATTGATGTCGGCATTGACCATCATAATGACGATGCCGTGATTGCCGTCGTCGCGAGTGCGATCTTTGACCTCGCCATAAGGCAAACCGCGACGGAGCAGGCGACGCCGATTCGCCAGTGCGCCGGGGGTGTCAAACGCATCTTTGCTGACCTTGAACGAACCTGGCTTGTCACCCTCTTCGTTCATCATTTCTAGTGATGCGCGTGGGTTGATGCGACGGATGTGCGAGCTAAACGGACACTTGGCACCGCTCATGTCGTCGTCGTAGGTGAAGTCGCTCAGAATATCGTCTATGGCTTGCTCATTGGACTTTACGGACTCCTTGTCACCTTTTTTTTGTGCCGCATTCAAGGCTGCATTAAGTGACAGTAGTTGGGCACCGAACTTCGCATTACTCGCCGCATCCGGGGCTTTGACCAATGGCACACCCGTGTCAGGCCAGCGACCGACAAATTTGGCCGCAAGCAGTGCTTTTCCGCCGGGGAACTTCGAACCCTGCTCTTCCAGGTAGCGGTCAAAGGTGGCAACGTTTTCATGCAGCTTGCGGTAAATCATGTAAGTGCCGTTGCGCGACAGCAGAATAGGCTCGGGTGCGGGTGGGTATTCTTTGGCCTCATCAACGTGACCGAGCAAGAATTCCCCGGTTGCCAACGGTGCCCATGTGCCTCCCGGCATTTGTTTGCCCCGGCCCTTGACGCGCCTCTCATCATAGGGCACACCTTCAAACACCGGATCGCTGATGCCATCCGTGTAACCAAAATGTTCTTTGGGCGTGGGTACACCATTGTTGTCCAACACGACTCTAGCATCTTGATAGTTCAGGTTGGCATCGTCATCACCTAGATGGCCGTCCAACAAAACCACGCCACCTTCAGTCTTGTTGATCTCATCCAACAACCATGCATAAGCGTCGTCACGGTTTTTCTCGGCAACTGTCAACCAGTCCAAACCTTGGCCGGCCAACGCATTCAGCGAGATGAAGATATGCACGTCCTTCTCCCGCGTCTCCCGGTTCCCACGCCATATCGGATCCCAATGTTCTGGTGAACTGGGGCCGTCATCGCCCAGTATGTCCTTGCGTTCCTTCATGCCACTGGCAAATTCTGGCGAGAAACCAACCAGCGAAGATATCGGCACACCCAGATCCTTCAGCCCTTGGTAGGTGAACGCAATATTGACTGTCCTGTCAGGTTGTTTAATTTTGCCTGGCCCATCCCCCCATTCCACGGATGTCGTCACTTTTTTGGTAATCTCGCCGACAAACTCCCGGCCTTTGGCCGCATTTCTGACATTCAGAAATACGTAGCGGGCAACCGGGTAGCCGAAGCGACCATAGGCACGAAGAATATTACCCTGGATATCTAGCAAGTCTAATTGTTTGGTCACAATATCACCCCTTATTTTTCTTTAACTCAACTAATTCATCCACCCGATAGGCGCCTGCCTTCCATGTCGGCCCGTCCAGTTCGGACGGCCTGACGCGATCGATGAAAGCCTGAAAGTTCGTCTTCACTGTGGCGGCATCAAGCCCCTGATTGTCGATGGCGAATTTTGCGAATTCCTGCTTCAGATAGAGTGCTTTCAATTGTTCTTCCAGCGGATCATCGTTGGAACCGACGAAAAACAAGGTTGCGGTGAGCTGGCACTTTTTCATGTAGTCGATAAATTTATCGGCATTATCGACTTGATCGAAACCGTAGCAATAGCCCCAGATTTCCTTGATGCGATCACCAATCGCATTCCACATTCCACGCAGGTAGCCGTCGAGATCGGCCTTTGGCCCGCCATGGAAATTGCATGAGAAAACCAGATAGCGAGATTTCAGGTGATCTTCTTTCGGCCATGCCCAGCGTCGCAAGGTGTCGGGTACGAAGGGTAGCCAATCGACGAGTGTATCTATCGCGCTCCCACCCGGCAAGGATTCCAAGTAGACATCGTCCAGCACAAAATAGCGGCATAGGTAAGTTTGCGGCACCAATGCCATCGGGCTGTTATGCTCGGCGTTCCAGCCTTGCAAACGAGCCCTCACGATGTCTGCGTAGGCAATTTCGTCTTGCGTAAATCCATCCTTGATCGGCGATAAAATGGTTAAAGCGTAGGCGTTGCCGCTGATATTACTTGACATGACTATTTCCCCTTTTTAGCAGAATGCCCGTGTGCCTCTTTCGGCGCCGTTCCACCTGTAGGGCCGGCTCCCCCTTCTGGCAGATTGCCCGTCTCATGCCACTTTTGCCGTCTTTCCACTTGGTGGGCCGACATGCTGACGATAGGTGTTGGATACATATCGCCCATATCATGTTGCAAGCCGCGCAACAATCCATTGTAGAGCTTCAGAAAATTGTCGCCGCTCACATTCCGCGTATCTTGCTCAAACTTGATAAGCGAACTTTTGACGGTCTTGGCACTCTTCACATCATTCGATGCGGCCAGTGGATAAGCGTTATAGTAGTGGATGGTTTCGATCTGGTTGTAACGGATGTAATCATGAAACGGTGTCAACGGAACCGATTTCGAATAACGGATATTCCATTTCCAGAACAAGTCTAGCCCGCCAGGAATTGCAAACGTAAAGGAATCGACATACTGGTCCCAACTGCCGTTGAAGTTGCTGAAGAACATCATGTAGGTGTAATTTAACTCTTCCTTGGGCTGCTTCGGGTCCAAATGCGGGAATTGCTCCTTGCCTATGATTACCCAACGAGCGTAGTGAATCAATGAAAGGGTGATCAAACCTTTCAATGTACCCGGAATTTTTACTGCGATCCAAAATATGAATTTATTAACCCAGGTCGTATACGGCCTGATCGGTGTGATCACATTCATCGCATAAGCCTTGCCAGCTATATTTGACATACCTACCCCTCTTTTATTGTGTGTATGAACCGGATGGTGCAAAACCCGTGACAAAATCCCCGCTTCTTCTCTGGGTGCGCCCTGTCTGCCGGACGAGGTGCGCGACCGCATTGATGGAAAGCATTACAGCAATCACAAGGAAACGCAATATAGTTTTTCAAAAAACTTTTTGTCCTTTTGCGCGAATTGCTTAACCATTGCAGATAAAGGCTGATAATCTGTATGGCGAAAGGTTTTTTCTTCAGCGATGAGTCTACGGAATCACATGCCTATTTCCAACACAACCGGCTTCAAGCCGGCTTGGTGGCTAAACAACCCGCACTTGCAGACACTCTGGCCCGCCTTGTTGCGACGCCCCCCGAGTCCGGTCACGACGCGCGAACGCCTGACCACTTCTGACGGCGATTTCATCGACATTGACTGGTGCGGCGATGCGTCCCGCCCCGTCGTCATGCTGATACACGGCTTGTCGGGCTCATCAAATTCGACTTACATACTCGGCATGCAGGTTGCCCTGCACAGCAAGGGTTTTAGCAGTGTTGCCTTGAATTTTCGCGGCTGTAGCGGCCAACCGAACCAGACCGCGCGCTGTTACCATTCCGGCGACACCGACGATCTTGATTTTTTGTACCGACACATTAGGAACGCCTGTCCTCACACACCGCTGGCGGCAGTGGGTTATTCCTTGGGCGGCAATGTGTTGCTGAAATGGCTGGGGGAAGGCAGGCGGAATGTCGATTTGTTTGCCGCAGCGGCGGTTTCCGTGCCGCTGCTGCTGAACCTATGTTCAAGCCGGATGGACTTGGGGTTTTCAAGGCTGTACCGAAACCAACTGCTGCGGGAATTAAAGCAATACATCCATCTGAAACACAAGCATTTGCAGACAATGGGCCATGCCAAGGAAGCGGACATGCTGCGCAAGCTTGGCGATTTGTCCCCCATCCGTTCATTTTGGCAGTACGACGACAGGGTCATTGCCGGGCTCTATCCGTTTCGCGATGTTCACGATTATTATGCAAAATCGAGTTCCCGGCAGTATCTCAAAGACATCCTCACGCCTACTTTGGTTATCCATGCGCTTGACGACCCTTTCATGACTCCGCAGGTCATACCCTCAGTGGAGGAGCTTTCCCCCGCCGTGCATGTTGAACTCGCCCGTTCAGGCGGGCATGTGGGTTTTGTTGCGGGAAACATTCCGGGGCGGCCGCGCTATTGGCTGGAGGAGCGCATCCCTTACTTTTTCCTGCAACAGTTGGAAAGCCGGCTTAATGGCTCTGGCTGATGTCAATTTTCTGCCGGTTTAGGGCTGCCTTTGACCGTCGATCCATTCAGACGGTTAAGCACAATAGGCTCCATAAAGTCGCCTAGGCATTCGGCCAACAGGCGGTGGCCAAGCGGGCTTGGATGATGGGCGAATTCCTTTTCAAGCTCAAGCCCCCGGGCTTTGGCCTTGGCCAGGACACAGTTGTCCATGTCCAGATAGCGCACATCGGCCTTGTCCAGATGCTCCGGGTTGACCAAGCCTGATGCCGCCAGCCGGATGAGTGGGGCAGACCCGCTAAACTGGCGGAAATTGGTCAGTTTGACCACGATCACGGGTATTTTCCATTCTTGTGATATTTGCGCCAAGCCTTCGCCTATGTGGCGATACAAACGGTCGAAGTAATCCGTTGCCAGAGCCGGCGCGTAGTATTCCTTATTGTCCCAATAGTGGCCGGCGAACCACCCGCTTAAGTGGAAACCGGAGCGGGCGGCATCATAGTGTCGATGGTATTCCCCTATCTCCTCAGCTAAGGTGAGTGTACTGTGCGGCCCCGGGAAACGGAACCTCGGCTTGGGCAGGCCAAAATTAAAGTCATTGCCAGGTCGGATCAGGTCATGGGGTATGTAGGCGAAAACGATGGCATCAGGATGGTAGCCCCCTGCCTGTAACAGAAGTTTTAGCCACATTTGATCCACTCCATAGCCACGCGCAGCGAGATTGACCACTTTGACCCCGCGTTTGCCCCACTGTGCAGCCAGCAGCGAGGGATAGTCTTCCTCGCCCGCCCGCACGTCGTGACCGGCGGTGACAGAATCCCCGACAAATAGAACCGTGCCGGATTTGGCAACCGTGGGCGGGGGTTCGTGTTGCCTGGCCTCTTCCCGGCCCCAACCCAGATAAGGGTCTAGCCCAACCTTCTGCCCGTATTGGCTGAGGCTCAACCCCGCTTGCCTAGCTTTTTCGCGGAATTCCGAGAGGTACTTCCAAGCCCCGGACTGGTTGGCAAAATACAGTTGGACTGCGCCTTCGATCACAACATGGATCGTTAGCACCATCAATACAACCATCATTGCCCACATCGCCCAAGACGGTAGCCGGGATGCTCTCTTATCCATTAAAGTGATCTCCACAATGCTTGAAAAAACTGCCGGCCAAGTCGTCGGCAAGTTATAAAGCGGTATAAGCCGATCATAATTGGGTGGATTTGCGGTCAGGCAACTTTGTCCGCCCGCCGATGGGAAAGCAGCATCCCTGCCGCAAGGGCAATGCACACGGCGGCAAAAACGGCCAGGCCGGTTTGCATCTCCAAGCCTTCCATCAAACCGCCAATGGCGGGCGAACAATATTTTGCCGCGCCCAAGGCTGCCACCGCCAAGCTGAGTGTGGCGACGGTCAAGCCCATGACCCGCGAGGCAATGACGGCCATCCTATCCGCCCGGCGTAATACCCGTGAAATCCAAAGGCCATTGAACCCGTCAGTCACTAACATCCCAAACATGAAAATCCCTCCCAGCAACGGCGCGCGCCAGAATTCCCCTTCCTGCCGGGCACTGAGCGCGAACAAAGCCGCCTGGCTCATGGTGTCAAAAGACAACGCGAACAATGCACCCACCAAAGCGATGAGGGAGGGGCGGCCAGCCCTTTGCAGACTGCCGAGAAATCGACCCTTCACCCCCACGGGTTGAACGATCTGATTGGCAGGGGTTCGCAGGACGGCAAGCAGGTTGGCGCAACCGAGCAAGGACAGGAAAAAAATAGAGGTGATAACGCCGAAGCTTTCCATCCATTCCGGGGCTCAAAGCCATTAACTTAAGCCTAAAAGCACGCTTTTTTGCGCCGTTGCTGATAGTTGAGGCGGTGCGAAAGGGATTTGCCGAGGCGGGGTGTTTCCCGCTCGGGACGCACACAGGTCGGGTTCTTGAGAAACAATGCGGTGAGCCGGTCGGCCAGACGGTCGAGGTCGGTCTCACAGTCCAGAAGGTCGAGCGCCCGGTTCTTGATGGCATTGAAAGACACCGCGTGG
>Ga0194049_1000047_pt1 | contig 48292 bp, 51 predicted proteins | sample JunL2225m_MetaG_FD_148665 | JGI IMG/M metagenome (GOLD analysis project Ga0194049, IMG submission 148665) | Anoxic zone freshwater microbial communities from boreal shield lake in IISD Experimental Lakes Area, Ontario, Canada - Jun2016-L224-25m | ecosystem: Environmental > Aquatic > Freshwater >... | reverse complement strand
GTTTTTCAAACTTGAACTGCTCAAGACAAAGCATCAACTTAACCATTTCGCGCTCAAGAGCAAACTTTACATCAAAGCCCTACAAGCCAGTTTCGCCGAGCTTCAACGGCTCACTGCGTAACATCAGTTACTTATTGCCGACCGTCAGGCTGGCCCGTTCATGCTCGTGGTGGAATCCATCCAAGCGCAGTTCTGACTATTCCCAAGCCCCTGCCTGTCCGAAACGACGCTGGAAGGTTTAGGAATTATTGGTGCTTTGACTGTCCCCGCCCACTTGCACGGAAGTCATGGAAATCGCGCCCAACGTCACTTTTTCAGAGAAGAACGTCGCTTCCTCCCCTTCATCTTGCAGACCCAAAATATACAGCAACGGCAGAAAGTGTTCGGCAGTCGGCATCGAAGCCTTGGCAGCGTCCCCCAACCGGTCATAGTGAATGATGGCATCATGGTCGGCGGAGGCGATCAACCGTTTGATTTGCCCGTCAAAGGCCAATGCCCAGTCATGGGCCGTGTCTTCCCAGACCACTGCGCCCAAGTTGTGGACGATGTTTCCGCTCCCGACGATCAGGATGCCACGGTTCCGAAGCTCCCTGAGCGATTTCCCCAGTCCATAATGGAAGGCTGGTTCCTTGGTGCAGTCGAGGCTGAGTTGCACCACTGGAATGTCCGCTTGCGGAAACATCCGGCACAGAACCGACCATGCGCCGAAATGCACAGGATGGCCTTCGGCTTAGGAATTGATTGGCCTACAATATCCACAATTAAGGGGGGTAACGCTGTGGATAACTGTGTGAAGTTTGGCTTGTGGCCTAGCCGCTTTGGGCGTTGCAGATAGTTGACCAATTTCTAGCCAGTAGCCCAATCCCCGTTTGCCCATTGTAGGGCATCATTGCAGCCAAAGTAACAGCCTCACCAATCGCCTTTGATGAATATCCCTGACAATCACGCCCATCCCCTCGAACGCCTTGGCGGCTCGGTGGAACGGGTGACTTTTCACAGCGAGGCAAGCGGGTTCTGTGTGCTGCGCGTCAAGGTGCGCGGCCAGCGCGACCTGTCCACGGTCATCGGCTCCGCCGCGTCGGTGACAGCGGGCGAGTACGTTGAGTGCCTTGGAAACTGGATCAACGACCGTTCCCACGGGCTGCAATTCAAGGCTTCCCAACTCAAGGTCGTGCAGCCCTCGACTTTGGAAGGGATTGAGAAATATCTCGGCTCCGGCATGGTCAAGGGCATCGGGCCGCATTTTGCCAAAAAGCTGGTCAAAGCCTTTGGCGTTGACGTGTTCGACGTCATAGAACAAGCCCCGCAGCGGCTCACGGAACTCGAAGGCATCGGCCCGAAGCGGCGGGCCTTGGTGACTTCGGCATGGGCCGAACAAAAGGTCATCCGCGAGATCATGGTGTTCCTGCAATCCCACGGGGTGGGTACGTCCCGTGCAGTGCGAATCTACAAGACCTATGGCGACGAGGCCATTGCCAAGGTGACGGAAAAACCCTACAGGCTGGCCTTGGACATTCACGGCATCGGCTTCAAAACGGCGGATGCATTGGCACAACGGCTGGGCATCCCCGCCGAATGGCGGTCATCACGGGCGGACCCGGCATCGGCAAAACCACGCTGGTCAACAGCATCCTCAAAATCCTTCGCGCCAAACAGGCCAAAGTCTTGCTGTGCGCCCCGACCGGATGCGCCGCCAAGCGCCTGTCCGAATCCACGGGCATCACGGCTACCACAATTCACAGGGCACTTGAATTTGATCCAAAGATCTTTGCCTTCAAGCGCAACGACGAACAGCCCTTGGATGCCGACTTGGTGGTCATCGACGAGTCGTCGATGATGGACACTGTGCTGATGAACCAGTTGCTCAAGGCCATCCCGAGTTCCGCAGGGTTGCTCATCGTCGGCGACGTGGACCAGTTGCCCTCGGTCGGACCCGGCGCGGTGCTTTCCGACATCATTGCTTCGGGCCGGGTTCCCGTCGTGCGTTTGACTGAAATCTTCCGGCAAGCGCAATCCTCTCAAATCATCGTCAACGCCCACCGCATCAACCAAGGCCAGCTTCCAGCCAGGACACCCAACGGGGAATCCACCGACTTCTTTTACATTGCCGCACAAACCCCGGAGGACATCTTTGCCAAGCTGATCCAAGTCGTCACCGAGCGCATCCCGGAAAAATTCGGTTTCCACCTCATCTACGACATCCAAGTCCTGCCCCCGATGAACCGAGGCGGATTAGGTGTTCATGCGTTGAACGCCGATTGCAGCAACGCCTGAACGGACGGAGCGAGCCTAAAATCAACCGTTTTGGCTCCAGCTTCGCACCGGGCGACAAGGTGATCCAGCGGGTAAACAACTACGACAAGGATGTGTTCAACGGCGACATCGGCAGGATAACCAAAGTTGACATGGAGGAAAGCCAAGTCACCGTCGATTACGACGGCAAACCGGTCATTTATGAATTCGCCGAATTGGATGAGGTGTCTTTGGCGTATTCAACCAGCATCCACAAGTCGCAAGGTTCCGAGTACCCGGCAGTGGTGATCCCATTGACCACGCAACACGACATGATGTTGGAGCGGAACTTGATATACACTGGGGTCACACGGGGCAAGAAGCTGGTCGTCGTGATCGCCCAGCCCAAGGCCGCCATGGCGGTGAAAAACCAGAAGTCCAGCCGCAGACTGACGACAAGACGGCACGATTGCAACCAGGGCGATGACTTTTATGACAGCCACTTTCGACCATGAAAAAGCCAAGTCCTTTGTCCGGGACACACTGGGATGCCAGTGTCCAGACAGCGTATTCGAGCAGATTGACTATCAAGAAAATGCTGACATTCTGGGCAAGGATGTTATTGTCAAGCGGCTGCTCGTCGGCAACAGACTGCTGATATATATCTTGGAGATTGATGACGCTGAAAGCCTTCCAATCCTTCTGCCCAGTCTTGTCAGAAATGCCAAGTCCGAACGCGACAGCCAAGGCTACAACCGGTTGCGGGTGGTCATTGCCGCCGAAAATGCCGACATGATCCGGCCTGCGGCGGAGAGTGTGTTCGCCGAAATCGAAGACACCGACCCTAAAGTGCATTTGCATGTGCTTGGCAAGGGCGGGATGGGCGCATTCCATTAACTACAATGACAGCCAAATGATGCCTTCTACGATTGCATTTGACGACTGGCTTCTTTACCCAAACTGATGGGGAAACCCCGTGGTGGCACGTTGAAATGACGGACAACAAAAACGAACAAACTGATTTTCCAAAGGAAGAAACACTAGATCCAAAAGACTGGCAGTCCATGCGCACATTGGGCCATCGAATCCTAGATGACGCACTGGACTATTTGGAAACACTGAGGGATCGCCCGGTTTGGCAGCATGCGCCGCCGCAGGTAAAAGCGCACTTTCAGGGGCAACCTCCGCTAGAGTCCGAACCAGCGGAGGAAGTGTATCAAGAGTATCGCAAGTACATACTCCCGCACCAAATGGGCAATTGCCACCCGCGATTCTGGGGCTGGATCGCCGGGACGGGAACCGTGATGGGCATGTTTGCGGAAATGCTGGCATCGGCGACGGATGCCGTGAGCGGTTCATTTTCCTACCTCAGCAACAATTACGTCGAAATGCAAGTCCTTGACTGGTGCAAGTCGCTATTGGGCTATCCGGCCGAAGCCAGCGGCCTACTGACCAGCGGCTGCTCGGCATCAAACCTGATCGGCCTGGCCGTCGCCCGAAATTCCAAGGCCGGGTTCGACCTGCGAAGCAAGGGAATGCAGGGCGCAACACAACCCATGACCATCTACTGCTCGGAAGAAGCGCACTCTTCGATTCAAAAAGCATTGGAACTGTTGGGTTTTGGTAGCGATGCGCTACGGCGTGTTCCAGTGAACAGTGCGATGCAGATAGACCTTGCGGCTTTGCAATCGACCATACAGGCTGACCGTGAAAATGGGTTTCACCCAATTTGTGTGATTGGCGTTGCCGGTACAACCAGCACCGGGGCAATCGACGACCTACAGAGCCTTGCCGACATTTGCAATGAAGAGGGGCTGTGGTTCCATGTGGACGGGGCATTTGGCCTGTGGGCGGCCATCGCCCCCAAGTCCAAACACTTGGTTGCAGGGCTGGAAAGGGCTGACTCCTTGGCGTTTGACTTGCATAAATGGATGTACTTGGCCTACCCGATAGGCTGTGTCCTGATCAGAAACAGCGAAGATCACCGACGGGCTTTCTCCCTAACGCCTACCTACCTCGCACATGGTGAAGGGGAGCGTGGATTGACCGGCATCGACGTGCCCTGGCTTTCCGACAATGGCTTTGAGCTTTCGCGGGGTTTCCAAGCACTCAAGGCATGGATGACCATGAAAGAGCATGGCAGTGCGAAGTATGGGAGGCTCATTCAACAAAACATCGACCAAGCCCATTATCTGGAACGGTTGATCGAGGCTGCCCCCGAACTTGAGTTGGCCTTGCCGGTTTCACTGAATGTGGTCTGCTTTCGTTACATAAAATCCGGCCTTGACGCCACCAAGCTTGACAAGCTGAACAAGCAGATTGAGATAGAGCTTCAGGAAAGTGGAATAGCCGTCCTTTCAATCGTCAGCATCAAGGGCAGGAAGTACCTGCATGTCGCGATTACCAATCATCGCAGTCGGCGGGATGATTTTGACCTTTTATTGCGAGAGGTAATCCGAATTGGAAACGAACAAAGATAGAAACAACATACGCTACCCCAAAGCCCGCTTGTCCCCGGCCAAGGACGAGCTTGTTGTCGTGGAGTTCGCCCGTCGCCACATTGAAAGCGGCGACATCGGCGAGATACTCAAGGCGTTGAAGCCAATGGCTGCAACCCGAGAGAATGCCCAGTTGTACGAAGGCCGGGTGACTTTCTACTTTTCCGGTTGGGACGAAGACCCCCGCGAGACGGCGGAAATACTCGAAATCCGTGCATGGTTTTCCAAGCTGACCGGTGAGTTTCCCTATTGGCTGCACTTTCTGGAAAAGCAGGGGGATTCAATTCTCCACGCCATGCGCTTGTTATGCACAGGCCATTATGAAAATTTTTTAGTCACGAATGACATAAACACGGCAAAATAAACACAAGTGATTTATTTGTCGATGATGTACAAAGGTTCAATGCCATGATCCTAAGCACTTAGGGTACTGCGTATTTTTGGTCTAGTGACTACTGTGTGGTGTATTTTCATTTGCCCTGCCGTATAAATCACTCGGCCAGTGCCGCTGAAACGGCCCTCTGAAAAACCGCCTCGTCAGGTGCGATGCCAGTCCAAGCTTCGAATATCTGCATGGCCAGTTGCACCAACATTTCCACGCCGTCTACTACGGCGCATCCTTTTCCCCGTGCTGTTGCAAGAAAAGGCGTGATCCTTGGGTTGGTGATAACGTCAACCGCCGTCGTATCGCCGCCGATGCCATCCCAGTCGATGGGGATTGGTTCAAGCTCTGGCGCGGACCCTAGATGGGTTGCATTCAACACGATCTGGGTTCCCGTCGGCAGGGCGATGGTCCCTTCCCAGCCCAACCATTCGGTGGGAACCCCCGTCGCACGGTGTACGAGTTCCGCCACTTCACTCCCTTGTGATTTGCGACGTGTGATCACAGTCAAATGCCCAGCCCCGGCGCGGGCGATTTCTACGGCCATGGCCCGTCCCGCACCGCCCGCGCCGAGCATTGCCACACGCTTTCCAGCGATGGGGGTCACTTTTTGGATCGCCTTCACGACACCCTTGCCGTCATTGTTGTGGCCGACCATGCGCCCATCTTCGAAGGTCATGTAATTCGCCGCCCCGATCACACGGGCATCGTCATCCACCGCATCAAGGCAGGGGATGGACGCGATTTTGTAGGGTACGGTGATGCAGAAACCCGAAAAACCTAACGCTTTCGCACCGCGAATGGCCGCTGGCAGGTACTCGACCGACTTGATATCGCATTTCCAGAACTGCCAATTAAGCCCATAATGCGCATAAACGGCATCGAACATGCGGTCTATGGGGTTTTCGGCGACCGGATGGCCGAACATTCCGGTCATCTTCTTCTGTGGCGGGATTGACGGACGTGACATCACTCTGCTCCTGGCGGTTGGGTTGATCATGGGTTTGGATGGTGATTGTATCAAAACCCCGTGTTTAAGATAGGTTGCCAGCCAGCCAACGCAACAGATGAACCGGCAATCTGGCTGTCATCCGCAATACAGCGTTTTCAATATCAATTGATTACTTTATTTAAGCCGTAGGAGCGGGCCATGCCCGCGATTGATTGGGCCGATTCAGCAAAAATGGGCTATTTATCGCGGGCATGGCCCGCTCCTACATGTTGCGTATATTCATTTTTAAGTAACTATTTGATATTAAAAACGCTGTATAAGCATCACCACATTCAAGTTGGCCTGTCACTTCACACCTGTAAAACGGTTCTCAACTTTGTTCACTAGAGTTTGTATAATATTTTCGTCTTAGTGATGCTTAATGCCCGTGATTTATTGTTTTTTTGAATTTCTGTTTATAAATCAGGACGCTCGACGCTGGAAACTTTTGAACGCAGTTTTCCGGTATTATGTAGCCGTTGCACAAAGGTAAGCTCTGAGGGCATAGAAGATCCAAACAGCATCAATTGCTGAGTAGTGATGCTGGGACACCCACCGCTGGCCCGGCAAAATCAGCATATTTTTGGCTTTGTGCGACTGCTACATAATATCGGGAAAAAATGCTCAGGGGAGAGGTGTCACAGTTGATCGCGTGTTCGTTTGAATAGGACAATTAATGCAGTAAAATCTGGATTTTAACTACCCGTCCGACTTGGACTGGGGTATCATTCCTTGCCTAAAGTGGTTGATGCATCCACTAAATTCACCTACGACAAATTTAGGTGACCATTATTGCCGACAAACCCAGTTTGACTAACCCCAGAGGAACAGCCAACATGATCCATCATGAATTGTTACGCGACAAGGGAATTCTGATTGTCACCCCGGAAGGCCCGCTTCAACAGGCGGATTTTGAAAACCTGTCAAAAGTGATCGACCCTTTCATCGAATCCGAGGGTGAATTGCATGGGTTTATGATACAGGCCGAATCCTTCCCCGGCTGGTCGGACTTTGAAGCCTTGGTGTCGCATTTGAAATTCGTCAAAAACCACCACCAGCACGTAGCCAAAGTGGCCGCCTTGACCGACAGTGGCTTTCTGGCGATTCTGCCGAGCATCGTCAGCCATTTTGTCCATGCCCAAGTCCGCCATTTCGATTTTGAAGACAAACAAGCCGCTTTGGCTTGGCTGGAAAGCCGCGAATGACCGAGTGATGTTAGGTAGGGGCCGTTGCTTAGGTTTCGACCTCCTCGGCCCGCGCCCCTCCCACAAGCGGTGGAAAAGCCGGTTTATTGACCGTCGTCCCGGCACGGATGCCGAAATTACGGGTTTTCAAGGCGTTCGCATCGTTGATTAGGTTTTCCCGGCAAACTCTGTGCAATATCAGTCATTCCCGGGAATCATTTAAAATGGGAACCAAGGTCAAGGGCATCCGAATAGCCGGTGGCGACCACGAGGTGGACTGCAAGATGGAGGCTGGCAGTTTCATGTTGAAGGCCATCTACTTGAAGAAAGTCTGATCCTTTTATCCTACTCCTAGGAGCATCATTTCATGGGCGCAACCGCGATCCAGTCTGATTTCGTCATGCTTTTACAGTCCCAACTGACTGCATTGCAGGTAGGCAACCGGGAAGCGCTCGATTTGCCCCTGCTCGCCAGTGAATTCGAATCGGTTGTGGGCGGCTACCGCAATGAAATACGGGAACGCGCAGAAATCATCATCGGGATATTGATGCGAACCAACTGGGTTTACGGTGACTGGACTGCATTGAAGTTGCAGCGCGACCTGTTGCTGGGGGCATTGGACGACAGCCCTTGCCTGTTGGGTTCGGCAGACAGTCAGGTTGCTGCCGCGTATGAACATGCTTCATGCACTGCATCCGTACATGGCGAGCATCACTGGCCCAAGGCCACCCCTTGGCCGACGCTGCAAATGTTGTTGGACACAGTTGGGAACGCTGACCGGCAGTATCTCGCACTCGAACAGTCACATGACCGTTCTTTCGCACAACTTGAACCAATTCCTAAAACTCAATCGGAGTTAATCCTAGGTTGACAAATTTCCTAGCTTCAGATGGCGGCTTTTGGGAATGCTGTCGAACTGGTGCATTCGGCCAAAACGGGACAGTCGAGGCAAAACCCTCAGCGGCAGTTGATTATCCAGAAGCAGCCGTTCAAGTTTTATTTATATCGGTCTTTTCTAGTCGGTTTGGTTCTGGTTCTTGCGTTAGCTGTGCAGCGGGGAAATGCCAAGCAACCACATTGTTCAAAACCGATATGGAATTCGGATGCCCGACGAGTCTTCAGAAAAATCCTTAGTGTTCCGAGTTATCAGTGTGAGTCCGTGGGTTTTCGCGCTGGCCCAGATGATCGCGTCGGGCAGTTTTATCCGATGGACGCGACGCAGTTGGACTGCCTCCTCTCGAATCGTTGCACCTATCTCAATCAGCCTAAACCGGTTCAGAAAATCCCGTGTACCTACTTCGGTGTCGGGCGTGGCACCGACCAGAACTTCCATCCAAGTAATGACGCTGATGTATTTTTCCCGGTGGAGCGCCAACTCGTCGCGGGCTGCCGCGACGGCGTTGAGATAATCGATCAGGATGCAAGTATCGAACAGCACACTCATACCGGCCACTCGGTGCGCAAGCGTTCCTGATATTCAAGGCCGTCGGCTGGCGTTCCCCTCTGCCGCCAAAGGCCGAAGGTGTCATCAGTTTCGACGGTGTTGGCTTCGGTTGCTCCCGTGTCCGGCTCCAAGCAGATGACGCGGAGGGTCTTCCGGTTCCACGCCGCTCGGTAGGGTTCGGGGAGGTCGATAATGCCATCGTGGGTGACGGCGGTGAATTCAATGGCATTCATAGTGTTTTCTTGGGTGTCAGGTTATTCTGTACTTGGTTGAAATTCTGCTCACACTAACTGGACAAATGCACTGATTTTTCACTGAGGCTGAATGTTTGCTTACAAGTATAAACCAGTCATCCCCCGAAACCATTCCATCGTCCGGAATGGGTCCATGAACTGCCGCACAAGAATCAGGGGCCAATGTCCCTTTTGGGTCGCGACAAGCCAGCCGTAAATCTTAAAAGCCGACATTTAGCCGAAGATTAGGTTAGGAGAACCATCTTCGGCAAAGGTCGGCCAAATCCGGACGATGGTCGGTGTCTGCTTTGCGGAAGAATGTTTTTGGCCGTCACGCCAGGGGGCATGGGTTCGAGTCCTTTCCATCCACCAAATGCTTAAAAATAAACAACGGGGCCTGGCTATGTGTAAAAGGCAAGCTGATCGAGCGTGAGGATCGCCTGAAGCGCCCGCGTCATAGTGTAGCTTTCCGGCACTGCGGCTCCGTGACCGACTGCGTGCCTAGAACTCGCTGTACCCGTCTGGGCAACGGGATCGAAGTTAGCGAACGTCTGTGCAGCAAGATACTGCGCAAAGGCATCGGAGAACAGCAGTGTGTCGGATTGACCAGCTTTTCGTTCGGCTGACTCCACGGCGAATCTCAACAACTCCTTGAGTTTGGCCCCTTGTCCAGTACGGTATTGGCGTGGTTCAGGTTAACTGACCTGCCCGCTCGCTGCGCCATGGCATTGATTATCGACTCAAAGCCTTCCGCTAGTCGATGGAACAACGGGTCGTCAGAAGTGAGGGCGAGCCGGGTAAATACCTTTATGGTTTGCCCCCCCCCGGCCCGCTTCCGCCGTAAATCCAGACAGATTTTCGACGTTAGCAAAACTTATCGGGTCGCCAGAGTTGCGAATGCGGCCAACAACCCGAACTGGTTCAATAGCGGTTTCGCCCGCCTCATGTGTTTCTGCCATACTGTTTCTCTTCCTTATCAACGGGGGCAGTAGTTTGCCCCATCGGTACGACGCTTGCCAATGAAGCTAAGACCATGGGTGCATTGCTCACCCGTCCTGGCGCAAAGGTTTGTGGCAGTACGTCCTCTATCCGGCTGCTGATTCAAGGTGCTGAGAGACCGCTTCGGGTCGATATTGTACCTCAAACGAAAGATGAACCTGTCATTCACAAATGATTCTCTGTTTGTTAGGCATGAGTCCGGCTTTTCCCCGCCAGCCGTGGCGCGGGTTCCGATGTGAATTCTTCCGGCGGCATGGGCATCATAAACGCGAAGGCATCTTTGGGGATGGCTTGCAGCCAAGCTTCGCGGTGTTCTTCCGGGATAATGACGAGGGAGCGCTTTTCGTCCTCCGGCCCGTGGAAGCGGCCCATGACGGGGTGGCCGTCGGCGTTGAGGGTCAACAGTGAAAAACTGTGCAATAGGGTATCAAACCGAACTGGGCATCGCGATACTCCGCCCCGCCACTATCCTGCGCAAGGACGCGTATCGGGGCATTGTATCCGACATAGGTTTCACCGGGGTAGTCAAAGCCGGGTTCAGGCCATTTTAAATCTTGATTGAAAGCCGATTTCGGTGCTGGAAGGAAGTTGGCGCACATTTTGGGTTGATTGGCGATACAAGTGGTGGAGTCAGTTCAGATAGACTTTATCAGACTACACGCCGTTTTCGTAAGTGTTAGCGCCTATTTACAATCGCGCCGCTATCTATCTCTGGCTGATAGTAGCCGATGAACTCCCTGCGCCAAATCTCTCCCGTGGCGTTTCTGTCCTGTCCATGGGTGAACGTGTAGCGGTACAGCGATGCCCTCAAATACCGTGGCGGGTAGACAGGGAAAGGGTTTCTCTCAAACAGTGCCAGCACTGTCGGCGAGCCAGTTCCCAGCTTGTCGAAAACACGCAATAACCACGGGTTTTGGCGTATGTCGCCCAATGCGGCAAACCACATTTGCCAGTCCAATCGCGGCTGATGGGGTATGTTCCAGCGTAACGGCCTGTTCAACTCGCCTGGTTTGTAATTGAACGGGTAAGCCAGCCAAGTTTGGCCGTCGTAAGACCCCTCAAGGATAATTTCCCGGCGTTCCGTCGTCATCACGGCGAATGGCCCATACTGGTTTACCAGCGAGAAGGACGATGCGAATTGCATCATTGCGTAAAACGGTTGGACAGGTCGCTGGTGCGTGTTCGATAGCCAGACCCAACTGCCGCAAACCGCGAGTACAAACCCCGCATACAAACCGGCAATCCAGTGGGCCGCACGGCCTGGCATTTTGACGGTTGGCAGAATGCGCCGGCTCAATCTGGCCACTAGCAACCGCGACATGTCTGCCTCGTCTAACAAGAACACGCACAAGGCGATGGTCAACAGATTGAAAAAGTTATAACTCCCGGTCAGGATGATGGTTGTTTGCAACGCAACGAAATTAAACGCGGCAAACAGCCGGTATTTTCGCGGCATGAAAACCATGAACGGCACGGCCAATTCGATGAAAAACACTAGGCCTGTGAAGAATTGCAGCAACGGTTCGGGAAAATGATGCGCATGCCACGCCAGCGGGCTGGGCAAGGGCTGGGTTTCAAAATGGTAATCCAGCGCGGTCAACTGCCGCCATGCCGGGTCGCCGCTAGCCAGCTTCACAACCCCGCCCATGAACATGAAACGGAACAACAGGAGGCGGAACAGCCACGGGGTCACTGGCGACCCGCCCCGCAGGAACAGCGCAAGAAAGCCGCTTTCCAACAGAAACGCATCCCACTGGTACCCGGTGAATACTTGGCCTACCGACACCAGCGAGAGATACAGCGCATAGCAGACCAGTAATCCCACGCTGGCATGAAAATCCAGAAACACCGACAAAGATGCCAAGATGCCCGCGTAACAAACAAGCCTTAGCCCAGAATCCGAGGCATCCATCCAAAAAACCGTGGGTATCTGCCAGTATGCGGACATGCCCAGTTCGTTAAAGGCACTTCCTAAGAAGTCTTGGACAGGCAAAATCCCATCGCTCCCCAGCAATCCGTCCACTTGAACGGCCAGCGAGGCGAAAGCGGCAAGATAAATCAGTGCGAGCAAACGCAGAAAAACCCAAGCGACCAAGCTAATTTCCTGAATTGACTTTAACCGTGGACAACAGTATGTAGCAACAGAATTCTGAAAATAATGTCCGGTTTAATTTCCCGGATGTTCATCCTGAACCGAACAAATCCAGTTGTCCGTCTTTAGGCGAATTCATTTTCTCCGCCACGGAAAAAATGACCCCCAGAAGCCTGACTTTGCGTTCGCCTGCCTCGGTCCGGTCAAGCAGTTCAGCAAGGTGCTGGCTGACATCCTTCGGTTCGCCTATCAGCCTGCCCAATGTCCGTGCGCGGGTGACTTGTTCAAAATTGTCGTACTTGACCTTTACCGTCACGCCATAGGCTTGAAACCCTTTCTGTGTGAGCTTCTGCAAAACGCCCCCGGCCTGCCTGACCAGGTGTTCGAGCATCTCGTCCTTGTCCGACAGGTCAATTTGGAACGTGGTTTCCGCGCCCCAAGACTTTCTTGGGCGGTTGGGATTGACCGGTCGTTCGTCGATGCCCCTTGCGATACGATAATAGTGTTCACCGGCTTTCCCGAAGTGCTGTATCAGCGATTCAAGGCTTATGCGCCCCAAGTCACTCCCGCAGTGTACGCCGAGTGCCTTCATCTTGGCTTCGGTGGCCTTGCCGATGCCATGAAAATTTCCGATGGGCAATTCGGCGATGATTTCCTTGCCTTGCTCCGGCAGGATCAGGCATAAGCCATCGGGTTTGTTGCGGTCTGAGGCAAGTTTGGCAAGAAACTTGTTGTACGAAACGCCCGCAGAGGCGGTCAGTTGTGTAGCTTCGCGAATTCGCCGTTTGATTTCCTTGGCCATCAGCGTGGCGGAACCTTGCTGGGTTTGGCTGTCCGTCACATCCAGATAGGCTTCATCCAAGGAGACGGCTTCGACCAGTTCGGTGAATTCATGGAAGATGGCGTGAATTTCCGTCGAAACCGCCCGATACGCTTCAAACCGGGGCCGCAGGAACACCGCATCCGGGCAAAGCCGGTAAGCATGGCTGGCAGGCATGGCCGAGCGGATGCCAAAAACCCGCGCCTCGTAGCTGCACGTTGCCACCACCCCACGCGAGTCCGGTGCGCCACCCACGATGACGGGTTTGCCCCGCAGTTCGGGGAAGTCGCGCTGTTCCACCGCCGCGTAGAAGGCATCCATGTCGATGTGGATAATCTTTCGGGTTACGCTGTTTTGTGTTGATCCGTCTGGGGCCATGGCAAAGGCTTTTTGGCGGGCTTCCCTTTTTTTTCCACGTTCATCCGGCAACGCGACAAGGTTTACCACCCATAGGATGCTATCAAATGTAAGCCCCTATACCCAATGGTAGTGAAGGGTATGGTTTTCAGTGAACCACACCAAAAAGAGGACGATGGTGACGGTCGCCCAGATAACCGCAAGCGCGTTCCGTCCGTCACGACCCCATCCGGGTTCGGTGTCCATCAAATGGACGGCGGGGGCTACGGCAACGAACACGCCCAGCGAGGTCAACCAGCCGATCTCGGGGTTGAATACCGAACCGATGACGCCTGATGCGCAAATCGCCGCCAGAAATCCTGATGCGAGACCGATGCGTCGGTCGTCAAAGCGAAGGATGTTGGAAAAGGCAAGGAATGCGCCCACCCCAATATTCATTGCGACCCAATGATTCCCGGTTCCGATGAGCATCACGAACCCAAAGAAGGTTCCGCCGATAAGCCCTGCTCGCAGATCGATATGTTCTTGATGCTTGGACTCGCTGAGTAGGCGGTTGACTAGCCCATGCCATTCCCGTGTGAGGGTGTTCATGTTAAAACCTCTGTCTTAATAATGGTGAAAATTATTTTCTGTCCATATTCCGGCAATGCCTCCCTTGTCCATTCCCACATGCTACGTTACGCCTTGCTTTAAGCTGGCGCAAGGGAACTAGGGATATTTCTGGTTCTTGGGAACGGACTATTGCTTCCCAAACGCGCCGCCGAAGTCTCTGGCGAACTGCTCGATGCTTCGCGGTGCCTTGCCCATGACTCGCTGGAAGTCGTCGGTGACCAGATCGCCCCAATTTGCGCTGTAGGCAGCGAAGTAGTCACACATTAAATTCACCATCCAGTCGTCAAGCCCCATCTGTGCCATCGACTGCCGTGCGTCATCGACGGAAACCGGAACGTAGGCCACTGGATTTCCGATGGCCTCGCCGATCATCGCCGCAATCTGGTGCATTGATAGTGACACCGGTCCGGTGAGGGTATAGGTCTTACCCTCATGGCCCTCGCTCGTCAGCACATGCGCGGCGAAATCGCTGATGTCGCGTGAGTCGATAAGCCCCATTTTGCCATCGGCAAGGGCAAAGTACATGGCCCCCTGTTGGGCGACGCTCTGTGCCGCCATCATCAGGTTCTGCATGAAGAAGTGCGGTTTCAGAATGGTGAACGGAATGCCCGACCCAACCAGTTCGGCATCGGAGAGCGCATGGAGTTCGTTCTAGCGCGATTCGGTTGTCCTTAGGAGAAGTCAGACAGCTAATCACTGGAATTGTTCTGTGGCAGACAGGCTTTGGGATTTTTGAGGCAAAAAAATACCGGCACGACCTTGTCAGTTGCCGCGCCAGTCATGCATTCCAAGTCATGGGCAGATGCCCAATAGCTGCTTTCTTCAATCTATCGCTGTGTAACTGCCCGGCACCTTGCCCCGGCTAAACCATTACTCATGGCGAAGCCGGGTTTTCAGCGGTTACACTGCCGTTCACGTTGACTGCCTTGCCCGTTTGCCGTACCAAATGGCAAAACGGGCAGTTGGGTGACAATTTGCAGTCATACGCCACCAGGAAGGGCGAGGCGCACCTGGCGCACCGTTGCATCTGCGCCGACTTCGCCCGCATGTCCCGTGCGATGACCCAGGCATCCGTGATGTCGGCGGGGCGCTTCCTTGACGCGGCACGGGCGCTCAAAGACAAGTTCGGCGCAGATGCAGCGGCCATTGGCCATTGCCCGTGCGCTTAGGGCTGCGCAATACGCCACTGGGCAGGTGATGGAAGCACTAATCCAAGTCGGCCAGGTTTCACAAGCTGCGGCGATGAGCATCCTTGCCAGTATTGGTTGATATCTCGAAAGAATGGGGTCAGGTCTCACATTCCAACCGATATTTTGCAGAAGACGGCCCCGGCCGGCAAGCGGGACCGTCGCCATGCAGCCGGGTAGTGTGGGCAACGTCCCTTCGGCAAGCTCAGGACAGGCTTTTTGTTGCCCACCGATTGCGCCGGTTCCGCGCGGGCAAACGATGGAGCCGTTTGCACACCCGGCTATCCTACGCGCTTTTTTCCATAAAAAACGGGTACTTTGCGCCCGTTTTTTCTACAAGGCTTTCGTCACCATGACCACGCCCGGTTCGTCGGCTTTCATTTGCTGGCTGAAACCCAATTTGTGCATCAGATGGAGCATTTTGACGTTGCTGGCCAGCACCTCGCCTTCCAAGGCTTGGAAGTTTTTTTCCTGAGCGGCCTCGATGATGCAACACATCAAGCGTGTGCCTAGCCCTTGGTTCTGCCATTCGTCTGCGACAACCAAAGCAATTTCGCCGCTTTCACCGTCGGGGTTGGTGAAATAGCGCGCCACCCCCACCTCGATCTCTTCGTCGCCCTGCCTGAGTGTGGCGATGAAGGCCAACTCCCGCGAGTAGTCGAGTTGGGTGAAACGCACCAGCATTTCCCGGCTGAGTTCATGGATCGACTCCATGAAACGGAAATGCTTCGCCTCTTGCGATAGCATTCGAACGAAAGCCTGTTCCATTTGCGCGTCTTCGGGGCGGATGGGGCGGATGGTGACGAAGGAGCCGTCCGGCAAGGGGAATTGACTGACCAGATGGCTGGGGTAAGGGTGGATCGCCATGTGGTCGTAAGCCCGGCGGGCAGGCGGGCGATAATTTACGACGATGCGGGCGTCGAGCGCCCAAGCCCCATTTTCATCGGCCGTCAAAGGATTGATATCCATCTCCTTGATCTGCGGCAATTCGCAAAGCATCGCAGAAACCCTTAGCAAAACATTGATCACGGCATCAATGTCGGCTGGCGGTTTGTTGCGATACTGTCCGAGCATCTTGGATACCTTGGTTTGACTTATCCGAGTGCGGGCAATGAGTTTATTGAGCGGTGGCAGCGCAATGGAGTGGTCGTTGAGGATTTCCACCGCCGTGCCGCCAGCGCCGAAACTGATGACGGGGCCAAACACCGGGTCCGCCACCGCACCGACCAACAGTTCGCGCCCGTTCGGATTGGTGTACATTTTCTCGATGCTGACCCCTTCAATCTTGGCCTCAGGGCGATGGCGGCGCACCTGCCCAATAAGGTCGCTGTAATGGTGGCGCAGCAATTGGGCACTGCCAATATTGAGCCGGACCCCGCCAACATCGGATTTGTGGGTGATGTCCGGCGAGAGGATTTTCATCGCCACCGGGAAGCCTAAGTATTCAGCGGCAGCCAGCGCCTCGTTGGGGGAATGGGCGGCCATCGCCGGCAACATGGGAATGTTAAAGGCCCTAAGCAAGGCGCGGGTTTCCAAGGCCGAAAGCAATGTGCGCTTTTCGTCCAAGGCACCTTCGATGATCAACCTCGCACCCTCAATGTCAGGCGGGTCTAAATCCTCGAAAGAGCCCGGTGCTTGCATGAGGAATTCCTGATTTCGGCGAAATTCAGCAAGGAAGCCGAAGCCCTCCAAGGCGCTTTCCGGGTCTGAAAAGGTCGGGAAATGGTTTTCGTCGAAGATTTTCCTCCCCTCGCGCACTTGGGTTTCCCCCAGCCAGCTACACAGGATGGGTTTGCCTAGTGGGTTGCCGGCCTCGATCACCGCTTGTGCGGCAGCCGTCGGTTGGGTCATGGCCTGCGGGGTCAGCATGACCAGTAGGCCGTCGATATTTTTGTCTTCCAAACAGGCTTCAACCGCCGCCTTGTAACGTTCAGGCGTGGCATCGCCCAAGATGTCCACCGGATTGTTGTGCGACCATTGACGGGGAAGCGCGACATTAAGCCTTGCCATGGTTTCCTCGCCCAACACCGCCAACTGGATGCCGCGTTCCACCGCCCGGTCGGCGGCCAACACACCGGGCCCCCCTGCGTTGGTGATAATCGCCAGGCGGTTGCCCCTGCCCCGTTGCGGCTTGGAAAGCAACTGGGCCGCAGAGAACATTTGCTTGATGGTATCGGCCCGCACCACGCCCGCCCGTTCGAGGGCGGCGCCGAAGACATCATCCGAACCCACCAGCGATCCGGTATGTGACAGCGCTGCCTTGGATCCCTCTGCGTGTCGTCCGGCCTTGATGACGATGACCGTCTTCAAGCGCGCAGCCGCCCGCAATCCACTCATGAAACGCCGTGCGTCGCGGATGCCTTCGATGTACATCAAGATGCTTCGCGTTTCCGGGTCCAACGCCAGGTAGTCGAGAATGTCACCGAAGTCCACATCAGCGGCTGCGCCCACGGACACCACGGTGGAAAAACCCACCGAGTGGGCATCGGCCCAATCCAGAATGGCCGTGCAGATCGCCCCGGACTGGGAAACCAAGGCCAAGGTGCCGCGATTGGCGACATTATTGCTGAAGGTGGCGTTCAGCCCGACGGCGGGACGCATCAACCCCAGGCAGTTCGGGCCGAGGATGCGCACCCCATAAAAAAGTGCTTCCTCCAGCAGGGAATGTTCCAGCGCCTTGCCCGCGCCGCTCTCCAGTTCGCCGAAACCGGCGGACAGCACGATGGCCGCATTGACCCGATGCTCCCCGCATGCCCTGATGATACCCGGCACGGTGGCGGCCGGCGTTGCGATCACAGCAAGGTCAATCCTTTCGTTCACACGGTCAAGCGAGGCAAAGCAGGGCTTGCCGCCAATCTGCTGGTATTTTGGGTTGATCGCATAAACCGGCCCATTGAATCCCCCGGCCAGCAGGTTGCTGTAGACACGGCCCCCTACCGAATCCGGGTTTTCATTGGCACCGAATACGGCGATGGACTGGGGTGCGAAAAGGTGCTCCAGGTAATGTCTACCCATAGTGTCGAAGACTCCAAGAACTTTGCATGTAGGTTAGCCGAGTGTTGATTTAATCACGCCTATTGTGCATGATTTCACCGGCTAAGATAATCTTTAAGCCTGTGTAATTGACTGTTTCGATTATTTGAGACAAACTTATCCAAAGTAAGCAACGGACTGATCGACATGAATCATACCGCCCAATCAACCAAACCCATTCGCATCGTACAGATCACCGACTTTCATCTGCTTGCCGATCCTCGGCGAACCATGATGGGAATCAACACCGAGCAAAGTTTTCTCGCCGTCCTCGAACACGCATGGCGAAATCACGGCGGGAATGCTTTGTTCCTATTGACGGGCGATCTTGTCCAAGACCCCTCCATCGCCACCTATGAACGGTTGAGGGATCGCTTGGAGATGCTTTCCTCGCCCTGCTACTGTCTGCCCGGCAATCACGATGATCCCGAATTGATCCGGCAATACTTGGCGGCAGGCAACATACACTATCATTCCCAAATTCTGTTGGACGGTTGGCAGATTATCTGCCTTGACAGTACAATTCCCGGCGACCAGGGCGGTTATCTGACCCCAACCCAACTCAGCGTACTCGAAACCAAGCTTGCCGGCCAACCCGGACGCCATGCCCTCGTGTGCCTCCACCACTCGCCCTTAGACACGGGTTCCGACTGGCTGGACACGATGAAATTGTCGAATGCAAAAGAATTCTTCGCCGTCATTGACCGTTTCCCCCGCGTTAAAAGCATCGTCTGCGGTCACATCCACCAAGCCATGGATGTCCAATACAAAGGCTTGCGCCTGCTGAGTTGTCCTTCAACCTGCTTTCAATTCAAGCCGAATAGCAAAGATTTCGCGCTGGATCAAATGCCGCAAGGCTATCGTTGGCTAGAACTGCATCCCAATGGGGAGATCACCACGGAAGTCATACGTCTGGACTTTGTTCCAAAAGGCTTGGATATGGCATCAAACGGCTATTGAGGCAGGGGATTGACGGTTTGCCCATGCTGGAAATGAATGGCAGCGGTTTGGAATTGACCGACAGCGGATTTTTGGTCACCGCATCTGACTGGGACGAAACCATCGCCTTGGCATTGGCAGATCGCTCGCAGATTAAGCTGACCGAAGCGCATTGGGAAATCATCCATTTCATCCGCGATTACCATTGCAAATACCAACACCTCCCCAATGCCCGCATGTTCGTCAAGGCTGTGCAAAAGCAATTCGGCGAGGAAAAAGGCAATTCCCGCTATCTGCACAAACTCTTCCCCGAAGGCCCGGTGCGTTACGCCTGCCTGATCGCCGGGCTACCCAAGCCGCCGGGGTGTTTGTAGGGCTTTCACGATTCAAATACCACCCCGTCAAACACCTCGGACAATTCCAATCGGCAACCCAGGCTGGGCAGGGGCAGGCATCCGTCCAAGCCCGAAATGCAGGTATAAACCCAGCGGTTCGCGGCTTCGCGGGAAAAATGTTCCAGCCTTGGCTCGACTGTCGAGGCCAGTAAATAATCGGTGAAACTGTCCAAGTGGGCGCTGTAACGCAAAAATTTATCGCCCCGGTCAAAGGCTTCGGTGGAAGGCGACAATACTTCGACAATCAGTTTGGGATTCAGCAGTACATCCTGATGTTTATCGTGGAAGCGCGGCTCGCCGCACACGACGCTGGCATCGGCGTAGGAAAACAAGCCTTTCATACTTCGGGCATCCGCCGGGCCGCTGCGGATTTTCATATTCGGCGAAAGGACGCGGCAAGGCTTGCCGCGCAGTTGGATGCCTAGGCTGATGATGATATTGGTGTTGATCATGCTATGCCCCAAGCTTTCGCCGGCCATGGCAAATATTTCGCCATCGACAAATTGGTGGCGCTCGGTCGAACCACGCTCAAAGTCGAGGTAGTCGGCGAGGGTGGTTTTGGCTTGAGGTAGGTTCATGGCTCAAACCGGGAATTGCTGGCAAGCCAGAGCTTGTAAGACAAGAGGGTTCCCAAGCAGGATCTCGGGAACCAGCGCAATTGAAATCACCACGTCTTTCCCCGCTTCCTGACGGCTTCGTAAAACAACTCCATGGCTTCAATAAAGGAATTATCCCGAGTCCAGAATCCCGGGAAATCGCCGCCTTTTTTGATGCTCAAAGCCGCGACGGCGGGCGGGGTGGCGGGTTCGATCCGTTCGGGCAGACGCAGGGCGCCACGCCAAAAGTCTTCGGCTGCCCATGTGCCGGGAAAAGTTCGGGCCAACGGGCGGGTGAAGTAGGATTCAGCGGCTTGCAGCGGAAGCTCTTCCACGCTCAAGGCTTGCGACAAGGCCCGGCCTAGCGGCATTTCCCGCAATTGCCTGGACAATTCGCTGCGCGGAAGCCCGCGCAATTCAAACAGCAGGAACGGGTCTTGGTCGAGCTTGGCGGCGATGAAATAATCCAGCCCGGCAATATGTTTGCAGGGGTTGGCGGAGTCGGGGCAGGAGCATTGGGTTTTCAAGTCTTTCATGCTGCGCGGCAGCAAATGCAGCCCCAAATCCTCGAACGGCTCTTCGATGTTGTCTGGCACTTCGTTGAGCAACAGCCGCGAGACAAAAGCAGCCTGGCTGCCTAGTTGTTTGATGACTTTCGTCCAGTCGGCCTCACCAATCGGCTTCAATTCGATAGTGGCCTGGTACATGGGTTCCTTGTAGACTCCAAAATAAGGATTGGTGTTGCCGCGAATCTGGGCGGTGATGCGGTTTCCCTCCATGGCCCATTTTTTAATGCGGTTTTCATTGGCATAGCTTTTTCCGCGTGTGAGCCGGCCCTCGTCAATGAAGCCTTCCAACGCTTGGATATATTTTTTGCCCCACCACGTTCTTACGTTTTTCATGTTTTATTCCTGAAATATTGTAGGGGCGAATTCATTCGCCCATGGGCGGCTGAAGCCGCCCCTACATTTAATTTTTGAAATAGGATTGGATTAGTCCAGCAAGGCCCGACTGTTCAAGGCAATGAGTTGTTTGAAGGCATCGTTGTCCAGCTTCGCCAGCCAGGATTCATCGCTGCCGACAATGGCCCCGGCGACTTTGCGCTTGTCCTCGATCATCGCGTCGATGCGCTCTTCCAAGGTACCCAGCGTGATGAATTTATGGACGAACACATTGCGCGTCTGGCCGATGCGGAAGGCGCGGTCGGTGGCTTGGTCTTCCACCGCCGGATTCCACCAACGGTCGAAATGAAACACATGGTTGGCGCGGGTCAGCGTGATGCCGACGCCGCCGGCCTTCAACGACAGGATGAACACGGCGGGCGGCGATCCCGGGTCTTGGAAGCGGGCAATCATCTGTTCGCGCTTAGTGCGGGTAGTGCCGCCATGCAGGTAATAGGTCTGGCATTGCAAGGTGGATTTCAAATGGCGCTCCAGTGACGCGCCAATGTCGGTGAACTGGGTGAACACCAAGGCGCTTTCATCCTCGGCCAGCACATCGGCCAGCATGTCGGTCAAACGTGCCAGCTTGTGCGAACGCTCTGCCGTGAACGGCCCGCCATCTTGCAGGAATTGCGCGGGATGGTTGCAAATCTGCTTCAGTTTCATCAGCGTGGACAGCATCAAACCCTGGCGCTGGATGCCTTCGCTTGCCGCCAATTGTTGCTCCACGTCGCGCACCACCGCTTCATAGAGCGAGGCTTGTTCCTTGCCCAGGTTGCAATACTGGCGGTTGTCCACTTTGTCCGGCAAATCCTGAATGATGGCCGGGTCTGTCTTCACCCGTCGCAAAATGAATGGTTCGACCAGTTTGCGCAATAGGGTGGATTTGCCGATATTGTTTTCCCGCTGGATGGGCAATTCGTAGTTCTTGCGGAATTGCGCTTGCTTGCCCAAATAGCCGGGATTGAGGAAATTGAAGATCGACCACAGGTCAAGCAAACGGTTTTCCACCGGGGTGCCGGTCAGGGCCAGCCTATGCGTGGATTTGATTTGCAAAATGGCTTTGGTCTGCGCGGCGAGCGGGTTTTTGATGTTTTGCGCTTCATCCAGCACCACTCGCCGCCATTCCACCGCGTCGAACAGTTTGGCATCTTTCCGCACTAAGGCGTAGGACGTGATGAACACATCACACGCTTGGCAAGCTTCGATGAAAGCGGGTTTGTCCGCCGCCCGTTCCCCGCCATGATGGATATGGGTGGAAATATGCGGCGCAAAGCGTTCGATTTCCTTGCGCCAGTTGCCGAGCACCGAGGTGGGGGCGATCAACAAATTCGGCTGGTCGCCAAAGCCCAATTCTTTTTCCCGCACCCATTGGGCAATGACTTGGATGGTCTTGCCCAGCCCCATGTCATCGGCCAGACAGCCGTTAAGGCCCAATTGCTCCATGAATTCCAGCCAGGCGACGCCGCGTTTTTGATATTCGCGCAAGATGGCATTGAGCCGGGGCGGGTCGGTGATGGGGGCGATTTGCTTGTTGTCGTGCAGTTTAGCCAGCATTTCGGCAAGCGCGTCTTTGGCATCGATCTCGAAAAGCTCGGTTTCCCCGGCATTGCGTTTAAGCAGTTCGATCATGTTGAGGGATTCCCCTGCCTCGCCATGCGCCTTCCAGAACGCCAGCATCTCCTGCATTTTCTGGCGATCCAAAGCCACCCATTGCCCGCGAAACTGCACTAGCGGTGTTTTCGCATTGACCAGTTGCTCCCATTCGGCGGGGCTGACTTCCTCGTCGCCCAAGGTCAGTTCGTATTGGTAGTTGAGCAGGGCATCCAGGTTCAGGCTGCTTTGGCTGCTGCTGGCAATGGACTTGGCGGATTTGCCCGAACTGCGCATTTTCAGCTTGGCACGGCGGCGGCCTTGGGGTGTCCACCACGCCGGGACGATCACCCGAAAGCCCGCATCCTCCAATACCCACGCGGATTCGTTGAGGAAGCCGAAGGCGCCTTCCAAGCTCAATTCGAGGCCGATGGGCTGGTCGGTTTCCAATCCTTCCCATAATGCCGGATAAATCCGTGCGGCTTGGCCCAATTGCAATAACAAGTTTTGCTCAAAATCCCCGCCAAAATTCCTTTGCATGGCCTGTTGCGCCTGGTCAACCATCCCCCAATAATCTTCCAGTGCCACGGTCAGGGAAGGATCATGTCGCGCCGAGACTATAAATGCCAACCGCCACGCGTCGGGTTCCCGTTCTCCGGGCTCATGCAATTGCAGACCCAATTGAAACCATGGCGATCCCTGCCCTCCCGCCAGCTTGTGCCGCCAGTCCAGCCAACTGCGGTATGACTTCAAGTCAGCCGGTTTGCGCCACAAGCCAGCGGTTCCAACATTGAAAGCCGCATCGACCAAACTGCCGTCAATCTTCTTCGCAACCGACTGGTTCAAGTTGGCTTGGCTGACGCAAAGGTCCAACAGCACTTCGGAGCAATGCCGCAACAGGCTTTCTGTCTCATAGCCCGGTGCAGCGCTGGGCGGCATGCGGTCCACCGCTTCGCGGATCAGGCTTTCGTAAGCCTCTGCGGTGAAATCCCAACCCGCGTGAAGTTCATCAACCTTTTGCCTGGTGTTTTTTTTAAGGCGCAACGCCGGTACGAAGGCATCCTTGAACATCACCGCCTTGAGTGACTGGCTGAACCAATGCCAAAACAGGAAATCCCCGCCCGGCAACAGATCTTGCCCTTGAAACAAAGTCTGGAAATGCAATTCGTTGAGACTGGCGATGGGTTGTTCGGTCAATTTCCAGCAATCGACTTTCCATTCCTGCAACTCCCACTGTTCCGGGGAATCCATTTCAAGGAAAGGCATTAATTCGGGGCAAGGCAGGGGGCTGGTTTGGTGGGATGGCAGGGCCAGCGTGACTTCGACGGTCATTTTCGGATTGCCGGCAATCCCCATCTCCGCCATTAGGCTGTTTAGCTCTTTTGCGGGCATTTGGCACGGATGGCGCGAACTTGATTCGCCCGAAGATTCGTTTGTCTCCACCCATAGGCGGAAATTTCCTTGCTGTACGAAGGCATCGGTCGGATCGGGATGCCAGAAGGCGTGGAGGATTTTATTCATAGTGCTGATTTTAATCGAAAACCCTCCGAAATGCACCGCCAATTTTAAATAATTGATGTGATGCAGTGTTTGTCCGTAAGGCGGGCTTAAGGATGTCTCGGCGTGTCGCCAACCTCAGTGTTTGAATTTGGCGGCCTGAAGGCCACCCTACCGCCCGAAAAACGTGGGTTTGACTTGTGGTGGGTGCATTGGTATTGTTTTTGATTTGATTTGAATAACTGATGTTACGCGTCACCGGTTACGGGCTGTCGTAGGTTGGAATAATCCCGTTCACGGGCGTTTCCGGCATAATCACCTGAGCTTCAACGGCTCAGTGCGTAACATCAGTTACTCTGAATATCAATCCAAGGCACGATTATGCGCAAAAAGTCTATCAGTTCCGTCAAACCCAAGCCCAGCGAAAAAGCCGATGAAATCGTTGCAAGATGCCCCAAGCCATCGGGCTTGGGCAATTACAGCGATGACCCGAAAATCAATTTGCTGTGCAATATTTTTTGCGAAACTTTGCAAATGGGCGATGTTGAGAAGACCAAGGGCAAACCCTTCCAATTTTCCAAACAGGCGGAGAATCTTGCCAAAGAGGAGCGCTATGCCAAGCAATTCAGCAAATTTGGGATGAAGACCGAGCAAACCATCTTCGTGAAGTTGACCGACAAATTGAAGACATCACTGGGCGGCACGGTCATCGCCGACTCGGGCCGCGAGGTGCTGGCCAATGTCAAGCGCAAGCTTTTGGAAAAGACAGAAGTGCTCGCCAAGTTGGGCAGGCAATTCACCAAGGCATTGGGAAAAACCACGGCCCGCATCGGCGGCGGTGCGCTGGCCGGCGCGGAAGTCGGTTCCGTGGTTCCGGTTCCGGTTGTGGGTACGTTGGCGGGCGGTTTCCTCGGCACCGTGGTGGGTGTTGGGATGGCGGCCTGGTCGGTGTATGATTATGTCGAACTGGCCCAGGAAGCCTGGCCGGTCGCCAAGGAAGTCTTGGAAACGGTGACGGAAAAATTCATCCAAGTCAAACCGGATGTCGCCATCTTGGGTGAGCAAGGCGGGGTGAAGGAGATATTTGATTATAAATTTCCTAAAGATCGGTATCGAGATGGGCAAAAGGAAATATTTCGTGAGGCTACAGGGATAAATCCCAATACGATAGATCACAAAAAATGTAACAAATGCAATTGCAGATAAATCAACTGTCAAGGTATGAGCATGGATATAAAAACTGTAAGTCGAGATATAGAGGATTTTTTTGTAGACGATAATGATCCAAAGGCAAGTGGCTTTCAAGTCAAGCTTTGTGCGGATTTAATCGTTTATTACGATGGCTATGTTTATCCGTTGAAAAGCAATCGCGACGGGGCTTTGGATTTTTACCATAATGCCTTGGAAATACTCAAACCCGAGTTGCGCTATGTGCTAATTGATGGTAATGGAAGATACAAGAAAGTTACCGCAAAGACTTACGAAATGCTGCCGTATTGGGCCAGCGATGATTGTCCTACCCGATTATCCATGAGCGTCCGTTTGGATGGTGGCGACACCCCCGAAAGCCGCTCCGACTACAGTTTCTTCTTTAAAGAAGGTGGTGATGGTTGTTTACGCATGATAGTCCCGGTTGAATTCATGCTAGACAATCCGAAAGGATTCGTGGAACTGGCTGTGCAAATGTGTCGGAGATTACGATTTGAAACCGGACAGGCTGGCTTTTCCCTACATATGCACGAAGACTATCATTCCCCCGGAAGCCATATCCGTGCTGTAAGCCAACGCTTTTTGGGAATTGATATAGGTACACCTATGTACTGGTCGGGAAAGTTAATTAAAGGTGTCAAAACTGTGAGTTGGCTAACCCTAGTCGGCGACAGGCTACTCGAAAAACTGGGGGGACGCGACGGTTTGCGGGAGAGGCTGCTAACGGACATTCCCGTACACGACTTGGATCATGGGGTCATCATCCAAGCCGGGCCTAAGCCGACTTTGGGCGATGTCAATGCCGGGTACGACATTTCCTATTACCGGCGCGTTTCGCGGGTGTTGGAACCCATCCGTGTGCCTCCCGAAACCTTGGGCAGACATAACGATATTGGCGGCACGAACAACACCCGGCGCTGGATGGCACGGTTTGATAACAACCCCAAGCTTTGGATGGATCGGTTCATTCCCATCAATGCGAAATACGGGGATGATGAAAATGACGATTGAAAGGGATGGATATGGATTTAAAAACTATCAGCAGAGATATTGAACATTTTTTTATCTCCGATAATTATCCCAAAGAAAGTGGATTTAGAGTCAAGCTTTGCGCGGATTTAGTCATTTATTACGACGGCAATATATATCCGTTGAAGAGCAATCGGGACGGGGCTTTGGATTTCTACCATAAAGCCTTGGAAATACTTAAACCCGAGTTGCGCTATGTGCTAGTTGATGGTAATGGAAGATACAAGAAAGTTACCGCAAAGACTTACGAGATGCTACCGTATTGGGCCAGCGATGATTGCCCCACCCGTTTATCCATGAGCGTCCATTTGGATGGCGGCGACACCCCCGAAAGCCGGTCTGATCACAGCTTCTATTTTAGTGAAGGCGGAGATGGTTGTCTAAGAATGATAGTCCCGGTTGAATTCATTCTGGATAATCCAATATCATTCGTAGAACTGGCTGTGAAAATGTGTAAAAGGCTACATTTCGAGACTGGTCAAGGTGGTTTTTCTCTGCACCTTCATCATTATTACCGCACTAAAGGAAACCATATTCGTAACATTAGCCAAAATTATTTTTGGTTAGATATTGGTTTGCCATTTTACTGGTCACAAGCATTGATTCATGGCATTAAAACAGTCAATTGGCTAACTCTAGTAGGCGACCGTCTATTGAATAAGATTGGCGGACGTGACGGTTTGCGGGAAAGGCTGCTAACGGACATTCCCGTACACGACTTGGATCATGGCGTGATCATTCAAGCCGGGCCGAAGCCGACTTTGGGCGATGTCAATGCCGGGGACGACATTTCCTATTACCGGCGCGTTTCGCGGGTGCTGGAACCCATCCGTGTCCCGCCTGAAATCTTGAGCAGATTAGACGATGTCGGCGGCACGAACAACACCCGGCGCTGGATGGCACGGTTTGATAACAACCCCAAACTGTGGATGGATCGGTTCATTCCCATCAATGCAAAATATGGGGATGATGAGAACGACGATTAAAAACGCTGTATATCTACTTGTTACTTACTGATGTTACGCACTGTGCCGCTGGAGCCCCCTATGTAGGCCGGAATAAGCTATAAATCCCCCCTTCCCCCCTTTGCAAAGGGGGGAAGGGGGGATTTCCCGCAGGCGTTTCCGGCAAAGTCAGCGGAGGTATGCCGGAAACGCCCGTGGACGGGCTTATTCCGGCCTTCTACGGCGCGTAACATCAGTGAATAAAATAAGTGGGATTTCCACAAACAGACCGGCGCAGCCATTAAAGCCAAGTCGGTCTTATTGCAAGGGGAGGTTAAATCAAGCATGGCTAAGGTTGTGATGTATGGCACGGCCATCTGCCCCTACTGTGTGATGGCCGAACGGCTGTTGCGGGCGCGGGGGGTTGTGGAAATCGAGAAAATCAGAGTCGATCTCGACCCTGGAAAACGCATCGAAATGATGGAGAAAACCCACAGGCGCACCGTGCCGCAACTCTATATCGGCCCGACTTATGTGGGCGGTTTTGACGAATTGTCCGCTTTGGACCGGGCAGGCAAATTGGCAGAGTTGTTGGCTGGGGAGGGTAGCCGGCAAAGTGATTGACTGATGTTACGCACAGCCACCAAAACCGTTGGCGGCAAAGGGTTGCCGCCCTACGGTCCAGGGGGCTGGAATGGCCATAACCGCCGTAGGTCGGCAACCCTTTGCCGACTTGTGCGTAACATCAGTGATTAAATTAATAGGAAAGGCATGAATACTGTGCGTAAATTTTTCCACACCTGGCCCCTGCGCTACGGCTTTGCCGTAATCTTGGTGGCGGTTGCCACTTGGCTTTGTCAACTGATGCGGGAGTCCCTGGGCAATCCGCCCCTCTACCTCCTGTTCTATCCGGCCTCCATCATCGCCGCCTCCGTCTTAGGTTTAGGGCCGGGGCTGGTTGCCACCCTGCTGTCGGCGGCCAGCGCCGATTACTTCTTCCTGTCGCCTGTCGGGCAATTCAAAATTGTCAGCACCGCTGATGCCGTGGGCATGGCGGTGTTTGTGCTGATGAGCTTGGCCATCAACCTGCTGGCAGAGTCGGCGAACCGGGGGCGCGCACAAATTGCGGAGAAGTTGCGCCTGGTGGATGCTTACAACCGCAGCCTGATCGACACCAGCCTGGACCCGCTGCTGTCCATCGGCCCGGACGGCAACATCACCGATGTCAATGCGGCAACGGAGGCGATGACCGGCCACCCTAGGGATGCGCTCATTGGCACCGAGTTCACGCTTTACTTTGCCGAGCCAACGGCGGCGCTTGCCGGTTATCAGGAGGTGTTCCGGGTGGGGACGGTACGCGACTACGCTTTGGAATTTCGCCATCGGGACGGCCATCTGACGCCAGTGTTGTTTAACGCCGCCGCTTTCCGGGATGAAGCCGGCAAAGTGGTGGGTATTTGTGCTGTCGCCCGTGACATCAGCGAGCGCAAACGGGCGGAGCAAAAGGCCCTCAGACTCAGCGAAATAATCGAACGGCGTGTCGTCGAGCGCACCGCGCAGCTTCAAGCCGCCAACCAAGAGCTTGAAGCCTTCTCCTATTCCGTCTCCCATGACTTGCGGTCGCCGCTACGCGCCATCGACGGCTTCTCGCGCATGATCGAGAAGAAGTACTCCGGCCAACTGGACGATGAAGGCAAGCGGCTGATCCAAGTGGTGCGCGACAACACGGCGCGGATGTCACAACTCATCGATGACATCCTGGCCTTTTCCAGGACGGGCCGTTTGGAAATCAAAGGCGTCTCGATTGATATGGAACAACTGGCCCGGCACGTCTGGCAGGAACTCGAACCGTCGTGGGCGGGGCGCGATGTCCAGTTGGAGGTCAAGCCGCTCCAGCCTGTCCATGGCGATTTGCCCATGCTAAAACAGGTGATGGTCAATCTGCTCGAAAATGCCATCAAGTTCACCCGTCCCCATGCCAGCGCCCGGATTGAAATCGGCAATTGGGTTGATGGGCAAGAAACCGTGTATTATGTCAAGGATGACGGGGTCGGGTTCGAGCAACAATATGCCCATAAACTCTTCGGCGTCTTCCAGCGCCTGCATGACATGACCGCGTTCGAGGGCACCGGCATCGGCCTTGCCATCGTCAAGCGGGTGATCACCCGCCATGGCGGCAGGGTTTGGGCGGAAGGCCGGGTGAATGAGGGGGCCACGGTCTATTTCACGCTTCCCAAATGATGTTGCGCACAGCCACCGAAACCGTTGGCGGCAAAGGATTGCCGCCCTACGGTATGGGGGGCTGGAAGGGCCATAACCCGCCGTAGAAACCGTTGGCGGCAAAGGGTTGCCGCCCTACGGTATGGGGGGCTGGAAGGGCCATAACCCGCCGTAGGTCGGCAACCCTTTGCCGACGTGCGCGTAACATCAATTCCTAACCAAAGAGGACTAACGTGGCAATGCCCCATGGATTCATTGAGATACTATTGATAGAGGACAACCCGACCGATGCTGAACTGACCATTTGCGCGTTGAAAGAAGCCAACCTAGCGAACAATTTGATCTGGGTCAAAGACGGGGCCCTGGCACTGGATTTTGTCTTTTGCCGGAGAGCCTATGCCGGCCGTGAGATGGAGGCAACCCCGAAAATAATCTTGCTGGATTTGCGCTTGCCTAAAGTCGACGGCATGGAAGTCTTGCGCGAGATTAAGGCCGACGCGCGCGCCCGCGCGATTCCCATTGTCGTGTTCACGTCCTCGAAGGAGGACCGGGACATGGTGGAAAGCTACCATCTCGGCGTCAACAGTTTTATCAGCAAACCGGTCGAGTATGATGCGTTTGCCCAGGTGGTCGCGCAGTTGGGCCTGTACTGGTTGCTGGTCAACCGGCCTTTGCAATGATGGCCACCAACTTAAGGTGGGGTACGATCAAGGCCCACCCGTTCGCCCTGAGCTTGTCGAAGGGCTTAACTTCCAAGCAGTTGGATTTTCCGTTCACCCTTCGACAGGCTCAGGGCGAACGGAAAATCCTTAATTCAACAGCATTGGGCTTATTCCGGCCCACACCTGAGCTTCAACGGCTCAGTGCTTGACATCAGTTACTCTGAATATCAATCCTAGGCACGATTATGCGCAAAAAGTCTATCAGTTCCACCAAACCCAAGCCCAGCGAAAAACCAGATAACGTCATTGTAAGATGCCCCAAGCCATCGGGCTTGGGCAATTACAGCGACGACCCGAAAATCAATTTGCTGTGCAATATTTTTTGCGAAACTTTGCAAATGGGCGATGTTGAGAAGACCAAGGGCAAACCCTTCCAATTTTCCAAACAGGCGGAGAATCTTGCCAAAGAGGAGCGCTATGCCAAGCAATTCAGCAAATTTGGGATGAAGACCGAGCAAACCATCTTCGTGAAGTTGACCGACAAATTGAAGAAATCACTCGGCGGCACGGTCATCACCGACTCGGGCCGCGAGGTGCTGGCCAATGTCAAGCGCAAGCTTTTGGAAAAGACCGAAGTGCTCGCCAAGTTGGGCAGGCAATTCACCAAGGCATTGGGGAAAACCACGGCCCGCATCGGCGGCGGTGCGCTGGCCGGCGCGGAAGTCGGTTCCGTGGTTCCGGTTCCGGTTGTGGGCACGTTGGCGGGCGGTTTCCTCGGCACCGTGGTGGGTGTTGGGATGGCGGCCTGGTCGGTGTATGATTATGTCGAACTGGCCCAGGAAGCCTGGCCGGTCGCCAAGGAAGTCTTGGAAACGGTGACGGAAAAATTCATCCAAGTCAAACCGGATGTCGCCATCTTGGGTGAGCAAGGCGGGGTGAAGGAGATATTTGATTATAAATTTCCGGGGGATAGGTATAGGAATGGACAAAAGGAAATATTTGATGCTGCCTTAGAAGTTGATAGATCCATCAAAATTGATTTCGATAGTTGCAGTAAATGTAAATGCAGATAACAGAAGATATTGAGGTAAATCAATGGATATAAAATCCATAAGTCGAGATATTGATTATTTTACTATTTGTGATGAATATCCAAAGGAAAGTGGCTTTAGAGTCAAGCTTTGCGCGGATTTAGTCATTTATTACGACGGCAATATATATCCGTTGAAGAGCAATCGGGACGGGGCTTTGGATTTCTACCATAAAGCCTTGGAAATCCTTAAACCCGAGTTGCGCTATGTGCTAGTTGATGGCAATGGAAGATACAAAAAGATTACCCCAAAGACTTACGAAATGCTGCCGTATTGGGCCAGCGATGATTGCCCCACGCGATTAGCCATGGGTGTTCATTTAGATGCAGGCGACACCCCTGAAAGCCGCTCCGACCATAGTTTTTATTTTAAGGAAGGATGGGGCGGCTGTCTGCGCATGATCGTCCCGGTTGAATTCATACTGGATAATCCAAAAGGATTCGTGGAACTGGCTGTGAAAATGTGTCAGAGGCTGCGATTTGAAACCGGACAGGCTGGCTTTTCCCTACATTTGCACGAAGACTACCATTCACATGGAAGACATATTCGCACAATAAGCCAAAGATTTTTAGGCTTGGATATTGGCAATCCGTCTTCTTGGTCAGACGCTCTCATTCAAGGCATAAAAACTGTAGGATGGCTAACTCTAGTAGGCGACCGTCTATTGGAAAAGATTGGCGGACGCGACGGTTTGCGGGAAAGGCTGCTAACGGACATTCCCGTACACGACTTGGACCACGGCGTCATCATTCAAGCCGGACCGAAGCCGACTTTGGGCGATGTCAATGCCGGGGAAGACATTTCCTATTACCGGCGCGTTTCGCGGGTGCTGGAACCCATCCGGGTTCCACCCGAAGCTTTGGGTAGGCTAAGTAATGTCGGCGGGCGCAACAACACCCGGCGCTGGATGGCACGGTTTGATAACAATCCAAAACTGTGGATGGATCGGTTCATTCCCATCAATGCAAAATATGGGGATGATGAGAACGACGATTAAAAACGCTGTATATCTACTTGTTACCTACTGATGTTACACACTGTGCCGCTGGAGCGCCCTATGTAGGCCGGAATAAGCCTGAATGACGGCGTTCCTAGACAAGGTTTAGCCCATAATGGGAATTGCTGGCCACTAATCCACCCTACAACTACAACTGGATCATGTTCGAGTGAATTCAACCCCCCCAAACATCCGCATCTTGCTATTGGAAGATGTCCCGACCGATGCCGAGTTGATCGAGGTCGAACTGCGTGACGCGGGCCTGTCTTTCACGTCGAAAGTCGTCCAGACCAAGCGGGAATTCACCGATGCCCTTGAGGCATTCCAACCGGACATTGTCCTCTCCGACTTTACGCTCCCTGCCTTTGACGGATTGTCAGCCCTCAATATCGTCCAGGAACGCCTGCCCGAGCTGCCGGTCATCATGGTCACTGGCGCGGTTGCCGACGAGTTGGCGGTGGGCATGCTTAAAGCCGGTGCCAAAGACTATGTGTTGAAAGACCGGCTGGCCCGCTTGAAGCCGGCCATAGAACGGGTTATGCGTGAACGGCAGACCGAACTGGGCCGCACGCTGGCCGAAGAAGCGCTACGCGACAGCGAAAACCGTTTCCGCACCATGGCAAACTCCGCCCCGGTGCTGATCTGGGTTGCCGGGACAGACCAAGGCTGCAACTGGTTCAACACGGTGTGGTTGGATTTTACCGGCCGCACGCTGGAAGAGGAGCAAGGCAACGGCTGGGCCAGGGGAATACACCCGGACGATTTGGACCGGTGCCTTGAAATCTACACCACTCATTTCGACCAGCGCACAGAATTCCAGATGGAATATCGGCTGCGCCGCCATGATGGCAAGTATAGCTGGCTGGTCGACAAAGGTGTGCCACTGACAGACGGACAGGGTCGTTTCAGCGGCTACATCGGTTCCTGCATCGACGTTACGCCAGCCAAGGAATTGGCGATTGACTTGGGTGTGCAAACCCTTCGATTGCAGACGATCCTGAAAATGGCCAGCGACGGCATCCATATTCTGGATACAGTGGGTAATATTGTCCAGTTCAGCGATTCATTTGCACTCATGCTGGGCTATACCTGTGCGGAAATGAGCCAACTGAATGTGGCCGATTGGGATACGCAAATACCCGAGGCTGAACTGCTTGATGAGCTTTATAGGCTAATCCGGCACCCTGCCAAGTTTACAACCCAGCATCGCCGCAAGGATGGCTCGGTGATTGACGTGGAGATCAATGCCAGAGGTGTGGAACTGGAGGGGGAGCGCTATTTATACGCCTCGGCGCGGGACATCACCGAGCGCAAGGCCCTTGATGCTGTGATTGCCGAATCGCGGAATCTACTCTCAACGATCATTGACACAGCACCGGTACGGGTTTTCTGGAAGGATCGCAACTTGCGCTATCTCGGGTGCAACAGGGCTTTCGCCCAAGATGTAGGGTTGGAGTGCCCGGATGATGTGAACGGCAAAGACGACCATCAGATGCCTTGGGCAGACTTGGCGGAGTTGTATCGCACCGATGACCGGGAAATCATAGAGTCGGGCATCGCCAAACTTTGTTACGAAGAACCCAAGGCAAATACGAGTGGCCAAGAGATGTGGCTACAAACGTCAAAAGTCCCCCTCAGAAATCAGGGTAATGAAATATTCGGCGTGCTGGGGATTTACGAGGACATCACCGAGCGCAAGAAAACCCAAGACCGGATCGAACGGTTGACACGCGAACAACACGCGATGCTGGACAACGAACTGGTCGGCATCATGAAACTGAGGAACCAGCACATCCTTTGGAAAAACAAGGCGATGGAACGCATCTTTGGCTTACGGCCGGGCGAGCTGGAGGGGCAGTCGAGCAGGGTTTTGTTCCCGGACGATGCCGCCTGGCAAGCGTTGGTCGAACCCGCCTATCCCATACTCAATACCCATGGCGGCCACCGGACGCAACTGGAGATGGTGCGCAAGGACGGGGAAAAACTCTGGATGGATGTCAGCGCGGCAAACTTGTCAGAGACGGAGGGTGAATCCCTCTGGGTGCTGGTCGACATTACACGCGCAAAGGAATATCAAGACAAAATCGAACACATTGCCTATCACGATGCCTTGACCGGTTTGCCCAACCGACTGCTGATGGCCGACCGCCTGAATCAGGCACTGGCCCTGGCGAAACGGTCAGGTAAGATGCTGGCCGTTTGCTACCTGGACTTGGACGGCTTCAAACCCGTCAACGACGCCTTCGGCCATGCCGCCGGGGATAAGCTGTTGATCGAGATTGCCCGCCGCCTGCAAGCCTCGATTCGCACCAATGACACGGTAGCACGCTTAGGCGGGGACGAGTTCGTGCTGTTGCTGACCGGTTTGGGGGATGCTGGGGAATACCAGGTGGCGCTGCAACGGGTCACCGAGGCCGTCAACCAGCCAGTGGCACTGGATGACGATCAGGAGGCCGCCGTCACCACCAGCATTGGCATCGCGCTGTTTCCGCAAGATGCCACCGCCCCGGACACCCTGCTGCGCTATGCCGACCAGGCTTTGTACACGGCAAAACAGAGCGGCAGGAACCGGTGCCATTTTTTTGATCGCCACCTCGAACAGCGGACGGCCACCCATCATGAGGCGCTCGAACGCATCCGGCAAGGGCTTGCAGCCGGTGAGTTCAGCCTTCATTACCAACCCAAAGTCGATTTCGGCAGTAACGCCGTAGTCGGCATGGAGGCTTTAATCCGTTGGCAACACCCCGTTGATGGCTTGTTGGAACCCGCCGCATTCCTGCCGGCCGTCGAGAACGATGACTTGGCTCTGACCATGGGTGCTTGGGTCATCCGCGAGGCGCTGCGGCAGATGCACATTTGGCGGGGGGAGGGCATCGATCTGCGCGTCAGCGTCAATGTCTTCGCGCGCCAACTGCACCAGCCAGATTTTGTGGCGAATTTACGCCAGATACTCGGCGAATATCCCGATGCATCCCCCGGCCAGTTGCAACTGGAAATCAACGAATCCGCCAGACTGCCTGAATTGCCAGTGGTCCAACAGATCATCACGGATTGCCGGCAATTCGGGGTTGGCTTTTCCATTGACGATTTTGGCACGGGTTGCTCCTCACTGGCCTACCTTAGGCATCTATCGGTGGCGGAGTTAAAGATCGACCGGAGTTTCGTGTGCGACATGCTGACCAATCCTGAAGACCAAGCCATCATCGAAGGCATCATCGGACTGGGGCTTGCATTTCATCGCTCGGTCATTGCCGAAGGGGTGGAGACCGCCGGGCAAATCCACCGCCTGCTGGAACTCGGCTGCAAGCTCATGCAGGGCAATGGCATTGCCCGCCCCATGCCCGCAGGGCAAATCGCGGCATGGGTCAGGGACTTTCAGCCTGGGCGGTTTTTGGGGCGATAGGGAGCAAGCGTAGCCGTAGGCCGGAATAACCGTCCACGGGCGTTTCCGGCATACCTCCGACAAGTCGCGGAGGCTGACTTTGCCGGAAACGCCCGCCAAAGCGGGCTTATTCCGACCTGTATTTGGCTTCTTTCGGGATGTTCTTTTTAACCAAATCCTAAGCCAACTTACCAAGACCGCTGGTGCGAAGTTCCTTCCCCACCGCGTAATTGAGGGTATGTTCGCAGATATTGCAAGAGCGGTCGCCAATTCGTTCCAGTTTCCGGGCGACCCACATTAGGTTCAAAGCGACGGGAATCGAGCGCGGCTCGTTGGACATGTCATTCATTTGTTCCTGCACAAAGTCACCGTATTGCATATCCAGCAGACGATCCCGCTGTTTGATCTCCATGGCGGCTTCGACATCAATGCGGGCGAAGGCATCCAAGGTGTCGTGGAGAAGCCTGACGACATCCTCGCCGAATTTCGCAAGCTGGTCGAGATTTGTCCTATTCGGGGGTTTTTCAGCGAGCACCATCGTGATTTTGGCAATGCGTTTGGCATCGTCTCCGATACGTTCCAAGTCTTTGATGACTTTGATGACCGCCATCACCAGCCGTAAATCACAGGCGGTCGGTTGGCGGCGCGCCAGGATTTGCATGCATTGGTCATTCACCGAAACTTCCAAAAGGTTAAGCTTGCGGTCATCGCCAATGACTTGCTCGGCCAAAGCCACATCGCTGCCCAATAACGCCTTCATCGCCAAGACGGACTGTTCCTCCGCCAAACCGCCGAGTCGCAGCGTGTTGTTGCGGATATCGACCAGTTCCTGGTCAAATTGCCGGGAAATATGTTGGTGGGGTGAAGGGAGTATCATGATTCCATGCCTTTATGTTGTATCGTATAATTTCCGCCATGCAGGTTGAAGCGTGGGTTCATCCAACCGCTTACCATTATCGACTGGATAAGTTACCGTTTGATGAAAACAGGGAGTGCATCCATCCACTGCCCGTCAATTGTACCCTACTTGCCGGGTTGATCGGATGCAACGCAGGTCATTAACTGATGTTACGCAGCGATCATCTGTAGGGCGGCCTTCAGGCCGCTTTGGCTTGCGCGGTGGCACTGGCCTCAGTTGGCAGCCTGAAGGCCGCCCTACAACAGCCCGAAACCGATGCCGCGTAACATCAGTCATTAAGGTAAAATGACGCGCAGCCCTTCAGCGCTTTCCGGCAAAAGTCTTGCCCGAGGGCATTGCGGCGTATAGTTTAATGTTTAGCTGATGTTACGCAGGGAGCGCCAAAGCTTGCTTTGGCAACGTATCCGTCAAGGCTTCGCCTTGATGTCAAAGCAAGCTTTGACGCTCCAGCCATAGATCCATGCGTAACATTAGTGTTTAGCTGAAAAAAAGAGGCGGATTTTCCGCTGTTGGCCACCTTTAAGTGAGGAGTTTACCCTATGCCTTCCCAACGCGACCTTTTGAATGAGGTCGATCCCACGGATGTTGAAGCACTCAAGCGAGCGCTGGTCAACCGGTTGATTTATTCCATTGGCAAAGACCCTTTGGAAACCTCCAATCGCGACTGGTTCCTAGCCCTCGCCCAAGTGGTGCGTGATCGAATGACGCTGCGCTGGATGGAGACCATGCGCGGCTATTATCTGGGGAATGTGAAACGGGTTTATTACCTGTCCATGGAATTCCTAATCGGACGGACCTTGCGCAACAGCCTGCTCAACATGGGTTTCTACGGCGAATTCCTCCAAGCCATCGAAGAGATGGGCATGGACTTGGACAGCATCCGCGTCATGGAGGAAGAGGCCGGACTGGGCAACGGCGGACTGGGCCGGCTGGCGGCGTGTTTTCTCGATTCGCTGGCAACCCTGCATCTACCGGGTTTTGGCTATGGCATACGTTACGAATACGGCATGTTCGCCCAGTCCATCGAAAACGGCTATCAGATCGAACGCCCCGACAGTTGGCTCCGTTACGGGAACCCGTGGGAATACGCCCGCGCCGAAGTGATCTACCGGGTCCAGTTCCGCGGCCATGTGGCTGCGCATCACGACGGGGAGGGCCGCTTGCGGCATGAATGGCTGGACACCGAAGATGTCATGGCCATGGCCTTTGACACCCCCATCCCCGGCCATGGCGGGCAGACGGTGAACAATTTGCGTTTGTGGGCGGCCAAAGCCACCCGTGATTTCGATTTGAAATATTTCAACGAGGGCAATTACATTAAAGCGGTTGACGGCAAAAACCGTTCTGAGAACCTGTCCAAAGTCCTGTACCCGGATGACACGACCGAAATGGGGCGCGAACTGCGCCTGAAGCAGGAGTATTTCTTCGTCAGTGCTTCGCTACAGGATATTTTGAAAGGTTTCGAGGCGGATGGCGGCCATTCGGTCGAGAATTTGCCGAATGAGGTCGCCATCCAACTCAACGACACCCATCCCAGCATCGCCATCCCCGAATTGATGCGCCTACTGCTCGACGTTCACGGGCTGGACTGGGAAAAAGCCTGGGACATAACCTGCAAAACCTTTTCTTACACCAATCACACCCTGCAACCGGAGGCTTTGGAAACCTGGCCGGTGAAGCTGATGGAGTCGCTGCTGCCCCGCCTTCTGGTCATTATTTACGAGATTAACCAGTATTTCCTGCGCGATGTCAGTAGCCGCTTTCCAGGTGACGCGGATATCATCCGCCGCGTTTCCCTCGTCGACGAGGAAGGCGGCAGGAGGGTGCGGATGGCTTATTTGGCAATCGTCGGGAGCCATAAGGTGAATGGCGTGGCAAAATTGCATTCCGAGTTGATGAAGACCACCATCTTCCGTGATTTCGCCCAATTATTCCCGGAGCGCTTCATTAACATCACCAACGGCGTTACCCCCAGGCGTTGGCTAATGCACAGCAATCCAGCTTTATCCGACCTGATTACCCGCGCCATCGGGCCGGCATGGATGGCCGACCTGTCCAAACTCAAGGAATTAACCCCCTTGGCGGACGATCCGGCTTTCCTCCGTGAATTCCTGGCCGTCAAGCAGACCAACAAAGAGCGCCTTGCCGAGATCGTGAAAAAACGCCACGGCATCGAACTTGACCCCACCGCGATGTTCGATACGCAGATTAAGCGCATCCACGAATACAAACGCCAGTTGCTCAATGTTTTTCATATCATCACCCTCTACAATCGTTTGCGCGCCAATCCCAATCTGGATTGCCCCAAGCGTTGCATCATCTTGGGCGGCAAGGCGGCCCCTGGCTACCGTATCGCCAAACTCATCATCAAACTGATCAACGACGTCGCCGACACCATCAACCAAGACCCTTTGGCCGCCCCGAAACTCAAGGTTTGGTTTGCACCCAACTACAACGTCTCTCGTGCCATGGAATTGATCCCCGCCGTCGATTTATCCGAACAAATATCAATGGCAGGCACGGAAGCCTCCGGCACCGGCAACATGAAAATGACTATTAACGGAGCATTGACCATTGGCACTCTGGATGGCGCGAACATTGAGATTCTCGAAGAAGTGGGCGAGGAAAATATTTTCATCTTCGGCAAGACAGCGGTGGAAATTCAAGACCTTTTCCAGCGTGGCTACAACCCTTGGGATTATTACTACGCCAACGCCGAACTGCGGCAGGTTTTGGACATGATCGGCAATGGCTATTTTTCGATGGAAGAACCGCTGCGCTTCCGGCCCCTGTTTGATGAACTGCTCCATAACGGAGACCGCTACGCCCTCTTGGCCGACTATCAGTCTTATGTTGACGTGCAGCAAGAAGTCGACACGCTCTATCGAAACCCCGAAGCCTGGACACGCAAGGCAGTCCTGAATGTCGCAAGGTCGGGTTATTTCTCCAGCGACCGCACGATTGGCGAATATGCGAGTCAGATTTGGAATGTGGTTCCTGTCCTGCCGACGGATGACGTCTAGGTTCCCGGGGCTGGATCGATTGATTCTAAATGGCGGGGCAAAAACCAAGTGAGGATATGAGTGGAATGAAAGTACGAAGAGTCTTTTTGCTGTGTATCGTGTCGCTTGCACTCACTGGTTGTAGCGGTTCCGAGGAAGATTACAAAGCAGTTTACCAAGTCGTGCCCGATGCCCATGTCCTGTATCTGGGAAACCACTATTTCATTGCCAAAGATAATGATGGTGGGATATTTCTGGTTCAGGCCGATGGGTATGGTGAAGCGAGTTATGTCAAACGTTTTAATTCAGAGTGATGTCTACATGACATGATTTGTCAAAACATTGTCAAACGGCTGGTGACAGGGTTTAAGGGCCTCCGTGTTTTAATCTTGATCTTCTGGCTGCCATGGATTGGCACACCCTGTGTCTTGGCCGGTCAACCGATTGGCCAGGCCATGGTGGGGCAGACAAAATCCCAAGCCGACATTGAAGTTTTCGTTCGTGAAGGCTGCCCCCATTGCGCCAAGGCCGAGGAATTCCTAGCGAAACTAAAGCAGGAAAGCCCCGCATTGCGGATCTTGGTTCACGATGTCGGCAAAGAACCTGCCGCACTGGAGCGCTTAAAGCAGGTCGCCGAGGGCATGCATGTCAAATCGGCGCGGGTGCCTGCTTTTGCCGTCGGCGGCCAGTTGATTTTGGGGTTCACGGACGAGATCACTTCGGGGCGGCTGATCCGTGATGCACTCACCCTGACAGGCACAGCCGCCAATCCGCCCAGTGACTCGTCCGGCAGTTGCGAGGCGGAAGAAAGCCTGTCTTGCGGGCCCGATTCGCCGCCGCCCGTCGCAGCCGGCAAACCGGAAAATTTCGAGATTGCCTTCCTCGGCCACACCCTCTCACTGGATCAAATCGGCCTACCTTTGTTTACCCTGGCCATGGGCCTGTTGGACGGATTCAATCCTTGCTCCATGTGGGTGTTGGTACTCATGATTTCGCTGTTGGCACCGATGAACAACCGAGGCAGGATGTTCGCCGTGGCCGGGACTTTCGTGCTGGTGGAAGGCGTTGCCTATTTCCTGTTCATGGCGGCTTGGCTTAACCTGTTCCTGTTCATCGGACTGTCGCGGGTTTCGGAGATCGTCATCGCCGCGATTGCGCTGCTGGCCGGTGCGGTCAATCTAAAGGACTTCTGGGCTTACGGTTGGGGCGTGTCGATGTCCATTCCAAAGGCGGCGAAACCGGGCATCTACACCCGCATCCGCGCCATCCTGCAAGCCAAAAACCTGACCGGGGCGATTATTGGCGCGATAGTGCTGGCGGTGTTGGTGCAGGTTGTGGAGTTTCTCTGTACTTCAGGTTTCCCTGCGCTGTTTACGCGCATCCTGACGCTTAAACAGCCGGATGCCTTTGGCTATTACGCCTATCTTCTGTTGTATAACCTAGCCTACATGCTTGACGACATGATTGTCCTGTCCATCGGCGTCATCACCTTAAGCCAGCGCCGGTTGCAGGAAAAGGAAGGCCGCTGGTTAAAACTCATCAGCGGCTTGGTCATGGTGGGTTTGGGGCTTTATTTGATAGTGCCGGGGTGAATTCATCCTTCAAACTCTCCCCTCTGGCCAGTCAGTCGGAGGCGAAATGCATGGCATGACGCTCCACGTCCGGTTTTGCGAGGGCGGCGGAGCCACATCGGGAAACCGACATATCTGCCGCCACCCTCCATGGAATGCCTTATTTACTAGCAATCCAAGCCCTGCCAATGCTAAAATTGACCATTGACAGCTTGAAGCGCGCACATCCCTCCATTAGCCCCGGTAGCTCAGTTGGATAGAGCATCCCCCTCCTAAGGGGAAGGCCACACGTTCGAGTCGTGTTCGGGGCACCACAAAAACAAAGCCTTACAGCATTTTAGCGGTAAGGCTTTTTTGTTGGTGTCACGCTGGTGCTACGGCCTTGCTGGATTCCGTTCAGCCCTACGGCCATACCATATGATTGGGCATTCTTTTTTTGACCAACTGCCAATCCGCCAAACCCGCTTCCCCGTATCACTTTACAGGCTACCCACTTAAGCCGGGACACTGATGTTGAAATAGAGTCTCCAGATGAAGGGGGATGGAAACGGGTTGCCGTATCCCTGTATCCTTTCCGGCCATGATAAAAAAACGCTACGACTCAAGCCATCCGGGCGACCGGCCGCGCCATTTTCGCCGGAATCGCTGCTGATCCTAGTGTTGATGGATTTGTCCTCGGGCTACCTGCTGCCGGAGACCATCCAAGGGGATCGCAGCTTTGACACCTGGTTTGCCCAGGCGTCCCCGCGGCTGGAGGCGCAACGGGCCCGGGCCATGGAGGCGCTCGCCCAAGTGGAGGCGGCGCAGAAAGGCTACCGGGGGAACCTGCCGGGCATCTCGGGGGAAGTGCACCCCCTTTCGCCGGGGACGGCACCCGCCGGACGGCGGAGGGCGTGGCGGCCGGGCCGTGGCACTGGAGGCCATCGCGGCGCAGCAGGGCATCTTGGACACCCGTTCCGCCCTGCGGAAGTTCCGCGCCCAGATGGACGCCCTCGCCGTCCACGTCAGTTTCTGGTGGCTTTGGGTGGGGGAAATCCTGGCGGGATGGCCGGTGGACACGGCCCATTCGGGGTTGTCCGACAGCGACCTGCAACGCCGGCTCGAATGGGGGGGATGGATGGTGCCGGAAATGGAATATTTCTTTGCCGACACGGGAGCCGAACTGCCGGAAACCATGGCGTTTGTTGACTTGCTGCAAGACTACCTAGGTAAGCCGATTGAACGGTTACAGCGTTTTTAATATCAAATAGTTACTTAAAAATGAATATACGCAACATGTAGGAGCGGGCCATGCCCGCGATAAATAGCCCATTTTTGCTGAATCGGCCCAATCAATCGCGGGCATGGCCCGCTCCTACGGCTTAAATAAGGTAATCAATTGATATTGAAAACGCTGTAAACTCCAAAAAAAGTTTTGGTTATTATCCGATGTTACGCAGCACCGGTTATTGCACGTTGTAGGGTCGCCTTCAGGCCACCACGAAGCCGGTCGAAGTCTCCGGCGTGATTAGGTGGCCTGAAGGCCACCCTACAGGTGTTTGCTGCGTAAAAGCAGTTATTATTTGAGCATGAAGGCGCGGGATTATTGTTCTATGAGTCAACGCTGCATTTAACCTTGCAACTTCAGTGGTCGGGCTGCGGGAGTTTCCAGTTTTTACATAGGGAAAAAGGGTTTGGCTTATGTTGATATTATCCGCTGAAAGGGAGAAAGCATGAAATATTATCTTGAAATCATCTTATTACCAAATCATGAACTCAGCTTGTTAAATCTGTAGTCCAGCGTTTTCCAACAAATCCACCTCGGCCTAGTTGAGATGCAAGACGGAGAAAACTCTGTGCCAATTGGCCTGTCGCTCCCCGAATATAAAATGGGCGAAAGATTTGGCATTTTGGGGGGCAAGCTGCGCCTATTCGCCCCCGACGAGACGGCCTTGGCACAATTCGATGCCGTCAAGTGGCTGTCCCGCCTGAGCGACTATGTGCATTGCACGGGCATTCGCACCGTGCCGGAAAAACTGGCGGGACACGCGACATACAAGCGGGTGCAACCGAAAACCAACCCGGAGCGGTTGGCGAGGCGCTACGCCAAGCGGCATGGCATCGGCTTGGATTCCGCGATGAACGGGACGGTCAACCTGCGGGCGGAGGGCGGCGGCGCGGGACACCCGACGGCATTCCGCTATTGCGACATGCCCAAGCCCGATTTGGGCTTGCCCTACATCCGGCACAAAAGCCTGAGCGGGGGGCAATCGTTTTGCCTGTGGATAGAAAAAACGACCGCCGAGCAACCCATCGTCGGCGGGTTTAGCTGTTACGGACTCAGCGCCACAGCCACCGTGCCCGAATTTTGACCATTAATTTTCGGCTCTTTAAAAACTTAAGCAAAAATAGACAGTTGCAACTTGTGTCAATTGCGATGGTAAAATGACGTTTGTCGTCTGCAAGCCTTGTTGCAACTGGCTTTGCGGCTTTTCGCCGCCTATTACCTGCCGCACAGGCAGCTTAGAAATGCCCGACGTGTGGAACCGACTGGACGAGATCATTACCTGCCGCACAGGCAGCTTAGAAAAAGAAGTAAACAATGTACGGCTTGAAGCCTCCATTACCTGCCGCACAGGCAGCTTAGAAAAACACGCCGAGTGTTGCCGTCTTGGAGCCTAGATTACCTGCCGCACAGGCAGCTTAGAAATTGGTACTACAGCGTTTTCAATATCAATTGATTACTTTATTTAAGCCGTAGGAGCGGGCCATGCCCGCGATTGATTGGGGCGATTCAGCAAAAATGGGCTATTTATCGCGGGCATGGCCCGCTCCTACATGTTGCGTATATTCATTTTTAAGTAACTATTTGATATTAAAAACGCTGTTATACGGAATAATCATCCGCCCGAATTACCTGCCGCACAGGCAGCTTAGAAAAATGGTACGACCAAAGGCCCATGCCCAGGCTAATTACCTGCCGCACAGGCAGCTTAGAAAACACTCATGCCCTCCGGCATAATGCCCCTGCCATTACCTGCCGCACAGGCAGCTTAGAAATGCCAATTTGGCGCTCTTTGCCAATCAGCTTTTGCCAGAGTGCATCGGCGGCAAATTCAACCGCCGGATGGTCATAGAGCAAACCCAGCAAATGCTTGAACTCGCCATGGGCCAGGGGCAACAACAGCACGTCGGGGTCTGCCTCGTTGATGGCAAAGGTGTGCAAGTTTTGCAAAAGAGCTTGCAAGCCCAATGCTTGCTCGACGGCGGGGTAAAGCCATTCGTCTTGATGCCGCTGGAACTTGGCCTCTTCCAAGGCTTGTCGGCAGCGCAAGTTGTCAAACGGGATTTTCCGGTAGAGGCTCGCCACCGGCTCGCCGTCCTCGTTTTGCACTTTCAGTAATTCGAAACTACGCGGCGGGCATTGATTCAGCGGCAATGGCAACTGACCATAAAGCAAAGAGCGGGCAGTCGCCAACAAATCGTGATCACAACTCTTGATGCTCTCTATGGCATGGGCATCCAACACATGCTTGGCAACCCGCCCCGAAGTTTCCAGCACTGTTTCAAACAAGTCCCCGATGCCGGGAATGGCCTTGCCAGCTTGCCCGTAATCGGCCAGCACGGCATCCACATTCGCCATGATGACGTTGAACCAACCAACTGAATGCCAAAGTTTTGCAAATAAGCGTAAGCCGCCTGCACCAAACCCACTACGAGGGTTGAATTCTCATACAGAGTCTCGTCGGTATGGGCTTTGCCAAGCTCCAGTTTGTCCGCTAAGGCACTGGCCTCAAAACCTAGGGGTTCCAGTCGCCGTAGCGCTTGACCAAGCCAGAGACGATTTCCGCAGTCAGCGTTTGTTTTGTTAAACTCACTCATCTACTCCCTAGTGTCAACAATTTTCAGCATCCAAAGAAGATGGCTCAATAAGTTCTGACAATTCGTAGAGTGTTTCTGGGTCAATGTCGATTTCTCCAGGCCAAACCACTGTGCCATATTCCACTCTGGCCCGATAAAACAACGGGGAGTTTTTTAGATTGACCCAAGGTTTTCGGTCCATGTAAGGGGACATGTCGAAACGGCGAAGTTCGCCGTTCTCAAAGTGCATTACTAGCTTATACCCCGGCTGTGCTTGAACATTCATTACGTCGAGTAAAATACCCATGTTTGCGGCCTCACTTGAGAGGATCAATACGGAAAGGGGTTTCGCCCGTTGTCGCCAGTTCCCAATCGGCGAATAATTCATCCCTGTGCAGGTCGACCCACACCTGTACCATGCGAAGCTGCCGTGCCGGGATTTCCCCTGCGAGCAAAGCACCATCGTCTATAGCAATAGAAGCCTTCATACCCTGATACCGGACATGAACATGCGGCAAGTGGTGTTTGTCGTTAATCTCGAAAAACATCGAGACAATGATGCCGTAAAACATGCTGATGGTTGGCATTTTTTCCCTCCTCAAAACAACTCAAAACAACTCAAAACCAGGGTGGGACTTGCCGCACAGGGCGCAACTCACTGCGCCATTGTTCGGCTTGAATTCTGACGGCCTGCCACAGGTGCTTGCCGTTACGGCTAAAGACTTTGCTACCCGCAATCTTGTAGCACTCGTCGGCAAATTCTGGATGAATCTGATATTGCCCATGACTGCCACTGGCACCGTCCCGATAACGCCAGACGTGGTGTTGCAACATCTGGCCGACGAGCGGCGCAATTTGGGTGTCCAACTCCGCCTCACTGGGTAGTCGTGGGAAGCAGTGCAACTCCAAAAAGCCCAATACGCGCAGCAGCAATCCGGCCAGCGTTCCGCAACGGGTCTCCTCAGTCTCGGAGCCGCACACCAACACGGTGATCGCGCTGGGCTGGAAGGCGTTTTGCCCGGTCGGCAGTTCCAGCAGCAAACCGCCCCGCGACTCCGCCGCCCAGGCATCTTGCGCATACGCCACCATCGCCACTAATAAAGCCCACGGATTCGCCAGCACCCAGGCCATCGGATTCGCCTCGGAGGCATTTTCACCCGCGCCGACTAGCACAAATTCCCGGCCTGCCCTTTTTCCTGGCAAAGCCAACAACCGGCCCGACAACCAGCTTTGCCCCGCTTGCACACCAGTCTGGTCAACCGTAGGCAAGGCGGCAAGCGTTTTGGCTTGGGCCTCGTGAAGAGAGAAGCCAACGGCTAAAATGCGCGTCAACATTGGCATGGACGCAGACTGCTCGGCACTCACCCCCAACAATTCACGCTCCAAGGTCGCCGTTGGGGTTGGGGCCAACAGGGCGTAAGGCAGTTGCTCCTCCACCCACCTCGCCGCACCGCGCAATTGCGTAATCAGGTCCACCAACAGTGATTCCCCAGGCATTTGTCCGGCCTCCCTGCATCGCGCAACGACAATGCGCAGCCATGGCTCGCGCCATTCCGTTTGCAACGCCAGCAAGGCCAGCACCCATTCGTTGTCGGTGCTTAAGGCTTCGCGTTGCGCCAGCAAAACCCGGCTTGCCACCCAGCCCGGTTTGCCAGCATCGCTGCTTGGATGCGCAATGCCGCTTAACCATGGGGCCATTGAACTGTCGGCATCCGCAGTAAAGCCGGTTTGCATTAGGGAAAGCAAGCGGGTGGGGAGGTTAGTGTCGTGCATCAGTAATGAAATCGAGCCTGTAAAAATTCGATGCGCCCGTGTTTAACCAGATACACCACACGATGCTCTTGAGTCAGGCGGCGTGACCATACGTCGGGGCCGAGATATTTCAGTGGCTCCGGTTTGCCAATGCCTTTGAACGGGTCGCGTAACACGGCCTCGACAAGATCAAGCACTCGCAAGGCCACGCGCCGTTCCTGTTCCACCCAATAGCGCAGATCTTCGCGAAATTCGGGCTGGAATACGGGTAGACGCGCTTCGCTTCGGGTGTCAGTTTTTTTCATCCTTCTCCGCCAAAAGTCCCATCTCGACACGCAGGGCATCAACTGAATCAGCGGGCATGTCCGAGCCTCGGGCGCGAGCCAAGGCCGTCAGCAAGCGTTCCGCATTGCGTGGCGAGCGGAGCAGATTGGCGGTTTCCATCAAGCTTTGCAATTCGTCCGCCGCGATCATCGCCACATCACCAGCATTGCGGCGATGGATGATGATGATTTCCCGATCTTCGCTGGCGGCATCGCATAAAGAAGCGAAGGCGGCACGGGCTTGGGTGTAAGTGGTTTCAAGAGCCATAGATTGTCTCCAACATGTACAGTGTTAAGGTACAGGTTTGTGGAATTAAGTTCAAGCACTATTGGCTCGTTCCCAAGCTCCAGCTTGGGAATGCGGTCTCAGAAGCTCTAGCTTCACGATATTCTGGCAAGCCGGAGCTTGCAGGAAACGTGAGTTGCGCTTCAATCCCCTGCCGTTTCAATAGTAGATGGCAAACTTCCGTCATCACTGGCCAGGTTGAAATCAGCGGTTCTTTCAATTCCGCAAACTTGCGCAGAGCCAAAGAATGGTGTTGATCCTTTGGGTTGGATAATGGCACCCAAAATCCGGTGTCGGCGATAATCATGTTTTATGTGACCAGTCCAACTCATTTTTGTAATTGCTAGAAAATTCGGCTTCCGCTTCCAAGCTGCCGATAAATCCAATCTTTTGGGCGAGTTGCAGCGCATCTCTGCCGATCAAGACATTTTGAGTTTCGGTTTGCTGTGTAGGCAGGATTACCACCACATCAACATCTCGATCTGCAAAATCGGGGGCGGTGATGGGTATATGCAACATGCCATCGGCGGCAACATGGGCACTAAGTTGTAAGGTTTTCATCGGCTTGCCTATAATGTTAAATCGAACCAGAGAAAAACATATTGAATTTAGCCCGGATTACGCCGCTGCGCGGCTCCATCCGGGCTACGTTTGTTACGTTTGCGCAAGTAATGCATATAATTGATCCAGGTCGGCAAACAGCGGTTGGCCTTTGCCGTCCAGGCCATCGGTTTTCAGGCGGGCCAGGATGTTACGATCCACGGTGTCGTTACCGGCTTGCAATTGTCCTTGTGCGGTGATTAGCTGGCTTTCGTCGATTTGGTTTTCGATGAGGGCTTCGACGAGGAGTTTGGCGGCAGATGTAAGTTCAGTGGAGAAAAAATGGCTCTATGTGAAATACCGTGGGTAGTCTTATTTGAGCTTCCCGCAGAGGAAGTGGATCATGTTGATGAAATTGTCGATGTTGCGGTATCCCCGTGCCCTGCGCTTGGCTAACTGAACCTTGTTGTTGATGCCCTCCAGGAGCCGAAAGCTGAGGT
>Ga0194049_1000046_pt1 | contig 49388 bp, 49 predicted proteins | sample JunL2225m_MetaG_FD_148665 | JGI IMG/M metagenome (GOLD analysis project Ga0194049, IMG submission 148665) | Anoxic zone freshwater microbial communities from boreal shield lake in IISD Experimental Lakes Area, Ontario, Canada - Jun2016-L224-25m | ecosystem: Environmental > Aquatic > Freshwater >... | reverse complement strand
AGCAGCAGCTTGGATGACAACGAGCGCAACGCCTCGTCTCCCAACCGTTTCAGGTAGGCTTCGTCGATCTGTCGCAGGCTGTGGTCGCTCAGTTGCATGGGGGCGAAAATGTTCAGAATGTTGGGATCATTGTGAACCAATTAATCGAGATTTGCGATAGGGAGGTGATTGTTTACGAGTTTGGTAGGTCGGCATCCCAATGCCGACGAATGTAACTCGGAAGTTGATGGCGGCAAAGGATTGCCGCCCTACGCTCAACATGATATTCAGGAAAGGGGCAGGGAACTCGGCGAGAATTTGTTCTGGCGGCTGGCCGGCGGCGACGCAGTGCGTGAGGTGTGGCGGGTTTGGCAGAAAGCCGGGGCAGATTGGGCGTTGTTCTGGTCTGCGCTAGACGTGCGAATATCATTCAATCCAAATTTTTACGATGGAACCAGCCACGGAATTTGGCATAAGGCGGTGCATGACCCGCGCAGCCTGATGCGGCTGGCGGGCAACCCTTATTTGCTGTACATGTTGACCCAAGTGTACATCGGCTCGGGCGAATTGCCCGCCAACCGGGCCTCGTTGTTCGACGGTTTCGTGCAAGTGCTGCTGTTACGCGAACATCTAGCAGAAGACACAGAGGAATGGCGCACCACAACAGAAGGCGATGAATTGCTCGCGGCACTGGAAAATTTAGCTTGGGCCTTGCAGTCGCGGCGAAAGTTCAAGGACGACAACACCGAAGCCTTCACCGTGTTATCACGGGCAGATGCTGCCGAATGGGTGGATGATCGACTGCTGTACCGATCCGCCGCCGCCAGCCTGTTGGACGTGGGCGAGCGAGAGGTGCGTTTCACCCATCAATTGCTGCAAGAATATTTCACCGCCCGCCTATTGCGCTCGCGGCTTGAACAGTGGGGGCAGAATACCCGTGCGGCAGAATTAAGCAAACAGGGGCTTGGAGCGACAAAGCTTGCTTTGTCTGTCAAAGCAAGCTTTGACGCTCCAGAATTTGATGCCCAGAGTCTTTGGCCTCGCTGTTGGGAGCGCACCGGCTGGGAAGAGTCCGCCGTATTGCTGGCGGGGTTTTATGCTGACGACTGCACCCCGGTCATCGATTAGTTGAAACAAGCACAGCCCGAAGTTACCGTGCAATGCATACTCAACAGCGGCGCACACACACCCGATGAAACTTTGAGGCAATTACGGCAGGATTGGATACCTCGACTGACCGATCTTGAACGTCACCCGGAACCCGAAGCCAGAGCCGCTTTCGGTCGCGCATTGGGGATGCTAACACTGGATGGCGAACCGCTGGACAATCGCCCCGGTGTCGCCTTGCGTTACGATGCCAAGCTGCACCGACATATTCCCAATATCGACTGGGTGGAAGTGCCCGCCGGGCCGTTCATCTACCAAGACGGGCAAAAGTTGACGCTACCCGGCTTCCACATCGCCCGTTATCCGGTGACCCATTGCCAGTTTCAAGCCTTCATCGACGACTTGGAAGGCTATGGCAATCCGCGCTGGTGGGAAGGCTTGGCGCAACGCTTCGACCAGCCCGAACAACCTTCATGGGATTACTCGAATCATCCGCGTGAGACAGTGAACTGGTATGAAGCTGTGGCCTTTTGTCGCTGGCTTTCCTATGGTTTAGGTTGCGAGGTCCGACTGCCCACCGAACAGGAATGGGAGAAGGCGGCGCGAGGGACCCGACATTCCGCACCCCCTTTCGCAATTATTTGATTTTTTAATACTAATTTTTCCATGACCATTTTTTTCGAAAAATTTAATCTTATATTATCAAAGCGTTATGCTGGGGGTGCGGAATGTCGGAGGGACTGAGAAGCTTGAGTTTCCTTGGGGGCAGTTCCAATTAGGCTATGCCAACATCAACGAAACTTATGACTATGCCGGGCCGCACTATTTGAAGCAAACTTCGGCGGTCGGCCTATATCCGCAAGGCCGATCACCCTTTGGCGCACTGGATATGGCGGGCAATGTCTGGGAATGGTGTTTGAATGAATATGACCAGCCGGAACGGAAGGGCATGGAAGGCGAAGCGGACCGGGTCGTGCGGGGCGGTTCTTGGCGCAGCCTTCAAGACGGCGCCCGTTGTGCCGTCCGCTTCGGGTATCGACCCGGCGACCGCAACTGCAACCTCGGCTTCCGTGTGGTTTTGTGTTCTGCCCCTGTTGTTTAGCTGTCGGGTTACGGCGCACAAAAGGTTTAGTTGTAGGGCGGCAACCCTTTGCCGCCAAGGAATAAACAAGTCTGTTGTCGGCATGGGGATGCCGACCTACTGCTTGTGAAGCCTCTCGTTTGCCATATAAACACTTTCTATGGCCTTGTGAAGGTTCTCACATGAATGATGATCCCTATCGTTTGGCTTGAAAACCCTTTCATTTAACTTATTAAGCTTCTCATTGGGCTTGTGAAGGATTTCGTTTGCTTGATGAATCCTCTCCATAGCCTTATGCAGCCAATCTTAGGTTATGGCTTGCCTCTCATAAGCCATCTGAAGGCTTGCCCATGCGATAGAAAAGGGAACGGAACCCAAATTATTCCGACCTTCTGTTTTCATGCTCCAACAGTTCTGGAGCCGGACGGGATTTGTAATCCCGTCCGTAACGTTTTGTGCCTTGCCTCTGGCTTTGGGGCTGGCACGAAACGTTATCGGCGGGGTTGCAATCCCCGACGCGCACAAATTTCCCAGTGTGCGCCTAACCCGACCTACGAAGCTGGTTTCTTTACATGAGGATAAGCCAGTATCTTGGCATCCTGTGTCACCAAGATGCAGTCATGGATTCTTGCCGTTGCTACAATGATTTGATCGGCAGGGTCACGGTGAAAAATACCGGGCAGGCGGGTAGATTCCACCGCAATCGCAGGAGTCAAAGGCAAAAGCCTAAGGCCGGGGTAGTTCAGTGCCAAGTCAAGCCATTCGGAAAGCCCACAGGGAAGGTTTATCCGTTGATATTGATATAGTTTTGCTATCTCCCAGCAGGAGATGGCGCTCACGCCAATGGCATCCGATTCATGCTGCTTGATGAAATCGGCATCTGTTTGAGGTCATTGCGAATCGCCATGCACCCACCAAATCCATGCATGGGTGTCCAGAACTATCAAGGCAATACCTCCCAATCTTCCTCGACCACGCCATCAAAAGGTTGTTGGTAACTCAAGGGTTTTCCACGCAACGGGTATTGGTTCTCAGCCGGGTGGGTGATAGATTTCCCTTCATACACAGGAAACGCCAAAACTTCGATGTCTTGATTGACATATTCGTCCGGCAATTCCAAAACGATACGGTTTTGTGTTGGACGGATGATTTCTCTTAACATGAAAGTTTCCTTGGAGGATATTAAGACCGACTCGGTTTTAAAAACCGAGTCGGCCTAGCCTTTGCCAATGAGTTATTTCTTCACATAAATATCCGTAATCGACCCCTCAATCATCTCCGCCGCAAACGCGAAGGTTTCCGACAGGGTGGGGTGGGGGTGAATCGTCAAGCTAATATCCTCAGCATCCGCGCCCATTTCCAAGGCCAGCACCGCTTCGGCGATGAGTTCGCCGGCGTTGGGGCCGACGATGCCGGCACCGAGGATGCGCTTGGTTTCCTTGTCCACTAGAATCTTGGTCAAGCCTTCGCGACGGCCTGAACCCAAGGCGCGGCCACTGGCGGCCCAAGGGAAAGTGGCTTTTTCGTAGGCTATGCCTTGCGCCTTGGCGGCGGTTTCAGTCAGGCCCATCCAGGCCAGTTCCGGGTCGGTGTAGGCGACGGAGGGGATGGTCAGGGCTTGGAACGCGGAGTGATGGCCCGCGATGACTTCCGCCGCGACCTTGGCTTCGTGGGTGGCTTTATGCGCCAACATCGGGTTGCCGACGATGTCGCCGATGGCGTAAATATGCGGGATGTTGGTGCGCTGGCGGTCGTCCACCGGAATGAACCCCGCCTCGTTCACCGTCACGCCGGCGGCTTCCGCGCCTATCAGCTTGCCGTTGGGTCTGCGGCCCACCGCCACCAACACGCGGTCGAACACATCGGATTCCGGCGCGCCTTCGCCTTCAAAATAGACTTTAAGCCCTTCGTCCTGCGACTCGATTTTAGTCACCTTGGCCTTCAGGAAAATATTCTCGTACTGTTTGGCAATACGCTGATGCAGGGGCTTGACCAAATCCGCGTCGCAACCGGGGATGAGTTGGTCCATCAGCTCGACGACAGTGATCTTTGAGCCTAAGGCATGGTAGACGTTCGCCATTTCCAGCCCGATGATGCCGCCGCCGACAATCAGCAACTTGCCGGGGATGTCGGCCAGAGCCAATGCACCGGTCGAGTCCATCAGGCGCGGGTCTTCATTGGGGAAGACAGGAATTTTCGTCGGTTGGGAGCCGGCGGCAATGATGGCGTTGTCGAAGCGAACCGTTTTTTCGCCTTCCGCCGTGGTGACGCTTAAAGTTTTGTCGGAGGTGAAACGCCCTTCGCCGGTCAGCACCGTGACTTGGCGTTGTTTGGCTAGGCCGCTCAGGCCGGATGTCAGCATTTTGACGACGCGGTTGTTTTTCCAATCGCGTATCTTGTCCAGGTCGATTTCGGGGTGACCAAAACTGACCCCGAAAGCGGCAACTTCTTCCGCACTGTGGATGACGTGGGCGAGGTGCAGCAGCGCCTTCGACGGTATACAGCCGACATTGAGGCAGACGCCGCCCAGTACCGGGTAACGTTCCACCAGCACGACTTTTTTGCCCAAATCAGCCGCTCGGAAAGCAGCCGTGTAGCCGCCGGGGCCACCACCGAGGACAAGGACTTCGGCGTGGAGTTCTGAAGAAGAAGGGTCTAGGGGTACAGTCATGAGTTGAGCCTTTGATCGTTATAAATAGTGGGATTGTTGCAATCCTAGCCGCATCCGGGCTACGGCTTCCCATCGCCCATCCATTCAAGTTGCCCGTCGATGAATTTGTCGCGCAAAAAATGCCCATGCACAAACAAGCCTTGGGCATCTTCCTGATAAAGGCTGGTGACCATGCGGGTCAACGCACCATCCAAGACGTTCAATTGTTCATGAAACGCGGCTTGTGCGGTTTTACCTTGCGACAATGGCTCGTTATCGGCCAAGCCCTGCGGTAGGGCCAGGTATTTGTCCACCGTGTTCGGCAGATACTCCAAGGCGATCTGCCGGACGTTGTAGAGGTTGACGTCCGCACCATCGACGGTTTGCATCAGCCGGCCCAATGCGGCTAACAGGGAGTTTTTGATGTTTTCGATCTTGGCCGTCGCCTCCGCATCCAAGCGGCCCGCCACCCGGCTTTGCAATGATTCCAGTTTCAACCTGAACGGTGTGGTCGGATCGTCTTCGTAACGGGTGCTAAAACCATCCAGCGCGTCGGCGGATTTGGCGAATTTCTGTCCATACCGCCCCTTGGTGACATTGACCAGCGTCCTTTCCAACTGCTGCAATTCGTCGGATAAATGGTCTTGCGCTGTCTTGATACCGGTAATGGCTTGTCCCTGCGCGTAGTTTGCGGGCAACCGGAGAAAATTTTCCAACAACTCCGGCAGATGCACGAAAGCGGCTTCAAACACGGGAAGCAATCCCGGTTCCCGGCTGATGGACCTGCTCTCCAATTCCGGCAGCAGGGATTCGATAATGTCATGGATATTGTTCAATCGGGAAGTCAGATCAGGAAGCTTGGAACGCGCACAGGTATCCTCGACCAACTTATCCAGATTCCGGGCCTTTTTGCGCATGTCCCTGGACAGTTTTTCGCGGGTGGAGCGTCGCATCGGGGCGATCAGCCAAAACAGGATATAAACCCAGAAGGTCAGGCTGAAACTGAAGAAAACCGAGATGAAGAACAGAAAGCGGATGAGCCTGGAACTGATGCCAAAGTAGCGGGCCAGTCCCCCGCATACGCCGGAGATTATCTTATCGTCTGGATCGCGTTCGAATTTTCGTTTGTTCATGGTGTCTGTTTGTTGCGTTAGCCCAAGTTAATCCAAAAACCGCTTCACCAACCCGCCGTATTCGTCAATGCGCCGATCGCGTAGGAAAGGCCATATTCTGCGCACATCCTCCGAACGCTGAAGATCAAGCTCTACAATAATCACTTTGCATTCCTTGCCGTCGGCATGGGCAAGGAATTCGCCTTGCGGACCCGCCACGAAGCTATTGCCCCAAAACTGGATGCCTTGACTATTGGGGCTGGGATCGGGTTCGTGGCCGATGCGGTTGCAGGACAACACCGGCAACCCGTTGGCGACCGCATGACCGCGCTGTATGGTTATCCAGGCATCGAGTTGGCGTTGCCGCTCAGCCTCCGTGTCTTCGTGGCTCCAACCGATGGCCGTGGGGTAGAGTAACAGATCCGCCCCGGCCAGCGCCATCAGCCTTGCCGCTTCAGGATACCATTGATCCCAGCAAACCAAAATGCCCAGTTTTCCCACTGAGGTTTGAATGGGTTTGAAGCCGATGTCCCCGGGGGTGAAATAAAATTTTTCGTAAAACCCCGGATCATCCGGGATATGCATCTTGCGGTACTTGCCGGCAAGGCTGCCATCCTGTTCCAGCACGACGGCGGTGTTGTGATACAGACCCGGTGCGCGACGCTCGAACAATGATGCCACGATGACCACGCCCAATTCCTTGGCCAACTGGCCTAGTTCCTCGCAGGTGGGGCCGGGAATCGGTTCGGCTTGGTCGAAGTTGGCAGTGTCTTCCACTTGGCAAAAATACGGCCCAAGGTGCAGTTCCGGCAACAAAACCAATTCCGCGCCTAGCCCTTGGGCCAGCCTGATGTGCTTGGCCGACTCGGCCAGATTGTCTTCCCGTGCTGCGCCGCAGGCTTGCTGGACGAGGGCGACGGTGAGGGTTTTGTTCATGTTTCAGCCACGGTGACGGACTTTGGAAATTGCAGGGTCATGCAGTGGATGCTCCCATATTGGCGAATCAATGGGGTTGCGGGGATGCCGATAATGTCCCGGTCAGGAAAGCATTCCGACAGACGGCAGAAAGCGTTTGCGTCCTCCGGGTCATCGTAAAGCGGAACCAGCACTGCACCGTTGATGATCAGGAAATTGACATAGGTGGCGGGCAATCGGTCACCCTCCTCGCTTAGGATCGGTTTGGGGACGGGCAAAGGCACCAGCCTGTAGGGATTGCCATCAACCGTTTTCAGCGCCTTCAATTCATTCTCCATGGCTTTAAGTTCCGTGTGCATGGGGTCTTTTGGGTCGTCGGATGCGGTGTAGGCGATCATGTCGGGCGAACAGAACCGTGCCAGCGTGTCCACATGGGCATCCGTGTCATCGCCTTCGGCCTGTCCATGATTGAGCCAAAGCACCCGCTTCAGGCCGAAGAAGTTTATTAATTGCCCTTCGATCTGGGCTTGGTTGAGACTGGGGTTGCGGTTGGGATTCAGCAGACAGCGGGTGGTGGTGAGCAAAGTGCCTTCGCCGTCGGTTTCCAAACTGCCACCTTCCAATACAAAGTCCACTGATTCCATATGTGTTTTGCCAAAGATGCCGGTATTATGCAAGTTTTTGGCAAGCGCCGCGTCGTTGCCATGTTCGTATTTATTTCCCCATCCGTTAAAACGAAAATTCAGCAGTTTGGCACGCTGGCCGGTTTCCACGGTGATCGGGGCGGTGTCGCGGACCCACTCAAGGTCGTAAGGGGCTATCACCAAGCTGATCGATGCGAGATAAGGTTTCAGCCGTTTGGCAACGCGTTGGCGCAGCGTTTCATCCCAACAGGCGATGATAAGCCGTTCCCGCCGGGCAATAGCCGTGGCGATGGCTTCGTAGCTGTCTTCAACTTCTGGCAGCCATGGGCTGAAACCACCATCGCCCTTGGGCCAAGCAAGTAAAACGGCGGATTGTCCGGCCCATTCGGGGGGGAGGTTAAGCGGGTTGTTTGAGGTCACAGGTGCGTGTCATAAATCGTGGATGATGTGCCATTTTAACGGCAAAACCCAAGTAAGGACAACTTACTGCCAACATCCGCATTCTAAATTCAAGGGCGGGCTTTGTCGTAATGGATTGGGCCTTTGGTAGGGAACCATGGTGTTGGAAGCGAAGACTTGTCCTTGTAGCCCCATGATGCGTACCTGTTCGGCCTAATATGCCTTCGGCTTGAAATTGGCGGGCACGTCCAACTCGAAGACTTGATCGTGAATCCGCGCCACATAGAAACCCGACTTCAAAACGCGCTCCCGCAGTTCGGGTGTCATATCCACTGCGGCCAAGATGCCGTAAACCGCTTTATCTCTGTGTTCGGGGAAAAACTGGCGGAAGCGTTCCAGAATTTTGCGCAGTTGTTCGATGGCTTCTTCCCTCGCATGGCTCTTCACTTCCACCACGTAAGCCTCGTTGATGTCGCTGTTGGCGTAGGCTAGCACGTCGATTTCCATATGCTGGCCTTGCTTGCTGACGCGCACACTGGGGCTGATGACTTCCATTTTGAATTTTTCCTGTAATATTTTCTGCATCGACGGCAAAGCCAGCCCCTCAGTGAAGCTGCCCCATTTCTCGCCCAAACCACCTATTTGCTTACCCAGCTCCCTGATCATTTGATCGAATTCTTTCTTCCTTTCTTGATCTTCCCTGCGTTGCCCTTCCATCTCCTGCTGATGCTTTTTGTTCTGCTCCTCCATTTCTTTTTGTCGCCTATCGCGCTGCTCTTCCATTTCTTTTTGTCGCCTATCGCGCTGCCCCTCCATTTCTTTTTGTCGCCTATCGATCTGCTCCTCCATTTCTTTTTGTCGCCTATCGCGCTGTTCTTCCATTTCCCTATGTTGTTTCTGTTGCAGTTCGCTCATCTCTTTTCGGTCTATGGCCAGGCTTGCGACTAATGCTTTCAATTCTTCATCGGTCATGTGGATTTCCTCCTAAGGATTGCTTAAGCCACTGCCGCCTTGTGTTTGATCAGTCCGGCTGCCTTGATCAGATCCTCCAGTTCATTGTAAACCCATTTGTTATCATGGTTGTTGAAATGGTGGACCTCCTCAATCCTGATGGTGACATGCTTGGTTTGCGGCTCGCCGTTGACACGATAAAGGATGATATCCATTCCCCCGTCATCGATTTCGTACTCGATGAACCCGTGAGGGTTTTCGCTGCCCGGATTTTCCAAATGGCCGGAAAGCATGATTTTGGTGATTGTATGAAGTTCAATGAACTCCTTTATTTCGTGGGAGTTCACCGACTTCAAATTGTCGGGAAGTTCAAAGGGCTTGGCGCTATGGGTGGCCCCTTTCAAATAACTCAGCTCCAGTCTGGGCGGCTCCAATTCCCCATGCATGTTGATATTCACCTTCTTCCATTCCGCCTTTGAATGCAATACTTCCCTGGGAAATTTTTTTCTCATTGTCGCCTCTCTCGTTTTTCAGCGTAAATCAAGGGGGCTTGGCGGCACCCTTGGGAAATTCTCTCGTGCCGTCGTGAGCGCGAAGAGCGTTGGACATTATCAGGTTCAATGCCATCCGCTGCGTCGGGAATCATTGTTGAAGTTATTGAACGGAACGGAAAAGCATCGCACAGTGTCGCCCATTCTGCACGGGGAATCAAGTGGATCTGGCTTTGAAATTACGAAAATATCGCAATGCCAGCAGCGGGACAGTCGGTGTCGATGGTTAACCGAAACGACGGGTGCTTCAAAGTGGGACGCATCAAAAAGCCTATGCCGTCCTGTTGCCCTTGCCTTGACGGTCTTGCACGGCCAAACTATACAAATCCAAGTATTTTTTGGCGCTTTGTTTCCAGGAAAAGTCTTTTTTCATGCCGGTTCTTTGGACTTTCCTCCACTGCGGTTTCAGCTTGTAAAGATCCAACGCTCGCATGATGGCTTGCAACAGGGCTTCGGCGCTGGCTTCATGGAAGACCACCCCACTGGCCCGGCCTTGCTCCAAGTTGGACGGGCTGGCATCCTCCACCGTGTCGGCCAGCCCCCCCACGCAACGGACGATAGGCACGGTGCCGTAGCGTTGGCTGTACATTTGGTTGAGCCCGCAGGGTTCAAAACGTGAAGGCATCAGGAACAGGTCGGAACCTGCTTCGATGAGGTGGGCCAACGGTTCGTCGTAACCCAATTTAAGCGCGATGCGGTCTGGGTAAAGGCTGTTCCAGTGTTTGAGGGTTTGTTCGTATTTTTTCTCACCGCTGCCCAGTATCGCCAACTGCAGAGGCAACTCCATGAGCTTGGGTAGGGCCTCAATGACCAAGTCGATCCCTTTTTGCTGCACCGTCCTGCCCACCATGGCGATGACCGCGATCTCCTTGTCCACGGCTAGGTTGAAGCGTTGCTGCAGCGTGGCCTTGTTCATCTCCTTGCCGGCCATGCTGCCCAAGCCAAAAGGATTGGGTATAAGGGGGTCGGTGGCCGGGTTCCAAGCTTCCTCGTCAATGCCATTGATAATGCCGCTAAGCCGCTCTTTGCGCTCTCTCAAAAGCCCTTCCATGCCGCAGCCAAATTCCTTGCCTTGGATTTCGACTGCGTAATTGGGGCTGACTGTGTTGATGCGGTCAGCGTAAACCAAGCCACCCTTGACGAAGCAGAGTTGGTCGTAGAACTCCAACGCGTTGGGAGACCAAAAGCGTTGCGGCAGGCCAAGCTTTCGGAACAGTTCACGAGGGAACAGTCCTTGGTAAGCCAAATTGTGGATGGTGTAGACCGTGGCCGGACGGTCAACTTCGTCCTCCAGCAGGGCCGGGATCAGGCCCGTTTGCCAGTCATTGCAATGGACAATTTCCGGCTTCCAGCCGAACCCCATCCGGTTCATGGCGATTTCCACGCTTACCCTGCATAGCAGGGCAAAGCGCTCGGCATTGTCGGGCCAAGACTTGCCGTCACCGGCTAGGTAGGGGTTGCCAGAACGGTCGAAAGCGCCTTCATGGGAGATCAGCCAAACCGGGATGGACGTACCCGGAAGCTTGGTTTCGAAGATCTCGACCGCCCCGCCGGCCTGGTTGATTCGTTTGCTAGGCAAATCACCCAGGCTGGAAAGCAAATCGGCATAGGCCGGCATGGCGATGCGGACATCCTGGCCCAGTGCATCCAAGGCGATGGGAAGGCTACCGGAAACATCGGCCAGCCCCCCGGTTTTGATCAGTGGGAAGGCTTCGCTGGTGACGAAGAGGATTTTTTTCATACGTCGTTTTCCGGCCCGGATTCTTCGCTTTCAACCGTGTCGGCCATTTCCAGGCTTCCACTCGTTTCGGGGGTTGCCTCCACTACCACGGATGCCGATTCCTTCACCTCTGGCTTGAGGGTCAACACGATGCCGGCCAAGGGCGGGAGGGTCAGGACAATCGAGTAGGGGCGCCCCATCCATTCCTTTTCCTCGGCATTCAATTGCCAGTTGCCCGTGTTGCTACCGCCGTAGTATTCGGAATCCGAGTTGAACATTTCCAAATAAACCCCGGCTTCAGGAACGCCGATGCGGTAATTCGGACGCGGAACGGGGGTGAAATTTAGAATGACCACCGCAAACTCGTCACCGGCGCGGCGAATGTAGCTCAAAACCGATTGCGGGGCATCGTGGCAGTCGATCCATTCGAATCCTTTCGGGTCGAAGTCATGCCGGTGCAACGCCCTGGTGTCGCGATAAAGACGGTTCACGTCGGCTTGCAGCTTCTTTAGGCCACGGTGCATGGGGTATTCCAGTACGTACCAATCGAGTGCCTGTGCGTGGCTCCACTCCGTGCCTTGGCCGAATTCGCAACCCATGAACAGCAATTTCTTGCCGGGATAGGTGAACATCAGGGTGTAGAGCAGCCTTAGGTTGGCAAACTTGCGCCATTCGTCGCCGGGCATCTTGTCCAGCATGGAACCTTTGCCGTGCACCACCTCGTCGTGGGAGAAGGGAAGAATGAAATTTTCGGTGAAGGCGTAGAGCAGGCCGAAGGTAAGCTGGTCGTGATGGTAGTGGCGGTGGATGGGATCCTTGCTCATGTATTGCAAAGTGTCGTGCATCCAGCCCATGTTCCATTTCATCGTGAACCCCAGTCCTCCCGTCCAAGTCGGACGGGTCACCTGTGGCCATGCAGTCGATTCCTCCGCCATGATCATGGTGCCGGGATGCAACTGGTGGGTGACGGTGTTTAGTTCGCGCAGGAAGGCGATGGCTTCCAGATTTTCGTTGCCGCCGTATTTGTTGGGAATCCAGTCGCCGGGATCACGGGAATAATCCAAGTAGAGCATGGAGGCCACGGCATCGACGCGCAAACCGTCGATGTGGAATTCCTCCAGCCAAAATACGGCGCTGGCAATCAGAAAGTTTTTTACCTCGTTGCGACCGAAGTTGTAAATCAATGTACCCCAATCGCGGTGCTCGCCTAACCTGGGGTCCTCATGTTCATACATCGCGGTGCCGTCGAAGCGGGCCAGGCCATGCGCATCTTTGGGGAAGTGGGCAGGCACCCAGTCTAGGATGACGCCAATGCCGTGGCTGTGGCAATAATCGACGAAATAACGGAAATCATCGGGCTTGCCGAAGCGGGCAGTAGGCGCAAAGTAGCCAGTCGTCTGATAGCCCCAGGAAGCGTCCAGGGGGTGTTCGGTGATTGGCATCAGCTCAATGTGGGTAAATTCCTGTTCCTTCACATAATCGACCAGTTGCACGGCCATTTCGCGGTAGTTCAAAAATTCGCCGTCACTATCGAACCGCCAAGAACCAGGGTGAATCTCGTAGATGGATAGCGGCTCATGCATCCAGTCGCTTTGTTTACGGCCTTCAATCCACTGTTGGTCGCCCCAACTGAAGTCATCCTTGGGAACGGTGATTGACGCGTTCTGCGGACGCAGTTCGAAGCGTTGGCCGTAAGGATCGACTTTCAGGTGGATGGTGCCGAGTTGACGATTGCGAATTTCGTATTTGTAGTTCAGTCCAGGGCCGAACCCGGGGATGAACAATTCCCAAACACCGCTGCCGCCACGGACACGCATGGGATGGCTGCGGCCATCCCAGCCGTTGAAGTCGCCTACCACGCTAATCCGCTCGGCGTTGGGCGCCCAAGTGGCGAACAACACGCCGTCGACCCCCTCGACGCTATGCGGATGGGCACCCAGGATGCGATAAACATGCCAATGCTTGCCCTCGCAGAACAGATGGATGTCGAAATCCTTCAATTGCGGCGGGAATGTGTAAGGATCGAGATGGGCATGGTTGTCGCCGGATTTGTCAATCCAGTCCAAGCCGAAGTGATCATCGATTTTGTCACCCGGCTGGATGGCGTACTGGAATAAATCGGTCCCGGTCAGGCGTTCCATTTGCAGTCCGCTGCCGCTGATTCTGACGGACTCCGCCAGCGGCAACAAAACCCTGATGATTTCTTTGCCCTGGTCACGATGCCTGCCGAGTACGGAAAAGGGGTCGTGATGGCGGGCATCAAGGATTCGTTGAAGCTCCGGGTCCAAGCCAATTGGCCCCAAATTTTGTTTTGTTGCAAATTGTGTTTCGTTCGAGTTCACTTTGTTTGACCTCTGGTAGTAGAATGGCGGTCGCCATCGCCGGTAAATTCCGGGGACATGTTAACAAATTTGTACCCCGGTTGTATGTCCTTAAATAATCACTTCAGGAGATTGATCGTGTCAGAATCCCATCATTCCCGTTTCGTTAGCGTATTGACCCGGAATACGCTGGCACTAATTCTCGCCGGCGGGCGAGGTTCCCGTCTTCAAAATCTCACCGAATGGCGTGCCAAGCCAGCGGTGCCTTTCGGAGGCAAGTTCCGCATTATAGACTTTCCACTGTCCAATTGCCTCAATTCCGGCATCCGCCGGATAGGCGTCCTGACGCAATACAAGGCCGACTCGTTGATTCGCCATATCCAGCAGGGATGGGGCTTTCTGCGTGCGGAATTGGGTGAGTTTGTCGATATCATCCCGGCACAGCAGCGCGTGGCGGAGGATGCCTGGTACGCCGGCACCGCCGATGCCGTATACCAAAATCTGGACATTTTGCGGCAGCGCGGTTCGGAATACGTGTTGATCCTGGCTGGCGACCACATCTACAAGATGGATTACGGCCTGATGTTGGGCGAGCATGTTGAAAATAAGGCCGACCTGACCATAGGCTGCATGGAAGTTTCGCTGGAAGAGGCCAGGGAATTCGGCGTGATGGGGGTTGACGGTGAACAGCGCATCCGTCAGTTTGTGGAAAAACCGGCCAATCCGCCCACCATGCCGGGCCAGCCGGACAAGGCTCTGGCGTCCATGGGGATTTATATTTTCAACACCCAATTTTTGTTCGAACAACTCATCATAGACGCTGACATGGAAGGTTCGAGTCGCGACTTCGGCAAGGATATCATTCCCAGGATCATCGAGAGTTGCCGCGTTTACGCCTATCCATTCCGCGATGTTCAAAGCGGTGCGCAGTCTTACTGGCGTGATGTGGGCGCGGTTGACAGTTACTGGTCGGCGAACATGGAACTCATCCATGTCAACCCGGAACTCAATCTTTACGACACCACCTGGCCGATTTGGACTTACCAAGCCCAGACTCCGCCGGCCAAGTTTGTTTTCGACGACGAGGACCGGCGCGGTTATGCCGTGGATTCCATGGTGTCCGGGGGATGCATCATTTCAGGCTCTGAAATTAAACGTTCCCTGCTGTTTTCCAACGTGCGGGTGAACTCATTCACCAAGATGACCGATTCGGTGATCCTGCCCAACGTCACCATCGGTCGCCACTGCAGGATTACCAAGGCGATTATCGACAAAGGTTGTATCATTGAGCCGAATACTGTGATCGGGGAAAATCCCGAAGAAGACGCCAAGCGCTTTTACGTCAGCCCGGGGGGCGTGGTGCTGGTGACTCCTGAAGCACTTGGCCAGCAGTTGCATTTTGCACGGGATAAAAAACAGTAATCTCCACTTTTATTTTTTTGTGGCGCGGATAATGACCGCGCCATGGATGGTTTGCGAAAGTGACTGGGGCGAACACTCTTTTTTGTCCCTGTGGTTGTGTTTTTATAGGGTGAATTGCTGAAATCCTAGTCATTATCAGTGGTTCACGATAATTTATAATTTCCTGCATTGATTTTATTTAATCAACTTTTTTTGTCAGTATTCCTAAGTTTGACACGGACACTTTTTTGCGACTGACTAAACACCTCACCTCGACGTATTCAATATGCCATTCTCTCGATCCAGCGGAATTTTGTTGCATCCAACCTCCTTGCCAAGCCGTTTTGGCATCGGAGACTTAGGGCCCGAAGCTTTTTCTTTCGTAGATTTTCTCTCTGCGGGCGGGCAGCGGCTTTGGCAGGTGCTTCCGCTTGGGCCTACAGGGTATGGAGACTCCCCGTATATGTGTTTTTCTGCAATGGCTGGAAACCCTTTGTTACTTAGCCTGGAGATTCTGAGAGACAAATCATTGCTTGATGATGACGATCTGAATGCCCTGCCGTCTTATCCAAATACGATTGACTATGGACGGGTCATTACTGAAAAGTTTCCATTATTAAAAAAAGCTTGGCGCAACTTCCGTGACCATGGGACAAGTGATCAAAGGATGGAATTTGAACAGTTTTGTGAATTAAATGCCCATTGGCTAGACGACTTTGCCCTATTTATGGCGCTAAAGGAACATTTCCACGGTAAGCCTTGGGTAAAATGGAACCTTTCACTGGTCAAGCGCAAACGCGATGCCATGAAAAAGGCAAGGGGGAAATATACGGCGCTGATGGCCTTCCATCGGTTCTTGCAGTTCGAATTTCATCAACAGATTTCCGCCCTTAGAAGCTATGCCAACCAGAGGAAAGTGAGCATCATTGGGGATCTGCCAATTTATGTCGCCCATGATAGTGCCGAAGTATGGGCGAAGCCTGAGTATTTCGACATCGACAAGGATACGGGAACGCTTTTTTCCGTAGCCGGTGTACCCCCTGATTATTTCAGTGCCACAGGGCAATTGTGGGGGAATCCGATTTACAATTGGGAGCAACTCAAGCAGGATGGTTTTGAATGGTGGATACAGCGGTTCATAGTGCTTTTGGGCTATGTCGATGCAGTGCGAATTGACCACTTCAGGGGGTTTGAGGCTTATTGGCGGGTAAAATATGGAGAGGAAACGGCGATTAACGGCGAATGGGTTTCAGCGCCTGGAGAGGCTCTTTTCAAACGTCTTTACGAGCGTTTCGGCTATTTGCCGGTCATTGCCGAGGACTTGGGTGTAATAACCCCCGAGGTCGAGCAATTGCGGGATGACTTCAATTTGCCGGGGATGAAAATTTTGCAGTTTGCCTTCTCCACTGACGATGAAAATACTTACCTTCCCCCCAACTATACTGAAAATTGTGTCGTTTATACGGGTACCCATGACAATGACACAACACAAGGCTGGTTTCAATCCCTGACGAAAATCGAAAAAGCAAGGGTTTTGAAGTATTTAAAAAGTGACAACCCAGAAAATATCCATTGGGATCTGGTTAATTTAGCCTACTTATCTGTGGCTAAAATGGCTATTGTGCCATTGCAAGATGTATTGGGCTTGCCTGCCAATGCAAGAATGAATACCCCCAGCAAAAAAGACGGAAACTGGACTTGGCGGTTTGAGTCGCAAATGATGACTGGCGAGCTTAGGGATAAGCTCCTTGCGCTGACCATTAAATCAGGGAGGGCAAGCTAGAGGCATGGAAGCTCGTTTTCCTATCACGGTATGACAAAACACATGATACCTCCCAATAACCTATCACGATTCTCTCGCAGCATCTGGCTGATTTTTGGAATGTTTGTCGTTTTCGCCATTTTCTTTGCCATTTACGTCCATTCGGAAAAGCAGATTGAGCGTGCCAATGAGTTGCGCTTTCAATCCCTTGCGCTGGCTGACGAACTACGCCAGTCATCCGATGATCTCACCCGCATGGTGCGTAGCTATGTCTTCACTGGCAAAGCCCGGGGCTGCAAGGTTTGCTTTGTTGTGATTGACGAGGGTTTACGAACCAGCGTCAGGTAATCCTTGCGCCCACAATTGGTTTCACTAGCCGACAAAAATGCTTCATTTGACTCACCTGACCTAGCCATATGACACACATCTTCACTTGCATCCTGCATATCGTTCTTATTTTCTGATTTACTCCCTAATTCTAAATACTGCTGAATCAAGTAAGTTCCCGTTACCACTGAGCCTCTCGATGGACGAGTTGAAATCCCTAACATACTGAAAATAAACTGTTAATTGTTCATAATGCGCACCAGCAACGGTTTATTTTGACAGTAACGCCCCTAATCCTCAGGTTTCGCTCGATTATGGCACGATATCTGAATAATGGCCTAGCCGGGCAAGTTGCCATTCGCCCGACAGGTCCGCCGACTTGTTTGTGCTTTTAATCCTAAATATCCCGGCGACAAAAAATCCAAAGGTACATAATTTAATGAAAATGAGAAGTTTCTGGCTAGGTACAAAATACTTGACGATTTCAATGCTCTTGAACCAAGGGACAGTTTTAGACACGCTTGCACACGAGGGCGAAGCGCATACGGATTTGTCCGGTTCACCAATACCCAACCCCCCAAGCTGCCTGATTTTGAGTGCCGCCCGGTTGTTTGACGGACTCACCTTCCCCCAAGAAAATATGGCGATTTTAATTGAGGGCAATAAAGTCAGCCGGGTCGATTCGCCCGTTAAGTTAAGCTCACTCTGTGGCACTCGTTACGATTTGGGCGATGCGACAATTTTGCCCGGATTTATCGAATCACACGCCCACGTCACCTTCCAAAGCGTCCGCAAGGACAAGGTACTTGAACATGGCATCACCACCGTGCAAGACACTGGTGGGCCATTGATCGTAGCGGAAGGCGGTGAAGGCACTTTGCGATTATTGAGCGTGGGACCCATTATTCAGGCACCCGGCGGCTATCCTCTCAATGTGTTTGGGGGTGGCATCGGGGGGTACGATAAGGTTGGCATTCCAGTTTCGTCCGCAGCAGATGCCGAAAAGGTTGTTGATGACTTGGTCAAAGGCGGGGCCACAGCCATCAAAATTGCGTTGGAACCCGGTGGCGAACCGGGCGCACCATGGATGCAACCGCATGGAGACCAACCCGTTCCAGCCACGCCATGGAATTTGCTGCCTCAGGACATAGTGAATGCGATTACGGCCAAAGCCCATGCGTTAAGCAAACGGGTCATCGCGCATGTCGGCGAAAATGAAGGCTTTAAAAGGGCTTTGGCGGGTGGCGTTGATGAATTCGCCCATATGCCTTGTGCTGCAATCGATGATAACTTATTGCAGCAGGCGGTGCGGCAAAGCGTAACCTTCGTAACGACCATTGACACGCTTGGCTCATGTGTGAATGGAAGTGGGATGGGAATCCACTCCAATACCCATAAACTCACCGAGATAATAGCCCAGAACCCCGCTTCAAAATCGCAATTCATATATGGGTCTGAAATTGGGCATGATAATGTGCCTTGGGGAATCAACGGCGAAGAACTGCATATGATGTTGCACTTGACCAGCGGTGCGTCCATAGATTTTAACGATGTTGTCAATGTCATCAAAGCGGCAACGTCCAAGGCTGGCGAGCGTCTGGGCATCACTGGGCTAGGAACTTTGACACCCGGCGCACCGGCAGACATCATTGCAGTGCGAGGGAATCCATTTGAGAAATTCAAATTGCTGGAATATCCCGATCTAGTCATCTCAGGTGGACGCACTATCGTCAATGGATTTAAGAATCACCCCAACACCGATTGCCTATTTAACTGGGCGGAAGGAAATTATCCAAATCAATTTGCCCCATCAGGGTCTTATACGAAAGTTGGGGAAGGCTTCACCTACCGCTTTTATCCTTCTTTCAATACTTACTTAGGGGTTTCCATGACGGATAGTCATGTTTACTTTATGAGTACTGACGGAATATTGCAAAACCAAGGCCCGTTATCCAATTGGCTGTCCAAGGCGGGTTGCCAGTAAGCGTTGTGGCCCGGATGCAGCGAAGCGTAATCCGGGTTTCCGATCATGATCAACCAATATCCCCAAATCCATACCCCACGGGCAACACAGCGGCATCGGGTGGGTTCCGCGCCACCTCTAGTGGCTGGTTCCCACGCTCCAGCTTCAAAGCCATTAACTTAAGATGCATATTGTTGATTATATTACACTATGCCAGCGACCTTTTACCGATAACGAAATCTCAATCAGTGCGTAACATCGGGTAACAAGCACTTCACGATGAGCTCTGGAACGAAGCGCATCGCTCGCGTCACTCGGTTGATGCGCCTTCTTCGCCGGCACATCCCGGGGCGCTACAAATCCCTCACCCCCCGTTCAATCTCCCCCTGTTTGCGCAATTCCCGCTTGAGTATCTTCCCGGTGGCGTTTTTGGGCAGTTCGGGCAGAATGTGAATTTTGCGGGGGACTTGATGGCTGCCTAGGTTCTCGCGGCAATGGGCGCGGATGGCGGCCTCAGTCGCTTCGACACCGGCAATCAAGGAAACATAGGCCACGGGGATTTCCCCGTGCAAATCGCTGGGTTCGCCCACCACCGCCGCCTCATTGATGGGTGCGAAACAGTATAATACTTCCTCGATCATGCGCGGATAAACATTCATGCCGTTGACGATGACCAAGTCTTTCTTCCGATCCACTATGGAAAAATAGCCGTCTTCGTCTTCCGTGCCCATATCCCCGGTGAGAAACCAGCCGTCGCGGAACACTTCGGCGGTCGCCTCCGGCAGGTTCCAATAGCCTTTCATCACATTCGGCCCACGCACGGCAATTTCGCCTACGTTTCCAATAGGCACGGCTTCCACGCCTTGATCTCCAACCACGCGCATTTCCACGCCGGGGACAGGCAAGCCCACCGTCCCAGGCTTGGACAAACCGCCGACCGGGTTGACGCACGTCACCGGCCCGCATTCGGTGGGGCCGTCGCCCTCGTAAATCTTTTTGCCGGACATCGCCTCGAAGCGCCGCGACACCTCCACCGGCAGCGCGGCCCCGCCGGAAATGCAGAAGCGCAAGCTGGCAAGCGCTTGCGCCCGCTCGGGCTTGAGCCGCAACAGCACAGTGAACATGCTGGGCACGCCGAGGAAGATGGTTGAACGGGTTTCGCGGATGGTTTTGGCAACCAGCTCCGGCTCGAAACGTGGCAAGGGCGCGATGGCGCAACCGTACAGCAAGGGTGTCAGCAGCCCCACCGTCCCCGCGAAGGCATGGAACATGGGCAACACGACCAGCACGGTGTCGCCACCCGGACGCCACCGCATGGCCTGCTGCACACTGGCTACATTGGCGAGCAGATTGCCGTGGGTCAACATCGCGCCCTTGGGCTTGCCGGTGGTGCCGGAAGTATAGAGGATGACGGCAAGGTCTTCCTGCGGATTGAATTTGATTTCAGGCAGCGGCGCAGCCGTGTCCAACAAGTCGTCCCACAGCAAAGCCCCTGCCGCCGCCCCGCCCATGCTCACCAAGAAGGCCAGGCTTGCAACCGAACGCTTCAACAGCGCCGCCTGGTCGGCGAAAGCCGCATGATGAACCAGGCCCTTGACACCGGCATCATTCAGGATGAAAGCCATTTCTTGTGGGTTGATAAGCAAGTTGACGGGAACCACCGTCGCCCCGGCCTTGATGATGCCCACATAGGCGATGACGAAAAACGGGCTGTTCATGCAATACAAGCCAATCCGGTCCCCTTTGATCACTCCCAGACTCGACAACGCGGCGGCGAAACTATCCGATTGCCAGTCCAGCTTTCGGTAATTCAATTCATCGCCGTCTGCTATTACCGCAATCCAATCGGCGTACCGGTGGGCTGCTGCTCTAAATGCGTGGGCAAGGGATTTCATTGGGAATCAGTTGATGACGTTATGGCCGCGACCGCGCATGCAATTGTTAAATGCGCGCTTGTATTGGTTGTCCGCATCAATGCCTTGGTTGGCGCCACCGCCGATGCCGCCGATGGCCGCTCCCGTCGCCGCGCCCGTCGCCGGATTGCCGTAAATGGCCCCCATTGCCGCGCCACCCGCCGCGCCGATTAGTGCGCCCACGCCTACTCCTTTCATCGTTTCCGTGCCGACACTCCCGGCTTGATTGGCAAGGCTGCCGCACTCTGCCTTGTCTTGTTCAAGGCGCCCGATGTTAGGGTCATTATACGGGTCGACAACCGGCTGGTAGCCGCCGTAGGTCGCACAGCCACTGGCGATAATCGCCGAGGCCAGAATTAAGCCAATCACTGTAAATTTTCTGAACATGTCAGTGTCTCCCGCTATCGAAAAAGTTAAGGGTTGCCCAAATTCAACATTCCCGGCAATCCCGCGAACTATGCCACTCCCGGCTTAAACTAAACTTAAGCGACCCGTCACGCTGCCAACCCAATGGAACGCCCAGACATGCGCGGCGCTTCGGGTCTTGGCGCTACCAGCTTCCCTTCTGGATGAATTCAATTTTGTAGCCGTCCGGGTCTTCCACGAACGCGATGACGGTGGTTCCATGCAGCATGGGACCGGCCTCACGGGTTACCTTCCCGCCCCGCTCTTTGACCAGTGCGCAGGCTTTGCAGGCATTATCCACTTCCAGGGCAACATGGCCGAAGCCTGCACCCAATTCGTACTTGTCGATGCCCCAATTATGGGTGAGTTCCAGCACGGCACCCTCTTTTTCATCTTGGTACCCTACGAAAGCAAGGGTAAATTTGCCGTCAGGATAGTCATCGCGGCGCAGCACTCTCATGCCCAGAACTTCGGTGTAAAACGCGATGGACCGGTCGAGGTCACCTACCCGCAACATGGTGTGAAGTATTCGCATCGGTTTGATTCCCCATCAATGTATGAATGTTTTGAATTGAGCCTTTCGCTGAACAGAGTCGAAGCGGACACTCTCTTAATCAGGCCGCGAGAGCCTCGCTTACCGCATCGGCAAGCCGCTTTGCCAAGCTTTCCACTTGACCTGCCTCCTTTCCTTCCACCATGACCCGGATTAACGGCTCGGTCCCGGAAGAACGCAACAACACTCGTCCGTTATCGCCCAACTCATGCTCCACCTCGGATTTTACCGCCATGACGGAGGGGATTTCATCAATGTTGACCTTTTCCCTGATTTTCACATTAATCAGCTTCTGCGGATATTTTTCCATGCCCTGCTTAAGCTCGCTTAACATCTTGCCGGACTGCCTCATTTCCGTTATGACCTGGAGGGCGGCAACAATGCCGTCACCCGTGCTGGTGCGGTCCCGGCAAATAATATGACCGGAACTTTCGCCTCCCAGCACACTTTCGTATTGCTGCATCATCTCCATGACGTAGCGGTCACCGACGGCGGCACGCTTGAGCACCACCCCCAAATCTTCCAAGGCATGCTCCATCCCCAAGTTGCTCATCAGCGTCCCAACCACGGGCCCTCTCAACTGCCCCAAATTCAACCTGGAACGGGCGATGATATAGACCAACTCGTCGCCATCGACAATTTCGCCTTGCTCGTCGACCATGATAAGCCGGTCCCCGTCACCGTCCAGTCCGATGCCGAAGTCGGCCCGTTCGGCCAACACGGTCTGGCGCAACTTTTCCGGTTGGGTGGCACCCACCCCTTCATTGATATTCAAACCGTTTGGCTGCACACCGATTTTAATGACATCCGCCCCCAATTCGCGGAACACCGGGGGCGCGACATGGTAGGTGGAACCGTGGGCGCAATCCACCACTATCTTGTAACCATTTAGGTCTATTGCCGAGGGGATGGTGGATTTGCAAAATTCAATGTAGCGCCCCGCCGCATCTTCGATACGGGTAGCCTTGCCTAGGCGCGAAGATTCCACCGTCGTCATCGGCAGGTCGAGCTGCTCCTCAATCCTATACTCGACTTCATCGGGCAGTTTCATGCCGTCCTGGGAAAAAAACTTGATCCCGTTATCATAATAGGGATTGTGCGAGGCGCTAATGACGATGCCGGCACGGGCACGGAAGGTGCGGGTGAGATAGGCGATTGCCGGGGTCGGCATGGGTCCGAGCAATTGCGTGTTCACTCCGGCTGCGGACAGCCCCGCCTCCAGTGCGGACTCGAACATGTAACCGGAAATGCGCGTGTCTTTGCCGATCAAGACATTGTGCTGCGAGCCTTCTTGGGCGAACACCCTGCCAGCGGCCCAACCCAGCTTTAGCATGAAATCCGGGGTGATGGGATACTCGCCGACCCGTCCTCTCACGCCGTCGGTGCCGAAATATGTTTTACTCACTAATAAAATCTCCGCTCACAAATCAGTGACAATTAAACCGCAGTCTGCATTTTTGCATTGCGATCACGACATCCAACTATCTATTGTACCTCAATTCGACGCATGAGCTGGTTCAGAAACCTAGCACTTCGCGTAGAATAGGCAGCAGCCCTATTCACTTTATGCCACTCATGCCCAAGCAAGATTACAAATACGACTTTTCCCACGGCCTGCTCACCCCCCTCATTCGAATGCTGGGCGCCCGGTTTCAACGCTTTTATTTCCGTGCCATCGAATCCGTAGGCCACCACAAGCGCGACATTTTGGTGACGCGCGTGGAGGCCGCCCGCGACGGCTTGGAGGAAGCCAAGGCACAATTCCAGACGGCCCTGGAAAAATTCAGTGCGCTGACCGAGTTCGACGGCGGTTCCTTGGAGGATGTCTACCGCCAACTCAAGGTCGAATTCGATTACAGCAAATCCAAGGCTTTGGCGGTTTCTGACCGCATTGATGCCGTGCAGGAAGTGGCCGAAGCGCTGTTTGCCGAATGGGAAGATGAATTGGAGCAATACACCAATCGCAGTCTGCGCAACACCAGCCGCATGAAGCTGAAGCAAACCCAGCAAATGTGCGGTCAATTGCTGTCTGCCATGCGCCGTGCGGAAAGCAAGATTGGACCGGTGCTTGGCGTATTCCAAGACCAAGTTTTGTTCCTCAAGCATAATCTCAACGCCCAGGCCATCGCCCACTTGGAGGGCGAACTGGTCACTCTGACCATCGGTGTGTCAGGATTGATCACTGCCATGGAGCGATCCATCGACCGCGCCAATTCCTTCATGCAAAATATGAACGGGCAGAAAGCACTGCCGTCGGAGTGATTAAACTATGTTATCCGTTAACCGGCCATTGCTTGGAATCCAATGGTGCATCGCCTGTTTGCTCACCCTGCCCTGCCTGGCTCAAGGCAGTTCTCATACCGGGGCTGACAAGTCCATTGCCTGCAGCTATGGACAGAAAACCCCCATGACCAGCGGCGAGGCAAAACTCAGCATCAGAAATAAGCTGATTCACCGCATCTGGTTTAATAGCTATTTCCCCGGCGGTCGCGGGGAGTTGGGTTTTACCTGCCATATTGATTTGCAACGGGAAGATCAATCTTATGCTTGGCTAGACGATGGCATGGGCATCACCGTCACCGCCAAGGACACTGGGGATATGCTGCGGTTAAACCGTGACAAGAAGGGCTATAGGCTGGACTTTACCCATTTCAAAACCCTGTCCAAATATTGCGGGGCAGGGGCCGATGTGCCTTTGGAGGTGTTCATTCCTTTTTCAGGCAAATCCTGCAAGGCAAGGCTGCCTGAATACACCACTGAAACGCAGTTAAAAACCGCTCCCGCCCGTTGACCCGCCTTGGTCAACGGGCCGAAACCACGGGCAGTTCGTCCCAGCGCGTAGTATAGCAGGGCGACTTGTAATCGGACCTGACCTTCCAGCGCTGCTGTAAGCCTTCGCCTGCCAGCCGCAACGCACCCTTGCCCATGCGGCGGTTGACCTCGTCCAAGGTTTTCATCAAGTGCTTGCGCCTTTCCGCCGCGTCGGCTTCCGGCTCGTCGAACAATAGGAATTGACGGCTTCTGGCGGAATCCAATTCCAATAACATGACCCCCGCTTTCTGGTAGCGGTAGCCGGGGCGGTAAATCTGTTCCAACCCGCCTATTGCGGCATTCACTAAGGCCAAGGTATCGCTGGTAGGCACAAGCAGCGGCACGGCCAGGCCGGCTTGGTAGCGGGGTTCATTGGGTTTGAACAGGTTGGTGTTCACGAACACATGGACTGCCCCGGCGACGGAGTTTTGGGCCCGCAGTTTCCCCGCAGCCCGCGCTGTGTAAGCGGTGACAGCCTCACGCAATTCCGCCAGCCGCATGACCGGCTGCCCGAAGGAGCGCGAACAGATGATTTGCTGCTTGGGCGGGTTGACCTCTTCCAATTCCAGGCAGGATTCCCCTCGCAGTTCCCGCAGAGTGCGCTCCAAAGTCACGCCGAATTCCCGGCGCAGTATTTTCGGGTCGGCCTTACGCAAATCCAGCACATTCGCTATGCCGCGCCGCTGCAACCGGGCGGCGATGCGTCCGCCCACGCCCCAGACCTCGCCGACATCGATGCTTTCCAGCAATGCAGCCTGCTCCGAATCGGCCAATGTGCCATAATCAAACACGCCGTCATATTGGGGTCTTTTTTTGGCGACGTGATTGGCCAATTTTGCCAGGGTTTTGGTCGTGCCGATGCCGACGCACACCGGCAAGCCCACCCAACGGCTGACACGGGTGCGGATGGTTTGGCTGTAGTCGGTCAAATCGACGTTTACGAATCCGGTCACATCCAAGAAGCACTCGTCGATACTATAAATCTCCTGGCGGGGACTGAACTCGGCGAGGATGCCCATCACTCGGTTGGACATGTCGGCATACAGCGTGTAATTGCTGGAACGGGCGATGATGCCGTGGCGCCCGGCCAATTCGCGCAACTGAAACCAAGGCGTGCCCATTTTCACACCCAGCGCCTTGACCTCGTTGGAGCGGGCCACGCAGCAGCCGTCGTTGTTGGACAAAACCACCACGGGCCGCCCTTCCAGCGCTGGGTCGAACACCCGTTCGCAGGAGACGTAAAAGTTGTTGCAGTCAATGAGGGCGAATTTTTGGGTCATTAGCGATTCTTATACGGTTTTATCGACAACACTACCACCTTTGCACCGTGACCCTATCGACCGGATACTGATTGCCCAATCGCATAATCACCAATGTCACCTATTGACCGTTGATGACAAGATCGCCGGGTATCAAATGCCTTATGTGATACTTGCAAAAGCTTAAAACTAAATAGGCAAGTGTATCTTCGATTTCGCTCAGGGCAGTATTTTTTCTTGCTCACCCTGATTGGCATCTTCAACCCTAAACTTATTAAGAATATCTTTGGTTGAGCCTATATGTGTTTCAGCTAAAGCCTCAATTTTTGCATACTGCATAGGCACAATGCCACTGAAGACAAGACAGGAAACTACCATTGGCTCTTGAACGCCTGTCATGCGTCGTAACTTGTCGGTATTTTCCTTAAGGATAGATATGCGTATCAGATGCTTTTTTAGACTATCGGGCTTTCCACTGATCTCCGAACCTTGATAATCGGAAAGTAACGCAGCAATTTCCGAATAGTTTCGTGCTAATGAGAGGTCTTTGCACTCAACCCCCAATATTTCATTTCGATCTGGCCTCCAAGCAAGAACATCAATATCGCCAAAATCTCGATCAGTTTTATGATTGAGAATCTCTGGTATTCCAATATTTTGTCTAATTTGCCAACCCGCTTCACACAAACGACTTGCGACCTCGGCATTAAAACTATGCCCCTCACCCGCCTTGCCCCACCATATGTTTCTCATTTCCTTGGTTCGGAAAAAGGACTGTTCAAGGCAACTGTTGTAAGCACCATCGACGACATAAGCAAATCCTGATCTAAGTGCGTTAGGAGCAATAATTAAAATCGCGTCGTCACATTCATTGACTGTCAAAATGGGCCGAGCCGCAAAAGACAGCCTTCTACCATATCGCCAAGGATAAATATCTTTGTTTGCATAGCCTTTGGGCGGTTTATCCCAGGGTTGGCGCGTTGTTAGCGAAAAACGTTCCAAGAATCTTTCCGCAACATCTTTAACAATCTTATTTGAACAAACCAATGAAAAATACTCACTCTTTGAAACTATAAAGATTGCAGAATTATCAGAGATTCCTTTGTTCTCTAAGACATCAATTATGGTGCGAGCTTGATCTAGGTCGAAGCCCATTTCAATGGTCCAGATACGCTGAAATTCATCGTCAATTTTATCGGTAATTGTTTCGACAGGTACTGGATCGTCGTAGTTTTTGTATTGCAAGGGGGCATCGGCAATAAATTTATCACTCAACGCTCGATATAACATAGGTTCAACAACTAACTCGCCGAAATCATCCAGGAATAAAATGTCACCTAGAGAAGAGATTGTTATTTCAGGTGGAAGTGCGTTGTAGTAAATTGCATCGGAGATTCCACCAAAACTAACAACTAAAGATGCTCGGACAAGCAATTTGCTCAATTCGATATCCGAAAGATGCGCTCCTCCCTTGAGAGGACAAACACATAATGCAATTTCAATCAGTACTCGGCTTGCTATACCGGCCCCAGCAAATTTTGACATCTGACTGACACATCGACCAATAGTGTCATCGTCGTGACCGTGAAGCCCAATCAGAGCGGCTGATGTTTGTTTCCAATATTCTTTTTCGGCACTTGCCTTTTCACTGTTGCCCACAAGCCGTATGAGCGTTGAGACACGCTCGAAGGATGCAAGCATATCGAAGATTTCTGCCAGCAAGTTATCGACGACTCTTCCTAGAAAGCATACACATTCCTCCCGCCCTTCGATCTTATTGCCTTGGTATCGTTCATTGATGCGCCATCCTAGGCCAATTTTCGCTGCCGCATAATCTATTTTGTCAATGGTAACAAGCTTCCTTGGAAGCGTATCGCGCACATAGTCTATGAATTCCTGTGTATGGAAAATATGGAAGCTGCGTGCTTCTTGGTTTTGAACCACAAGGGTTGTTATTTTTTCAGCTTCTTTATCGATATCCTTGATAACGATTAGATGTAGAAAGGCACGAGCAAGATTAAAAACAAATAGGCGTTCTGCGACATTTTCAGCAATGCTAAAACCGCTTATAAACCCTGCCTTGAAAACAGCATCAATGGCGTTTGGTTCACCATGTTCTTCAACCAAACACAGCGATCTAAGGTACTCCTTACTTGGTTTTGCTATTGGCTCGTTAGGCGGGTCAACATCTTGGAACTCAACATAAACCTTAAATATGGCTTTTTTTGTCAAATTTTCGGTGTATCTATCGAGAGTACTTCCGATACGATGCAGCCATTCATTCGCCATGTCCCATAAATGAAATTTTATTTCACTATTGGAGATATTCGTCGCTACTAGTGAAAGCCAGAGTTTATCCCTGCCTTCATAGACAGAAGTGAGCATTCCATTTTGCACATAGTCCATTGATACATACAAACGCAGAGAACTTTCACTACTAAAAAAAGGATCGGATGTCTTATGCTGAACGTCATGCCAAACCCCGATATTATCAATAGCTCTGTGGCGGTCATAGCTATTATCTGCATCAAATCTCACTTTCCTTAGAAGATTAAAAGGTAAGACAAGTCTTAATGGTCGTTCGGGTGAAACTTCCTCTTCAATAAGATGCTCATGAGGTACAAAATGTCCGTTATTGCTGCGCACCCATCCAATGAGGTTCAAGATACCATTCGGATTAATAATTTTAATGCCACTTTTGGTAACTGCCTCTAGCCCGTCCTGAATGCGCCAGAAATAACTAGGACTCATATCGTCAAGCCAGCTTAATCGGACGAGGTCTGCTGCCGACATACTTTCGAAGTGCCATTTTGGGTAATTAATCTCAAACGTTTTTGTGACATAACCTTTGCCCCAACCGCAACCGACTAAAACAATTAAGCCCTCTTTAAAGTTAGGACGTGCCGAAAATTGTTTCACCATATCATCAATTGATTGCTTCAAAGCACTTGTGAGTTCACCTTCATCTTCAAATTCGTATTTAAAGCCGCCATCGACATGTGTCTCTACCGAAGTCAAGAACAGGTGATAGGAGATGTAATAACCTTGATCAACCTCAAATGTGAAAGTCGATAACCGATGCTGCCCCAATTTTTTCCAGTAAACGGGTGCTCTTAGCGGACTGCCAAGTAGTGGTGTATTTGTGAATAGCATTGAATAGTTTGTTGCAAGCGCACTATTGAAAGTGTCAACTAACTCACCTGCAATTATACAAGTTATGGCAAAGTCCCTGACTGCAATAGAAATCGCTGAGGGCAAGGCGACTATGAGATGTGTATCTGAAAGGATAATCAAAGGGCGGCGATCTAAATCGCTGTAGCCAATCTGTTGCTTTGCAAGTCCAGCCTTCATCTTTCGGTGCAACAAGAATGGCTCAATATCTAGGAGATTGACTCCCTTCGCACTCAGTTCTTCAAATGAAATTGTGACGCGAGAAAGCAGTATGTTTGTTCCTGGGATTTTGCCAGGTGAAAGCAATGAATGCTTTTCTTCCGATCCAAGCTGATAACGACGCAATCCTGCTTTCTCACAAACCATGTCGGAAATAATAAGAAGCGCATGGAAGCTTCTTTTGATCTGCCCAAAGATTCCATCATCAGGCATCGTTGAAATGACTTCAAACACACGTTGTGTATAGAATCCCGCCGCTTCCCAAATTCCTTCAATGAGACGATAATTTCCATATTGGTCAGTTACTAGCGATACAAACACATCTTCCGCTGGGTCTTCACCAGCCACGCACTTAGATTTTCCAATCTGAGAAAACCAGCGAACTACATCAGCTATATTTGCTTTTTTTCTCCCGGTACAGTAACTAACCGCCAAAAATACCAATACCTCTAGTCGGATACACTGCGATTGATATTCAGGAACTGTAAGAAGACTAGCCAAAAGAGGGATGGCAACAATAGGATCATATCCTGAAAGATCACGGACAAGGGATTCATTATCGGCAGCAATTTCTCGGACAGTAACAGACAATGAAGCCCATTGCATATCTACCGCAAAAAATGATTCAAATTCATTCAAGTCAATATTTTGTTGATCATCTGGCAATGGACTATATCTTCCTTATTATCTAAGAATAAATGCTTGTCAGCACTCATCTAATCGAGTTAAAGAATGAAGTGAATCATTAACCGTTGATTCACTACAGAACATGGAGTACATGTTAGGATGCCTAACTTACTCGACTACAACCCATGAATAACATACGTCGCCACACCCCAAACGAGAAGTTCGCGGTCTGGTTTGATCCGTATGACCGGGTAAGCGGGGTTTTCCGGGTGCAGTCGCTTTTTGAAGATGTGTATTTAGATTGGGCATAGAATTCCGGGCATCAAGAAACAGTCTCATGATAGGATAAAAACCTTTTCTGTCAAGCCATTTTTTTCATGCGCCGGGAATCATTTGCCCAAGCCTTATGCGATTTCCAAACAAATAAAATGATCCATTACTTGTAGTGTCGGCAGATGTACCCCAAAATAGTCTGAAATGCTCACCAATATCTCACCCAAGGAGAACATCCCCATGTCCACCGCAAGAGACGAAATCTGGGAAATCCTGAACAGACTCGCCGTCAGTTCCGAGGATACTGACCGGAAAATCAAAGAAATGGGCACTCGATTGAGTGCCAGTTCCGAGGCGACTGACCGCAAGATCAAAGAGGTGACCACCGCCATCGGGCGCTTGGGCAATCGCTTGGGGGAGTTTGTCGAGGAAATGGTGCGGCCCGCCGTGGTGAGGCTGTTTCAAAATCGCGGCATCGCGGTGCATCAGGTGTTTCAACGTGTCTACGCCGAGCGCGACGGCGATGCAATGGAGATTGATCTGTTGGTGGTCAACAGTGCCGATGCGATTTTGATCGAGGTCAAGAGCGAGTTGAAAGTGGATGATATCAAAGAACATATCAGTCGTTTGTCCCGTTTCAAGAAGTTATGTCCGCAATATGCAGGGTTTCGGGTCATGGGGGCGGTGGCTGGCATGGTTGTACCCGATGATGCCGCCCGTTTTGCCTACCGGCAAGGTTTATTCGTGCTGGCCCAAAGTGGCGAGTCGGTGACCCTTCGCAACGACGCAAACTTTCAACCCGGCGTTTGGTAGTCCCAGTTTAAACTGGTTTCCAGGCTAGAAGTCGATGCCATTGACACGCAGCGCCGGTAGGCCGGAATAAGCCCGCACCAGCGGGCGTTTCCGGCAGACTAATAGCCGAATGCCGGAAACGGTCGTTGCACGACCCCTTCGACTGCGCTAAGGACAGGCTTGTTCCGGCCTACATCCAACCCTGTGTCAACGGCGTCGCGGGGCTGACAGTTACAACGCATGGATGGCATACGTCGCCACGCCCCAGACCAGAAGCTCGCGGCCTTCTTTGATCCGTATCACCGGATAGGCAGGGTTTTCCGGGTGCAACGAAACCTCATCACCACACAACCGCAACCGTTTCACCGTCAACTCGCCGTCCAAGGCCACGACGACAACCCGCCCGTCGGCAGCTTCCAAGGCGCGGTCGACGATCAACAAATCGCCGGGATGGATGCCCGTACCGCGCATGGAATCGCCTTTCACCCGGACAAAAAAGCTTGCCTCCGGGTGGCGGATCAGGTGCTGGTTCAAATCCAGCCGCCGCTCCACATAATCGTCCGCCGGCGAGGGAAAGCCGGCGGAGACCCAGTCCAGATATAGCGGCAAGGATCGCGAACGGGCTTCACTGTCAAGCTTGAAAATGCCAGCAGACATTGAGGTTTTAGCTTAAAGCAAGCGCATCCGCGCCAGCCGGGTGATTTCCATCTTGGCGCAGCGCAGCGAGCGCTCGCGGCGTTTCCGTTCGCTGTTCCGGTTCATGCGGGCTTGCAATTGTTCGAGTCGAATGATGAGTTTTTCCAACATGGCAGTTTACCTCTTTGGTTTAAATGAATGGAACAGAACAATGGTTCATCGCGTTTACAAGTCAATGACTATTATAATAGTCACTACCGACAAAAAAATATTCAATCAAAATCCATCACCATCTGCCGTACCACACCACAGACGGTGGCGCTTTCGCGGATTTCCATCAGCGGGTAGCGCGGGTTCAGCGGCTTCAAATAACGTGTGCCGCCGTCAATGACCAATTGCTTGAAGGTCGCCTGCTCGGCTTCGTCCAAGCGGACCACCACATAGCTGCCTTGGCGTGGCTCCGCCGCTGGGTCGACGATGATGACACTGCCGTTGGGGAACACCGGCTCCATGCTATCCCCCTGCACCCGCAAGGCATAGGCGTTAGGGCCGACGCGGCAGGTGACCGACACCAGCGCTTCGCCCTCGCCCGGCGGGTAAGGGTCGGCCACATCCCGCCAACAGCCCGCCGCGACCCAGGAAATCAATGGCACATAGGCGGTGATGGCGGGGCCGGCGGCAATATTCCCCTCGCCTCGCGCATCGCCCTTGCCCGTCGCCAGCCAGCGCGGATCGACCCGCAACACCTCCGCCAGCCAGAACACCTCGGTGGTCGATTCCACCAAGCCGTTCTCCAGCTTGGAAATCAACTGCTGGCTAAGGCCCGTTCGCTTCGCCAACTCCCGCTGGCTGATGTGGGCTTGTTCTCTGGATTGTTTCAGTCTTTGGGCTAGGGACATGGTTTTTCTCGTTCCCACCGGCAACCGGTTTTGGTGGACTGACTACTATGATAGTCACTTGTGCGAGGATGTCAACAACAATTTGATTGGGCCGCAAGGGGTCGCGCCAAGTCGCCTTGTTGAAGATTTGGCAGCAAAAGCGGTCTTGCGCAGATGACAAAAAACGCTTGCCCCGCCGCCGCTGCCCTTGTTTGATAAAGTGTCTTTCAATGGTCAAACCTCAAAGGACTGAGTCATCAATCATCCTTGGGCTAACACCATATCAGGCAGACTGGTTTTCCAGGTCTTCTTTTTAGGGTGAGCGTAGTCGGCGAACCTCCGGTCCAGACACTGCGTTGCCAAGGTGCTCAATTCGATCCCACGGCAACTTTGAACCTTCGCATTGCTGACGACTCACACGAAATTGACGCAACAGAACCCTTGAAAAACCCCGCCATCGCTTGATCGGTCTTGCAAACAGGATTATGATGCAGCGCAGGGGTGTGCCATGCTGTTGGCGTTGTTGCGGCGACACATGTCGGATCGCCCAGTGTCCCAATACCCAATCAATTTCCCCGGAACTTACCAGCCCACTGCTCGATTTTGCCGCCATGTTAGTTGGAAATGAAATAAGTCCACGACTTTAACCTCTAACCAAATATATTTTCGAATGCCAATGATTACTGAACGTTATACAAATTTTATTTCTTACTTATTACTAGCCGTAAGTGTAGCTTTGACCCTGTGTGGGTTGATTAATTTCGAGTGGATCACCGATTATCGATACACAAGTAATGGTATGATAAAATATTTTATGTATTTTATTTTATCCTCGTCTTTGGTTTTTTTCGGCATATCTAAGTTTAAAAAATCACCTGTACTTATTGGAACAGTAATAAGTATTTTATTAGCTCTATATGCAAACGCCCTATGGTCCTTGGTTGTGGTACTATGGGTAGCCATTTCTTCTATCATTTTAGGTAAATCATTATTATCCATACTTTTTGGTAATATTAAATACAATACTCTTATTAATTTATTAGTTGGGATTGGGATATTTGGGACAGCAGTCGGATTACTCGCTCACTTTCCGTATAATTATCCTGGAATATATAGCCTTACTCTGATCATTCCTTTGGTTATCTGGCACAAGCCACTTAAAGACTTTTTAATAAGCCAGTTGAATTGGTATGAATATGAATATACAGAACCACTTTCTGTAAAGATATTAGACGCTCTTATTGTCGGTGTAGCACTCATTCATTTTATTCTTGGGCTTATGCCTGATATTGGGTATGATTCGCTGGCAATGCATCTCTTCATACCCGCACAGTTATTCCTGCGACACCAGTGGGGATTTGCAGCCGATACCTATGCGTGGGCAGTCATGCCAATGCTGGGAGATTGGATTTATTCCATTGGCTACATGTTAGGGGGGGAAACATCGGCACGCCTGATCAATGTGGGGTTCATCTTTGCCTTGGGTTGGCTGATTCGCGATCTTGTCTCGTGGGCCGGCGGCAATTCAATTGGCTCAAGATGGGCGGTTCTGCTCTTCTTATCGACACCTCTTACACTTGTCGAGGGCAGCAGCCTTTTTATCGAATCGGTGTTGGCTGTATTTGTTGTAACGGGGGCATTTGCATTACTGCGATCATGTTCAGCAAATGGAAACCCGGACGATGAACTTCCTGTCGCGGGGTTCCTGCTCGGTTGCGCACTGAGTACAAAAGCATTGACGTTATTTATTTTACCGGTTCTACTTCTAGTATTAGCAATACGCTACAGAATGTGGTTAAGAAAGGATTATATTAATTTTACATTAATTGGCCTAGGTTTATTCTTAACATTTGGAATAATACCCTATTTAACAGCGTGGATACTGACTGGCAATCCCGTTTTCCCATTTTATAATGGCATATTCAAATCGTCATTTTTTGGGATGTATAATTTCGTGGATGGACGATGGCAGTTGGGGCTTTCATGGAAAACTCTTTATCTTATTAATTTCGATTCGAAAAAATATTTTGAAGCTGTGCCAGGTGTGGCAGGGTTTCAGTGGTTGCTACTGTTGCCAACGACTTCAATAATAATATTAATGAAATGGCAAAAGAATAGCATGATGTTATTATTAATTGGTTTGGCAAGTTTTTTGTTAATATTCAATTCTGTAAGTTATTTAAGATATATATTTCCATTATTCCCTTTTCTTTGTGCCACCATAGGCATAGGCATTTCCCAATCTGACACTTCCCTGAAGCTGGTTCAAAGTACAATTGCATGTTGTTGCGTCGGACTCAATCTGATATTCATCAATGCCGGTCCTAACCCATATGTTGATTTCCCCATTGAATATCTTTCAAGCCAATCTGGCCGCGAATCCTTGCTCAGACAAATATTACCCATGCGAAGTGCGGTCGGACTGGTCAATGCGATAAACGCAGAACACAAGCCAGTTGGCTTTTTTGCCAATCCCTTTGGTGCTGGCTTGGCTTCCGATGCCTTATACGCCAATTGGTATAACTCTCGATTTAACGCCATGATCGATGCCGCCAGCACCGTTAATGAGGTTGCCCATGTGCTGAAGAATAATAAGATTGACTACCTAATTGTGGACGACAGTTGGGGTAATGCCGGGAAACAGTCATTGCTTGATCAACTGACGGTCACGGTTTTAAAGATCGGAGAAATATCCGTAAGGACTTTTCGGCGTGACAGTATCCAATCTGAACTTCTCAAGAATGCAAAAATAGATTCGCCTGACGACTGGATCGTCGATAAGGGGGTACAGTTCACCGCCGACAAGGAGTTATTGGTGAGTGTGGAATCATTTGCAACACAAACGGTGCCAGTCACTCCAAATGAGAGATACCTCCTTTCTGTCAAGTTTCGTTGCAGTACAAAGTCGGCACCGGGGCGCATGCAAGTCAATTGGCTAGACAGCACCTATAAAATGATCAGAGCAGATATTAAGGTCAATGATTGCCAAGCTAATATGACCGGATATTCCATGAAGGTAATCGCCCCACCCAATGCGGGCTTTGCTGTCGTGTATGCGTCGGCTCATACTGGAGTCCCGGTATTGTTCAAAGAAGTATCGTTTAAGGATGATTAAAATATCATGAGCATACCTGATTCGCACAGCAACACACCGCAATGCAAACGCGACTATTTCGATGCCCGTATAGCAGTAGTCATTCCATGCTACAAGGTTACACAGCAAATAGCGGAGGTTGTGTCGAAAATTCCGGCCGAAGTTTGGAGAGTTTACATCATTGACGATGCCTGCCCGGAAGGGTCGGGCGACTTTGTCAGGCAACATGTGAAGGATGACCGCATCCATATCATTCGCCATTCCAGCAACCGGGGGGTTGGTGGCGCCGTTATCTCAGGCTACCTTGCCGCCATTGCCGATGGGGCCGATGTCATTGTCAAGATTGATGGCGACGGTCAGATGGACCCCGAGTTGATTCCGTCCTTTGTGGAGCCGATCCTGTCCGGCGAGGCTAACTACACGAAGGGCAACCGCTTCTTTGACCTGGAACAAATACGATCAATGCCACGGGTGCGCCTGTTTGGCAATACCATACTTTCATTCATGGCCAAGTTTTCCACTGGCTATTGGAATTTATTCGATCCGACCAATGGCTATACCGCGATACATAAGGACGTGGCGAAACACCTTCCTTTCCATAAGATTAGCAGTCGTTATTTTTTCGAGACGGACATGCTATTCAGATTGAACACCATTCGCTCGGTTGTGTTAGACATACCAATGGATGCACATTATGGTGACGAAACCAGTAATTTGAAAATTTCAAACGTAATTTTTGAATTTTTATTCAAGCATATAAGAAATTATCTGAAACGGATTTTTTATAATTATTATTTACGAGACTTATCGCTCGCATCAATCGAATTGCCAATAGGTCTTGTGTTAATCACGTTTGGGATTTCGTTTGGGGCTTACCATTGGATGGAATCTTCACAGACCATGGTCGCCGCATCTTCTGGCACGGTCATGCTCGCAGCTTTGCCCATTTTGGTGGGGTTTCAGCTTTTAATGGCATTTCTTGGGCATGATATTGCCTCTGTTCCGACACGTCCAATGCACATGGGGCGACAGCGGACATCTTTTTTCACCAACGCTTCCCGCAGATAGGTGTATTACAATGAAAATATCAAATATAATCCAAATTATCTTAACAATATTATTGTTATCGGTTGGTCAAATCTTATTCAAGATGGTTGCGGATAAGATAAACCCAAACCATTCTATTGTGTCAACCATAACTAATCCTTTATTGATTTTAGCGTTGGCGGTTTACGGCGTGGCAACCTTGCTCTGGATATTTTCATTGCGGAACGTACCGCTAAGCCTCGCTTACCCTTTTGCCGCCCTTGCTTTTGTATTCGTCCCTGTCATGGCACACTTTGCCTTATCAGAACCATTGAAAGCTAAGACATTTTATGGATTTATACTCATATTGGCCGGGGTGACTATTTCCACCATCGAGTTTTAACCATGACAATAAATTGCCCTGTATGCGGTGCTGCACTTGTAGGCGGATTAACTGATTGGCATAAAAAATGTCGCAACTGCCATTACGAGTGCAGCATAGGGTCGCCTTGCATTAACGATAGTGATGCCCATGCCACGGTTGACGAAACCAATAGATCAACCGGTTTGGCAACACTGAGAAAGGCAAACTTCAGGATGATTATTGAGCAGATAAAGGCACTACACATTCCGCGGAATGCCCTAATTCTTGACGTTGGCTGCGCCCACGGCTGGTTCTTGGAATTGGCCAACCAAGATTTCACGACGCTTGGCATCGAACCCGATATTAATATTTACCGGCAAACCAAGGATCATGGGCTCCAGGTACGCAACGGTTTTTTCCCAGATGTCCTGGACGGGTACGAAAAATTCAGCCTAGTCGTTTTCAATGACGTGTTAGAGCACATACCCGATATACGCTCTACAATACAGGCCGTCCATAAGCACTTGACAAACGATGGTGTTATGGTTGTCAATATACCAGTTAGTACAGGGTTTTTCTATAAAACATCAAAGATATTATATAAATTTGGAATTTTTAACCCGTTTTACAGGTTATGGCAGGTGGGCTTCCCATCACCGCATCTTCATTATTTTTATGGCGATAACCTTACCTCATTAGTGGAAGCCAACGGTTTTGAACTACTTAAAAATCACACGTTGCCTTCTTTACATTCTGACGGAATTAAAGAGCGGATAGACTATGGTCATAAACCAAAACCCCTTGTAACATGGTTCATGGCTGCAATACTTAAATTACTAATACCAGTTTTTAATATATTGCCAGCCGATATTGAGGTATTTTATTTCAAGAAAATGGATACTATCCACAAACTGTGATGTTTGAGTTCAGGGCATGGTTCAAATCAGTGGCGATAATCAGGCTGTCTTGTGGATCGCTATGATCTTCGGGAAAATCGACCGGAAAAAACAAGAATGCCGGGCAACAGCTTTATCGTTGCCCGGCATTCTTTGCCTACAACAACACCCTCCGCATATCCCCCAACACTTGGGCAAGGTAAGCACAGAAGCGGGCTGCGTCCGCGCCGTCAATGACGCGATGGTCGAATGACAGCGACAAGGGCAGGATCAAACGCGGGACGAATTGACCGTCTTTCCAAACCGGTTTGGTTTGCGACTTGCAGACACCGAGTATTGCCACTTCTGGCGCGTTGATGATGGGGTTGAAGCCGGTTCCGCCGATGCCGCCAAGGCTGGAAATAGTGAAAGTCCCACCTTGCAGTTCCGGGGTGCGGAGTTTGCGTGCCCGCGCCCGGTCGCTCAGTTCCGCCACTTCTTTTGCCAGTTCGTAAATGCTTTTGCGGTCGGCATCACGCACCGGCGGGACGATCAAACCTTCCGGCGTGTCGATGGCGACACCGATGTGAAAATACTGCTTGAAAATTAAATCTTCGCCATTGGGGGCCAGCGAAGCGTTGAAACGCGGGTAGGCCTTCAATGCGGCGACCACGGCTTTGATGAGGAAGGGCAGCAGGGTGACTTTGATTTTCTGCTTCTCCGCTTCGGCTTTAAGCGAAACCCGGAAGGCTTCCAAATCGGTGATGTCAGCATCATCGTTCAAAGTGACATGGGGAATCGACACCCAGTTGCGATGCAGATTTGCGCCCGTCAGCTTGCGGATTCGGGACATCGGGCTGGATTCGATGGGGCCGAATTGGGCAAAGTCGATTTCCGGCGCATCGGGCAGGCTCAAGCCGAACGAGCCGGTCTCAGGGGCCTGCAAGCGGGATTTGATGTACGCTTGCACATCGTCCTTGATGATACGCCCTTTCGGCCCTGTCCCCTTTATTTTCTCTACAGTCGCACCGAGTTCACGCGCAAAGCGACGCACGGCGGGGCTGGCGTGGGGTTTGCCCGTGCTGGGGCCATAATCGTCGATGGCGGGCATGGCCGGCGCGGACCGAGTGGCCGGAACGGCTGGCGTGGCCGTTGCGGTCACCGGCGAGGCGGATTTCGTCTGGATCGAAGCGGGTGCGGTGCCGCCCACTGCCCCGGCCAACACCAGCACAGGCGAGCCCCGGCTGACCTTATCGCCTACTTTGACCAATATCTGCTTGACTTCCCCCGCTTTCGGGCTGGGGATTTCCATCGCCGCCTTATCGCTTTCCAAGGTGATGATGGAGTCTTCCGGTTTGATGATATCGCCGACTTTCACCAGCACTTCGATAATTGACACATCTTTATTATTGCCAATGTCAGGCACGGTGACCGTGTTATCGGCGTCATCCGCCAAGCCAACGGGGATGGGCTGCGCGGCAGCCCGTTCAGGCTCGGCAGCGGCAACCGGGGCAGCCCCGGCCTCTTCCTCAACCAAGACCAAGATGGGCGAGCCTTGGCTGACTTTGTCACCGACTTTGACGATGACCCCCTTGACAACACCCGCATGGGAACTGGGAATCTCCATCGCCGCCTTGTCGCTTTCCAAGGTGATGAGGGAGTCTTCCTTGTTGATGATGTCGCCGGCTTTAACCAGCACTTCGATGATGGAAACATCCTTGTTGTTGCCGATGTCGGGAACTGTGATCGTTTGTTCTTTTGCCATGATGAAAGCTCCTTAAACCGTCACCGGGTTCGGTTTCTCGGGGTCGATCCCGTATTTTTCCATCGCCTCAGTGACCTTGGCGACGGCGATAGTGCCCTCGTCGGCCAGCGCCTTGAGGGCGGCCACCACGATGTAATGGCGGTTGACCTCAAAGAAACGGCGCAATTCGGTGCGCCGGTCACTGCGTCCGTAACCATCGGTGCCCAGAGCGGCAAAATACTTGCCGGGCAAGAATTGGCGAACTTGGTCGGCAACCACTTTCATGTAGTCGGTGGCCGCGACGACAGGGCCGGGCTTGCCACCCAAAACCTGTTCCAGATAGCTTTTGGCTTTGGGTTGGTCGGGATGAAGCATATTCCAGCGTTCCTTGTCCAGACCTTCCCGGCGTAGCTCGCTGAAGCTGGTCACGCTCCAAACATTGGCCTTGATGCCAAAATCCACTTCCAGCAATTCGGCGGCGGCGATAGCCTCGCGCAAAATGGCCCCGCTCCCAAGCAGTTGTAAATCGGCCTTTTCCCCAACGTCTTGAAGTTGGTAAATGCCTTTGATGATGCCCTCGGCAGACCCTTCCGGCATTCCAGGGTGGCTGTGGTTTTCGTTCATCACGGTGACATAGTAGAAAACGCTCTCCCCTTCTTGGTACATCCGGCGCAAACCGTCTTGCACTACGACCGCCAACTCATGGGCAAAGGCGGGATCGTAGGCCACACAGTTGGGGATGAAGGACATGGCCATGTGGCTGTGTCCATCCTGATGTTGCAGCCCTTCGCCAGCCAGTGTGGTCCGTCCGGCGGTTCCGCCAAGCAGGAAGCCTCGCGCCTGCAAATCCCCGGCCGCCCACATCAAATCGCCGATGCGCTGGAAACCGAACATCGAGTAGTAGATGTAGAACGGGATCATCTGCACATTATGATTGCTGTAGGCGGTGCCGGCAGCGATCCACGAACTCATGGCACCGGCCTCGCAGATGCCCTCTTCGAGAATTTGGCCGTTCTTGTCCTCACGATAGAACATTAATTGATCGGAGTCTTCCGGGGTGTAAGGCTGGCCCACCGAAGAATAAATGGCATATTGACGGAACAATCCGTCCATGCCGAAGGTGCGCGCTTCGTCGGCCACAATAGGCACGACATATTTGCCGATTTTATTGTCCCGCAACAAGGCGGTGATTATCCGTACAAAGGCCATGGTAGTGGACATTTCCCGGTCACTCTTGTGCAACAGGGAGTCGAATACGCTCAAATCAGGCACTTGCAATAACGGCGCCTGTTTGCGGCGGCTGGGCAGGTAGCCGCCCAATGCCTTGCGGCGTTCGTGCAGATATTTAATCTCCGGGCTATCCTCCGCTGGTTTGAAGAATGGCGTTTCGGCAATCTTGTCGTCGGGAATGGGTATGTGGAAACGGTCGCGGAACGCCTTGAGCGCGGCCTCATCCATCTTTTTCTGCTGATGGGCAATCATCGCACCTTCGCCGGAACTTCCCATGCCATAGCCCTTGACGGTCTTGGCAAGGATGACCGTAGGCTGGCCGGTATGGTTGACCGCCGTATGATAGGCGGCATAAACCTTATGCGGGTCATGACCGCCACGGCTCAGACGGTAAATGTCGTCGTCCGACATGTGGGCGACCATGTCCAGCAATTCCGGGTATTTGCCAAAAAAATGCTTGCGGGTGTAAGCGCCGCCCTTGGCCTTGTAGCTTTGGTATTCGCCATCGACCGCCTCTTCCATGCGTCTGCGCAAGAATCCTTTGGAATCCCTCGCCAGCAGGGCATCCCAACCCGAACCCCATATCACTTTGATGACGTTCCAACCCGCCCCACGGAATTCCGCTTCGAGTTCTTGGATGATTTTGCCGCCACCTCTGACGGGCCCGTCCAGACGTTGCAGATTACAGTTGACCACAAACACCAGATTGTCCAGCTTTTCACGTCCAGCCAAGCCGATTGCACCCATGGATTCCGGCTCGTCCATCTCGCCGTCGCCCATGAAGGCCCATACTTTGCGGCCCTTGGTTTGGAGGATGCCGCGATCTTCCAAGTACTGCATGAACCGGGCTTGGTAGATCGCCATGATCGGACCCAGACCCATGGAAACCGTCGGGAACTGCCAGAAATCCGGCATCAGCCATGGGTGCGGATAGGAGGAAAGCCCGTCGCCGCAAACTTCACGGCGGAAGCGGCCCAACTGATCCTCGCTCAAACGGCCTTCAAGGAAGGCGCGGGCATAAATTCCCGGCGAGGAATGGCCTTGGAAAAACACCAAGTCCCCACCGTGGTTTTGATCGGGGGCATGGAAAAAATGGTTGAAACCCACTTCGTACAAAGTGGCAGAAGAGGCAAAACTGGCAATGTGTCCGCCATATTCGGACGAAACGCGGTTGGCCTGAACCACCATCGCCATCGCATTCCAGCGAATCCATGAGCGGATGCGATGCTCCATTTCCTCGTCTCCCTGCAACCGCGCCTGTTTATGCGGCGGTATGGTGTTGATATAGGCGGTGTTGGCCTTATAAGGCAGATTGATCCCGGAACGCCGGGCCTTGTCGACTAGACGTTCAATCAGATAATGCGCCCGTTCGGAACCTTCGTTCTCGATGACGGCATCAAGCGCGTCCAACCATTCGCGGGTCTCGGTTGGGTCAAAGTCGTTTAGATGGAGCGAGGTGGAAGTTTGGGATTGGGCTTCTGGCATGGGTGTTCCTGAACCGTAAGGAGTAATTTCCTGATTATATCTGTCGGTTTGATTTGGCTCAATGCCCGAAGGACTATCAGCTAGACTCATTTTGGCAATATGGGGCATTTCTTCTGGAATAATTCATTCCCAGTCCCGGTTTTAGCCGATCCATTGCAAGTTGTTCCGCCTGAAGGCGGCACTACAAACACAATGGGAACAGGGGCTTGAATGTCAAGGCCGCTTTTTCTGGGTCGTCTGCGCCAAATACCCCATCAATGACCGCCAACACATCCGCTCCGGCTTCGACAAGTGACCGGCCATTGTCGGGCGTAATCCCACCGATGGCGACAATCGGCAAGTGTAGGCGTTGTTTGGCTGCGGTCAATGTGCCCAACTGGGCGCAGGGTGCATTGGGCTTGTTGGCTGAAGGGAAAAATCGACCGAAGGCGACATAAGTCGCCCCTAGTGCTTCTGCCTCGACCGCCCGTTCCAGCGAATTATAGCAGGAGACGCCGATGATGGCTTCCACGCCCAGTCTTTTCCTGGCATCAACGATAGAGCCATCGTCTTTGCCCAAATGAACCCCGTCCGCGCCTACGTCCAAGGCTAGTTCCACATCATCATTGATGATTAGCGGAACTTGAAAAGCGCGACATTCGACCAGCGACAATCGGGCTTCTTGTCGTTGGTCCCGACTGGATTTGGAGCGGTATTGGATGACTTTGGCACCGCCGCGCAAAGCCGCGCTTACCGCTTCCGCCAAGGCTTGCGGGCTGTGGTGGTTTTCAGCGGTGATGGCGTAGAGGCCGGTGGATGGGAAGAAAATGGTCATTTTCGATTAAGACCAAGAATCGATTGCACCACTCGATAAACTCGCGTTCCAGTGTTTTGTGGCAATATATGATCAGGGTAAATGTCTGATTCTATGGCGTGTCGTACTGCTAGGCCAATATTTTTCCGAAAATATGGAAAGTCTGAGGGCTTCAGTTGTTTTTTATATTTGACTCCAAGTGATTTTCCTAACAAATCTTCTACTGAACGGCAAGACGAGATATCGCTTGGCGGGGCTTGATAGTGACACAATAGCCAAAGCTCAAAACAAGGTTTACTCACTGCCAATTGGTAGCCAAACTGAAGGGCTTCTTCTGCAACTTCGCTCAGTTTGTGCCAACGATCCACGTCAAGCATCAGCCAAAATTCGTCAGAAATGCCAAAACTTGAACCGTCTTCTTTGTATATTTCTATAAAATTATGCAGCCTAGAAATAACATGTTGAGGCGCGGAGTTATTGTCTTCGGTCGATAATATCTCCACTTTAACATGTGACGGTATATCAAGTATGTCTTCAAAATATTGTTTCTCAATATATGTGTTTTCTGTCGCGATAATTATGAATCTTGGTGAACGGCTTGCGGGTTCACGGCTTAAAGAACGCAATCGTCTCGCTGTCGACGCAAAAGAGGCTTTTTTAGATGATATTTCCATTTATTCAATCTACAGTTGTTTACCAACCCAAAGACCTGATATCACCTATGAAAGGTATGCCTCCAAATCGTCCTTGTAAATATCCTCGTTCAAGCTTAATGGCAGGATTGGGTTTGAATTCAAAATCCGCCAAGGAATAGAGTTGAGAAGAACCTGACCTTGCTTTTTCGACAAACCATATTTCATCCCGGCGTAGCAAGTCAAGATTCAATAAACTGGTTTCATGGGTAGTGAAAATAAGTTGATTTTTATTATTTTTATTAAGTTTAAGAAAAGTTTCCAAAAACAAGCGCGATAAAAGGGGGTGGAGCATACGGTCAAGTTCATCTACAACATAGACTTTACTTGTTTCTCTCATATCAGCTAGAACAGGTAAAATCTGCATAATCCTTTGTGTGCCTGATGATTCTTCATCGATATCAAATGGTACTGCGTTGCCTTGATTATCATTGTGAACGGTCTTAAGGCAAATTAACATTTGTCCATTCACACTTGGTCGAACCGCCTCGGATAATTTTCGTCCTTCACTCTCAATTTGCGATGCCAAGCCGTCAGCTATATCATTTTCAAACTCTTTAATAAATTCTTCGGAAGCAAAAGCATACTTAGATCTTTTTGAAATCAATAATTTGTCAAAATTCAGACTTTTTTCTTCAATACTAATAGTATCAATACCAGTATTTGCTAATTTTAGAAACGATGAAATAAAGTTTCTAAAATCGCTATCCTCATAAGCTCGAATCACCAAGGATTCTATCTCTCTGTTTGTAGGCACTATGGTTAGAGTATTTAAAAACCATGAATAAATTGGTTTTAATACTTCTATATTTCGTTCAATTGCCTCGGTCAGGAATAATTGATTATCTCTAGTTCCCTTGGCCACATACTCAATAAATTTATTATCCTCACTTTCTAGACTGCTCAAAGCACTGCCAAACTCAATCTGAGTATGTCCTTGGTTATCCGTGAGTCGCTCAAAATAACGTACTTCCTCACCGTCAGGCCGGGCAAATAGCCATTCCTCCTCAATGCGAGTATTATTTGCAAGAAATCCATAGGTATACTCGACACCTAGATGAAAAATCACGAATTCACAGTAGGATGGTTGCCCGAGCTTCTCTGCATCTAAACGGAAAGTCGAGACAGGAATGGATTGTCCCGGTCTACGCCCTTCAAGAATAAGATTTCGAGCAAATGCTATTGCCTCAACTAGCTTGGTTTTGCCATGAGCATTGGCTCCATATAAGGCGGCAGCACAGAGCGCCTCGTGTTCGTAACTATCACGCAAGTGACATTTATGTTCCGAATGTTCTTCATCCTTGCCAGCCACCATGGAAAACACCGTTTCCCCGGCAAAACAAAATAAATTTTCTATAGTAAAACGCAATAGCATCAGGATTCCAATAATTAATTACAGTGAAGTAACATTATAAAATATAGGCTTGCCAAACTTCAATGCCACCCGCCATATTGCTTGGTCGGATCGCCCTTGAAGCTTTCCGTGGTCGCGCCGCCCCCCCCACCGCCGCCTGATTTTTTGCGCAAGGAGATGGCCGCGCCAGCCGCTTTGGCAAGATTGGCCTCAGTAAGCCCGCCCAGGCTTAACGCCGTGTCCACGACAATCGTCGTGATCGGGCTGATATCCTGTTCGGCAGCCAGCGGGCTGGCAACGGCGGCTTTCAACGGCGCTTCCGGCGTTGCTTGCGGGTAAGCGGTCAAAATCACCGGGTAGGCTGTTCCTGCGGGTAAGCTGAGCTGGTAGGAATTCGATCCACCCGCCAGTTCGGTTTTCGCCGCCACTTGCCCCTTGGCATCCTTGGCCTCAATGCGGGCCTGGCCCACCGGCCCGTCGTCGTTGCTGACATGGCCCGTGAGTCGGGTTGGGGTTGCTACGGCAGAGGATGAAGGCGCGTTGTCGTTGCAAGCGGTTAGCCAAAGGGTTGCGCCCATGCATAAAATCAAGAGTCTAATTTTCATATAATTATTTCTTGTGTTGGTTATTTATCGGGTTAATCACCTCTGAAGCGCACTTCACAAGATTTGCGCTGTCAGTTCCGCTGCAAACGGTCTTTCCTTGGCGTGACGGCTGATGCCTAGGATGCTGAAACCCAACACCTGCCCTTGTTCGTCCACTCGTTCCATGACGGCATCATGGTCGGTTTCTCGCATGTAGCCGGGGGCATCGGAAAATTGCACTTCAAGGAAATCGGCTTCCGGGTCATACCAGACTTTCACTTTTTGGGCCATAAGCTGTCTCCGGTTTTTAGTTTGTCGGTAAGATAGGCGGTGACGACGAACGCATCCGCTTCAAGATATTTGACCACAACACATAGCCACTTGACACCTACCGGCGTGTTTTCGTAATATCGATAAAACAGTCGAATGGACGGGTCAGAGCGAGAAAGCCGCACTTCCTTAGGGGCATCCAAGGTGTTGGGTATGGCTTCCTCCAAGCCTGCCATCTCGGGGTGCTGAAGGATGTGGGCCTGCCGTTCAGCCGTTAGCCTGACCTCAAACCCAAAACAGTCGCGCATGAATATCATATTACAGAGTTTTCGGCATCAAACGAAACGTCGGGCGGAACGAAAAAGTGACTCGCCAGCTATGGCCTATCACCCGAAGTATCTTTTTCTACATCTTTGTTGATAAAAAATGCTCCCAATGCAGCCGCGACCAGACCTTGCAAAGGACCTAGCCATAGATTTGATTTTTGGAATCCTTTCAGTGGGGCATCGTCAAATGTATTGGTTAATGGTTGTAAAACGATAACGAGAATAAGCAGAAGCAGATAAAATGCAGACAATGCCAAACTCAATTTGAACAGGAACCTATCGGCGGTTCGGGACTTTTTTTTCAGTGTGTTGATTGTCAGATACGAGGACGGCAATCATTAATGAAAGGGTCGGCATGACACTGGGTAAAAACCAACTCCAGACACCTTCGGCGATGTCTTGGTAGGCTCCAACCATGGTAGTGACCACCATTAGAAGAAATAAAATGGCGGCAAAAGAGAACCACACACCAGCCAGCCATTTCTTACATAGATTCATCGAGATACGCATTTTATTCTCCTAACGCTTTATAAAAACCAGATGCTTCCAAGTGGGTATGTGCGGCCAACTTACCCGGTGAAAGAAGTTGAGCTTCTTTTTTAGGGCTGGTTTGTTCAAATTCATAGATAAGTGCGGTACAAACGAAACTAGGAGTAAATGGGGTCAAAGCAAGTCCCTCAGGCAATCTATCATAACCTAGCCTTAACCACATCACTGCTTCATCTTCAGAAACTTTATCTTCACTTTCTCTCCATGCTTTTTATGAAATAACAAAAACGATCATACGATAATATCCCTTATTGGAAGTGAAAAGAACCTTGAAGAATTGCTTTACCGATGAATTATCATCATTAAAACCTAGCTTGGCTTCCCAACGTTCAAGCCCCGTTATTGGAGTGCCATCCTTTTGGATTTTTTCAATGTGTGCAACCAAAGCATATCCGTGAGGAACTGGAAAGTAGCTATATTCAGTATGTCCTATTTGTCGAAGAGCCTTTGTAATTTGAACATCAATATCTTTCAGTGTTGGTTTCAAAACCACTTTAGCTAGTTGTTCTAGCGGAATAACCTCCTTAGCTGAAGCCTGAGGAGGGGGCCAATAAAATTTTGGTCTTGCGTATGCTAATTCTGGGGTGGTAGCTAGCGGTGCTTTGTTTGGCGGCGGTGGAGAATATTGTAAAAAAATTAGAGGAGATAATTTATAAATTGTTAATAAAATTATAGTCATGCTAATCCAAGCGATGAGCGTCCTAGTGATCCATTCTGAACCAGAACCCGAAACCAGTCTGACATGCACACTGCTACCGCAACCAGGACAGACTGGAGGGTTATCCACCGAGCAAAACTTACGCTTAAGATTAGCAAAATCACAGATGCCCCTATTTCCACAAGTATATTGTGCCATGGCATTACGTTTCCATTGCCGTCTCAGTCAAAATTAAGCTTTTGTTATGCTCATTCTCAAGCTCTAGTTTGGGAGCGAGCCAATACCAAATTGTTGCCCTCTCTTTCGCTGGTTTCTCGTCACAATCTACAGTCCCTTGGCACTTATTTCGGCGTAATTCAAAGCCATGCCTTGAATTGATCAACAGAAAGCCCCGCATCTTTGACAATTCCACCCATGGTAAAAGCCTTGATTGGATTATGGCGAGGGATAGTCAACATCCGTTCTCCGCTACTCATCACAATATGCTTCCCTTGCCTGATTATGCGAAAACCCGCTTTTTCGAGAGCGCGTACCGCATCAAGATGGTTGATTCCTGGAATTTTCGGCATCATCAGGCCGCTATTTCAATTTCGTATGTTTCCTGTTCGTCACTCAAGTCCTTTATCGCGGCCAGATAGTCCTGAATGGCATCCTGAATATTGCGCAAGGCTTCTTCCTCAGTATCCCCTTCGGACCAGCATCCCGGTAAACCTGGAACCGAAACACTGATACCTTCATCACTACGATGGAAAAAAACGGTATATTTCATATTGCTTATCTCGCTATGCGGATGGACTCAAATTCTGTTTCAAGATGCTTTTTAAACAAGAAAACGCTATTAGGTTCAATTAACCTGTGTCAAGATTCCCCACACCAAACACCTCCCCCAACGCCAAAACCTCCCCCGGCATAAACCCTAATGGTAAATCTTCCGAAGGATCGAGAATCTCCCCTACTCCATAAACCCCGTCAACCAATACGAAACGCTGAACCCACGCTTGCACTGGGTCGAATACGACATATTCCTTGACACCTGATCGTTCATACAAGGCTTTTTTCTCGCGCAAATCCTTACGCGCAGTGCCGGGTGATAATACTTCGGCAACCCAATCCGGTGGGCCTTGGATGTTGCGATCGGTGATTTTTTTTGGGTCGCAGACGACAATTACATCCGGTTGCACCACGTCCACTGCCGACAGCACGACATCCACCGGGGCGATGAACGGCTGGCAGGTTTTGCCTTTCAGCTTTTCGCGCAACAAGGCATACAGGCCACCGGCGATATTCTGGTGTTTGATCGTCGGTGCGGGGGACATGTCATAGGCCACGCCGTCAATCAGTTCCCAGCGTTCTTCGCCCGGCCAGTCCATGTAATCGGCGACGGTGTAGCGGGCGGGAAGAGGTTTCAGTATCGAGTTCATAAATACTTCTTCAATTTCAAAGGCCAAGCGTAGGGGCGGGTTCAGAACCCCCTGGGGTTCGCAACCCGCCCTTGTGCGGGACAACCCCAAAAGGGCGGGTTTCGGCCCTGGTCGGGCAGGCTTGCAACCCCAAACGGGCGGGTTTCGGCCCTAGGAGCCTGTCCGACTTAGAGTTGTACGACAGTTTCCCTTCCTCAAAAAGGCTGAAAAACGATTGCCACGCCTTAATTCGCCCCTTTATGGAGCGTTTTTCGACATTAATGCGGCTTTTCCTTCCCTTTGGGCAAAGTTATCCCGCCAGCACATGGAGCCGCTTCAAATTGTAGGCGATGCAGACCAGCGTCCATTCCCCCGTCACGGCCTTCAATCCACGCAACAGGAACTGGCGGAAGCCCATCACCTGTTTGATGATGCCAAACACCGGTTCCACCGTGGATTTGCGCCGTGCGTAGATCGCCTTGCCTTCCGCCGTCTTCAGCCGGTGGCGCATCCGTATCACCGCA
>Ga0194049_1000044_pt1 | contig 51073 bp, 45 predicted proteins | sample JunL2225m_MetaG_FD_148665 | JGI IMG/M metagenome (GOLD analysis project Ga0194049, IMG submission 148665) | Anoxic zone freshwater microbial communities from boreal shield lake in IISD Experimental Lakes Area, Ontario, Canada - Jun2016-L224-25m | ecosystem: Environmental > Aquatic > Freshwater >... | reverse complement strand
CCCTCCTCGCTTTCGTCCGCCTTCAGCAGAATCCTCGCCCGCGCCGCCGTGGACGCCGCATGGCGTCCCTTGGCAAGCATCTGCTCCAATTGTTGGCGCTCGGTTTCCGTCAGGCGGACTATGTAACGGGGCATGGCTTTGGTCTCCAGATAAGAGGCAAAGCCGGTATGACAACCCAATCCCTTCGGTCTGTCAATTTAAAGCGGTTGGGGCACTAGGCCGTTGCGTAACATCAGTGACTAAGCCATAGTGCTTCAGGCCATAATGAGAATTGCCGGGGGGAGGAGTCGTGGCGTGGTTCATGATTGTTTGCATTTGGGTTCACACCACAAGATAGAGGTGGACAGGGCGAAAGTCAACTAAATTATGGAAGGGTGGCGGGGAAGGCGCTTGATGATAGGCCCAGGCATGTCCGCCAGGGGGCAATACTGTTGAATTAAGGAGTAGGTCGGCATCCCCATGCCGACAATGAACTTGTTCTTCCCTCGGCGGCAAAGGGTTGCCGCCCTACGGATTCTGTTGCATAGGCTTAATTCAACAGTATTGTCCGGGGGGCTTGCCCCCCGGTTCCGCCCGCTAGGGCGGATTTTTAAATTTTTTTTTTTGACGTAGGCCGGAATAAGCCGCGCCAGCGGCGTTTCCGGCATTCGGTGGTGCTGTGCCGGAAACGGTCGCGATACGACCTTATTCCGGCCTACTTTCTCTGGTTCCCACGCTGGAACGCCCGCTGTTATACACAAGTGTAAGATGCCCGTCATTCCTGAATCCCTGACCGGAATGACGAGTGACAGGAAGAAAATGAAAATTGCTGAATGCGTGAAAGAGTACGCCCTCTACAAAGCCACCACCACGACATTGCTGACCGGCCCGTCCCCCGCCTTGTTGACGGCGAAGACCCAAAATTCCAATTTCTTACCCGTCGGTTGTCCGGTGATGGTTTTTTCCGTGTCAACGGCTGTGCCGGCAGGCACCCAAACATCATTGGGAAGTTCATGGCGTTGGATTTCATAGGCACTGGGCCTGCCGCCTTCCGCCGGGGCTTTCCAACTGAAATGAATGGAATCGTTGCCTTGCACGGAGGCTTCCAACATTCGGCATTGGCCGGGGGCTTCCAAGGGTGTGCGGGCAGCGCGGCCCGACCAGCCGATGATTCCCAATTGGGCTTCGTCTGTCAATTTATTTTTAGCATGATGGAATTTCTGAGCGCAAAGCCAATTTGCAAGCCGGAATATCGACAAAGATAATAGCATCATGGCATAGTAAGCTTATCGCACGGTAGGGCAAGTTTGCCAATTGAAAAATCAAGCTTGTTTAACAGGAAAGTAGGCTTATTTGTTTATAAAGGAAACTTGATTTATGACAAATAAGTTGACTTATCAACATCGTAAGCTTTGTTCTTGGCAAAATAGGAAAGACTGCGACCCCTCCGGGGTCGATTTTTATTCGGTTGGCCTTCCGGGGGTGTCGCTTCGCTCAACCCCCGGCTAATGGCTCGAACCCCTTCGGGGTTCCTTAAGGCTCCCGCAACGACTTGTGTATAACGATGAGAGCAGGAGCTTGGGAACCAGCAAAACTAGCTTTCTTTCGCGGGCATGGCCCGCTCCTACGTCATGACGAACCGCTAACTTAGCTTTTTGTTGTGCCTTAATCTGTAGTGGTTGAGCGCGAAGCCTTTTTCCGCTCATGCTCTAACAGCAGTTTTTTCCGAATGCGGATAATCTTCGGCGTCACTTCGACCAGTTCGTCGTCGTCGATGAACTCCAAAGCCTGTTCCAAACTGAGGCGGATGGGCGGGGTCAGGACGACGGCCTCGTCGCTGCCGGAGGCGCGCATGTTGGTCAACTGCTTGGCCTTGGTGGGGTTCACCACCAGATCGTTGTCGCGCGAGTGGATGCCGACGATCATGCCTTCGTAAATCTCGGTGCCGTGTTCCACGAACAAGCGGCCACGCTCTTGCAGGTTGAACAACCCGAAGGCCACGCCCTTGCCGGCGGTGTTGGAAATAAGCACACCGTTTTGGCGCTGGCCGATGTCGCCCTTCTTCATCGGGCCGTAACGGTCGAACACATGGTAGATCAGCCCGGTGCCCGAGGTGGCGGTGAGGAACTCGGTCTGGAAGCCGATCAGTCCGCGGGAGGGCATGTTGTATTCCAGGCGTACCCGGCCCTTGCCGTCCGGCACCATGTTCTGCAGGTCGCCCTTGCGCTCGCCGATCTTTTCCATGATCGTGCCTTGGTGTTCCTCTTCCACCTCGATGGTGACGAACTCGTAGGGTTCGTGGGGTTCGCCGTCGACTTCCTTGACGATGACCTCGGGGCGCGAAACACCGAGTTCGTAACCTTCCCTGCGCATATTCTCGATGAGGATGGACAAATGCAATTCACCGCGACCTGAAACTTTAAACTTGTCCGGGTCTTCGGTGTCTTCGACATTTAATGCCACGTTGTGCAGCAGTTCGCGCTGAAGCCGTTCGCGGATTTGCCGGGAGGTGACGAACTTGCCGTCCCGGCCGGCGAAGGGCGAGTTGTTGACCTGAAAAGTCATGCTCACCGTCGGCTCGTCCACGCTCAAGGGTGGCAATGCCTCGATGGCATCAGGCGAACAAATCGTATCGGAGATTTCCAGCGTGTCGATGCCGGTAAAGGCGATGATGTCGCCGGCGTCGGCATCCGGCACTTCAATCCGCTCCAAGCCTTTGAAGCCGAACACTTGCAGGATGCGGGCATTGCGCTGCTTGCCTTCGCGGCCGACAACCACGACTTGGGTGTTGGTTTTGATCGAGCCGCGTTGGATGCGTCCAATGCCGATGATGCCAACATAGGAGTTGTAATCCAGTTGGCTGACTTGCATCTGGAAGCCGCCTTCTGCATTGACCGGAGGCGGGCTAACCTTTTCGACGATGGTCTCGAACAACGGGTCCATGTTGCCTTCGCGTATGTCCGGGTCATGGCCGGCGTAACCGTTCAGCGCAGAGGCATAGATCACCGGAAAATCCAGTTGCTCCTCGGTGGCGCCCAGCCGGTCAAACAGATCGAAGGTCTGGTCCAGCACCCAATGGGCGCGCGCGCCGGGGCGGTCGATCTTGTTGATGACGACGATGGGTTTAAGCCCCAAGGCGAAGGCTTTTTGCGTGACGAAACGGGTTTGCGGCATCGGCCCGTCGACGGCGTCCACCAGCAGCAGCACGGAGTCCACCATGGACAGCACCCGCTCCACCTCGCCGCCAAAATCGGCATGGCCTGGGGTGTCGACGATATTGATGTGGTAGTCTTTCCAATCTAGGGCGGTGTTCTTCGCCAAGATGGTAATGCCGCGCTCCTTTTCCAGCACGTTGGAGTCCATCATCCGTTCCTCCAATTTTGTATGGGCGGCAAAAGTGCCGGATTGCTGCAGGAGCTTGTCGACGAGGGTTGTCTTGCCGTGGTCTACATGGGCGATGATGGCGATATTTCTGAGCTTGTGGATCATAAAACCTTAGTATGATGTTGGGAATGTGGACACGCCTGAATGGATGGGAGTAGGCCGATATGCCGGCCTTTGGACCCACCTGATGCTACGGTATTGTGTCGATTCCCAAATGCGGGAGGGGGAAAAAAGCGAAACGACTGTGACCGGTAACGCGCCGAAATTGAGCATTATACCGTTTACCGGGGCGATTGGCTAACCTGAACTAATTTCATTTGGCTATTCTCAGGTGGAATGGGTTGCCATAGCGGCAATTCCGGCAAGGATGACATCCCTCTTAAGGTAGGTTATCCATGGATTGCGGGACTTCCTTGGGTTCTGATGTTACGCATGGAACGTCAAAGCAAAGTATCCGTCAAGGCTTCGCCTTGATGTCAAAGCAAGCTTTGACGCTCCATCGTTATCCGGCCTAGATGCTTGTGCGTAACATCGGTTAGGTTGTGCCACGCTAACTTTGCTCCCACGGCAGCCCATGGTAGCGCCAGCCGCCCAGCGTCCCCCGATGCTTATTGGCATCCAGCGGCCCCTCGAAACCTTCTTCGACATTGGTCAGGTCTTTGTAACCAACCGTCGCCAGCGCCTTGGCGGCATTCAGCGAGCGTTGCCCGCTGCGGCACAGCAATAAAACCGGAGTGTCGTGGCTGGGGATGCGCTGGCGCACTTCATCGACGAACAGGGCATTGGCTTTCCAATCGGGCAATTCCTTCCAAGGAATGTTGATGGCGCCTTTGGGGTGGCCCACGTAGGAGTATTCCATGCGGTCGCGCACATCCAGCAGCACGGCGGCGGAGTTGGCGGATAAATACGTCCAAGCTTTTTTGGGAATCAGGCTTTTGATTTGCGGCATGTCATTCCTCGGTTTTGTTAAACAGTCAATTTCTGGGAAAATGCATCGGCTAATTAACTGATGTTACGCACCAAACTGTTCACGTTCGGCGCAGCGCCCATGTCGGCAAAGGGTTGCCGACCTACTGGGAACCCCAAGCACCAGCTTGGGCATGGGGTCGGCGGAACCCCATGCACCATACCCAAGCTGGTGCTTGGGGTTCCCAAACCGTCTGCGTCCCCACGCTGGAGCGTGCCTTGCCCCTGCCTGTCTGCGACAGGCGTTCAAAGCAAGCTTTGACACTCCGTGCGTAACATCAGTTATTTAAGAATATTCCTTCATTTCCGTGGCTGGCGCAAGCCTTGCGGAAACAGCTCGACCTTCAAGAACGAATCGTTCTAGGTTGGGAAACACTATAATCATCGGACAATATCGACATTGGATGGCATAAGTGAACGGCAACCGTGGTTAAGCAAACGATAAGAAAAAAACCTGATAAGATCACTATCAGAATCAGGCCCCAAACTTCCAGTAAAGCCTTGATTCAAGCCTTTCTGTTAAGTCATGGCCGCAGGGCGGTGTTGCTTGGGAGCGAGGTGCTTCCTTTGGCGGGGACGGCCCTCGTTGCCGTGATCGCCGCCTTGGGCCGGGCAGCAGAGAGCTTTTCCGGGGTCGGCTTATGGTCAAGCTTGGTGCCTTTTGCGGGCATGGTGCTGGTGCTGACCGTGGTTTTGTTCCTGGCGTTCAAGCTGTGGATGAAAATCCGCACCCCCCTAGTCAGAAGGTCCGTCTACCTTCCCGCCCTGACGGCGGTAATGGTTGCCTTGGGCACTGGCTGGTTTTCTTCGGGGCGGGAATTCCACCGCGATTTGGTCAATTTGCGGCTATTGGTCGGCGGTGTCCAGGAAGCGGAACGGACCACGCTCTCGCACCAAGTTTACGCCGCCTACCGGCGCACCGACTTGGCCCAGATGCAAGCCTTGGTCGAACGCGCCAAGCCTTACGAATCGACCATCCGCGAGGCGGCTTCGATTTATGGGGTGGACGCGGAAGTATTGATGGGCGTGGGGGCGGCGGAGTCGTCCTTCCTGCCCCGCGACAGCAAAGACGGGGGCCGCGGCCTGTTCCAGATCACCGCGCCGCCCAAGGAAATCCTCGAACGGGTCGGCAAGCAACTGGGCGACAAGCCACTCGACTGGCGAAATACGCGCCACAACGCCCTGCTTGGCGCGGCGACGTGGCGGCATTATCAGAAGGAAATGAGGAATGACCTATTCTTGAGTCTGCTTGCCTACAACATAGGGCCGAAGAACGGCGGGTTGCTGTCCATCATGCGCCTATACGGCGCGAGGGATTTCGCCACCATCCAACCCTATTTGCAAAACCTGCCCCGCGATTATCCCATTCGCGTACTGACCGCCGCCCTTGCCTTCCGCCTGCACAGGCTCGAAGGCCGCCTGCCTCGCTACGAAGAAGGCGACAACGCCATGCGCATTCAACGCATCGGCATTCCGGGATTGAGCAAGCCGGGCTAGACTCAAACGGACGGGTCGGCGTCCATGGCACTGACTGAAGAATCTTGCCAATCAGGATCACTCAAGCCTTTACCCACTCGAATTCGATGGACTCCTTCCCGCCTAGCGCAGTCTTCAACATGACGATGATATGGGGAGAAACGTCAAGCACTTCCATATACTCAATGGTGTCGGCATCAATGTAATAGTCCTGATCGTCATCGGATTCCTCCGTAAGGGCATCGACGATTTCATCCAATTCTTCATCGGTTACGCTGCCTATCACTTCTTTGGTATCAACCAGCCGCAAGGTGTTCATTATCAGCCTCATATTAAAAAGTTGTTTTTTCCAATGCCAGATGTGGCATAGTTTCGGGCCTAGTGTCCCCGCCCATCTGACCCTCGCCATCATATCCCATTTCAAGGCGGCTACAAATGGCAACATTCGCGGATGACAGTGCGGGAGTGACGGTGTACTATTTTTTAACCCTTGATCAATCAAACCTGATAATAAACCAACCATGAGCCTCATCAAACATTTGCATCATGCTTCCCTGGTGGCATCCGACCTCGCCGCCTCCCGCGCCTTCTACGAGGGTGTATTGGAATTGCCGGTCAACCCGGCCCGCCCCAAACTGCCTTACGATGGGATTTGGTACGACATCGGCGACTCGATGATCCATCTGCTGGTGGTGCCTAACCCGGACAAGGACGCCGTCCGGCCCGACCATGGCGGCGTTGACCGGCACACGGCCTTGCTGGTTCATGATTTTGACGAATTGATTACCCGCTTGGAAAAAGCTGGCATCCCCTATAGCGTCAGCAAATCCGGGCGGAAAGCCTTGTTCTGCCGCGACCCGGACGGGAATGCGTTGGAATTCATGGGATAGTTGTCGCGTTCCCACGCTCCTCGGCACTGCCATTGAGTTAAGCCTAGTGTGGGAGCCGCGCCCCGCGGCGATTGGGTTCGAGGGGCCATGTTCCCCGCCTGTCCTATCGCCGCGAGGGCGCGGCTCCCACAAATCCCTATGCCGCCAATCTCCTTAACTTGATGGCAGTGACGCTCCGCGCCCATCTTTGTACACAAATGCTGGAAGCCCGTCATTACGAGCTTTGGCGGGATCGACGTGATGGACGAATATTGACTTTCTGTTGATTCCTAAATCCGCCCCCACACCTCATTCAGTTGCAAATCTTTGCATCCAATTTTCATCGGGCTTCGTATAGCTATACGAATCTGATCAAAAAGAGGAGAAACTGATGAATACACATACAACCGCATTATCCGCATACACATCTCACCAGAAGAAGCATTCGCTCTTCCAATTGTCCCCGTTGCTGTATGCGCTGTGGGGGATTGCCATGGCAGAGACTGCATCCGCTTTAAGCATTGACCTAGACACCACTTCGCTGTCAGGCACTACAGCCCGATTTGAATTTTCACTATTCGACGGCGACTCGACGGAAAACAACAGCGTGACGATTTCGGGCTTGACCACCGACGGAACCTTGCTCAATTCAGATTGCACAATTTCCTGCACCGGTGCTTACAAGGTCAGCGACATTGGAGGTTTCGGGCAATTCCTTCAGGATGTGACCTTGGGCACCCGCTTCCATTTTGACTTAGGGCTTAGCAACCATTTTGCCACCGGTTTGGATCATGCACCGGATCGCTTGGCAATCAGCCTGCTGAATCCTGACACCAACTTCAGCTTGCTCACCACCCACTTGAATCTCGACGATGCGCTTCCAGTCAATGATGCGCTGCTGACGGTGGACTTCACCGGCGAACCCGCCGGTTTATCCCTCCGGCTTGCCTCTGCATCCAATCCAGCAATCGGCATTACTGCCATCCCCTCCCCGGCAACGTGGAGCCTGATGCTGCCGTGGACTTTATGGTTGGCCAAACGGGCAAAACCGTCCCGTCCGGCAATCAACCCTGTCACCTCAACATCTTGATCCGCAATATTTTAACCACTTGATTGGAGACTCTGTGATGAAACCTAAATTCCGCCGCAACCACTTGACCGCTTCGCTACTGCTTGCCACTTTGGGTATGGGAGGGGTGATGCCCGTTTGGTCCGCCAACCACCGCGAAGCCCCGTTGACCGCACTTGACACCAAAGCCGACATCACCGATTGGTTTGCCTTCGTCAGTTATGATAATCCGGGCAAAGTCACCCTGATTTTGAATGTCGATCCTTTGTTGGAACCCGCAAACGGGCCGAATTATGCCCCGTTCGACCCGGAAATCCTTTATGAGATGAAGGTGGACAATACGTTCGATGCGGACGAGGACATCAAGATTCAATTCCGTTTTAAGACCGAGCAACGTCTACCCGGCGTATTCACCGGATTTGTGGGGGCGGGCAATGGCGTCCCGGCACCGGGCAACTCACCCCCCCCGGTTTTGCCGGGTACGTCCATCGTGCCGCCGGCCATCACCGCGCTGGACGGGACCGGTTCGGAGGGTTTGGGTTCGCGCCAAACCTACACAGTCACAGTGCTTAAAAAAATCGGCGGAACGTGGACGAAAGTGTTTGACAACGGTGTCAAGAAGTTAATCGCCGTTCCTTCCAATGTCGGCCCGCGGACCATGCCGAATTATCAAACACTAGCCCAACAAGGCATTTACGACTTGGGCAGCGGAGTCAAGGTGTTTGCCGGCACGGTGGACGACCCGTTCTACATCGACTTGGGCGCCACCTTCGATTCGATTAATTATCGCCCTTCTGCGTTCGGTTCCGGCATAGCAGCCGTTTACACTCCCAGTCAGGACGCTGAACAATCCAAGAATTTTTCCGCCGACGATGTGTCCGGGTATAACGTCAACACCATCGCCATCGAACTTCCGGTGGCAATGCTCACTAGCGACGGGCAACCGCATCCTGCCACCGATGCCAAAGCCGTGCTGGGGACGTATGCGACCACTTCGCGCCCCCGCATCAAAACCATGCCTTCGCAACCGGGCGGGAAACCAGCCTTGTCCACCAACTTCGTGCAGATTCAGCGGATGGGCAATCCGCTCATCAATGAATTGCTGGTTGGCACGGGTGACAAGGACAAATTTAGCATGAGCGAGCCGAAGAACGACGGACAATTTGCCAGCTATTTCCTCGATCCGCTATTGGCGCGGGTGATCAATGCGGTCTATGGCGGTGCCGTGACCATCCCCTCGCCGCCGCGTGTGGATTTGTTGCCGCTGGTGACGTATGCCGCACCGATCTGCCCAGGCTGCACCTCTCCCCAAACAGGGCCAGTGGCCGATCTGCTCCGCCTGAATACTGGAATCCCCCCTACAGCCAAAGCGCAGCGCAATCGTCTGGCGTTCTTGGCAGGAGATACAGCGGGATACCCCAATGGCCGGCGAGTCTCTGACGACGTGACGGATATATCCTTGCGTACGGTGGTTGGCGTGTTAAACCCGGCGTTTAACATCGCCCCCAATAACATTCTCGCCGATGGGGTGAACAACAATGACCGAATCTACCAAGAGGTGTTCCCTTATGTCGCTTTCGCCAACAGCGGGCGCGACAACCGCCATATTGATCCTGCCGAATCCGGTTGTCATGACGTGTTTTCAATCCTAGGCATTGATTGCCCGGTCAATTAACCAACACGGCTGGAAGATGCCGTAGGGCGGCAACCCCTTGCCGCCAAATGGTCGGCACGAGGCTATGTCGGCATGGGATGCCGCACCACTGCTTAATTCCTGATGTTCCGCAGCATTTGTGCTGGAGCGTCAAGGCTTGCTTTGACATTGGGGCTGGAGCGTCAAAGCTTGCTTTGACTGGCAAGGCTTGCCTTGCCCCTGCCTGCGACAGTCGGTCAAAGCAAGCTTTGACGCTCCATGCGTAACATCAGTTAGTTCAACAGCGTAGACCTGACACCCTCCCCGTTCATCAGGGGAGGGAGCACCTCAGTGACAAAAGGCCCATGATGAACAAAACCAAAATCATTTTATTCCTCGCCACGCTTGGTCTGACTAACTTGGCCTGTGCAAGCCCCTATCGTCCCGTCTCGGAAGATGAGGTTTTGGAAAAATTGCCAATCCGTCTGGAAAGCCGTCATGAGATGAGGGAATTGCGAAAACATACCGCAGACGACCCGACTAATCCCGTCCTTGCTTTCAATTTAGTCAGACGCTACATCGAACTCGGACGCGCCGAATCGGACCCCCGCTATTTCGGTTACGCCGAGGCGGCGCTTGCCCCCTGGCTGCATTTGGCCGACCCATTGCCCGAGGCTCTGGTCTTGAGTGCGACACTGCACCAGAATCGCCATGAATTCAAAGCGGCGCTTGATGACATTTCCTTGGCCTTGGCCCGTCAACCCCGTTTGGGACAGGCTTGGCTGACCCGTGCGGTCATCCTTGAAGTGCAAGGCGATTATGCAGGCGCGTTAAAAAGCTGCATGGCCTTGCTTCGACTGGCTCCATTGTTGACTTCGGCAACCTGTGTCAATTCGGCGCTTAGCCTGTCCGGTCAAGGCGAAATCGCGTTGAAAAATTTAGCCGCAGCCGTGCAAAACGTTCAAACCGGCAGCGATTCAGAAAAACAATGGGCGCTGACTACATTGGCAGAAATGGCAGCCAGGTTGGGCCGTAACGAGGAGGCCGAAGGCTATTTCAAGCAGGCGCTGTCCATCCACCAGCGCAGCAGTTACCTACTGGCGACCTATGCCGATTTCCTGTTGGACCGGCAAAGGCCGGAAGACGCCCTTCGCTTACTCGACGGGGAGATAAGGGCCGATGCCTTGTTATTGCGGACGGCATTGGCCGAACAGAGTCTGCGTTCGCCGGGGCTGACCGGGCATGTCGAAGCACTTAAAGCCCGTTTCGCGGCCAGCCGTCTGCGAAGCGACACCACCCATCAAGGCGACGAGGCCCGCTTCACCCTGCACCTGTTGAACAACCCACGCACGGCACTGGAACTTGCAACCGCCAATTGGGCCGTACAACGCGAACCGCGTGATGCCAGAATCCTAATGGAAGCGGCGCTGGCGTCTGGCAAGCCCCAAGCGGCGCAAGCCGTGATTGACGCGATGGCCCAGTCCGGCATTGAAGATCAAACGTTGAAACAACTGGCGAAACAAGTGAGGGAGGGTTAATCATGCTGCGTTTGATTGCAACGGGTTTATTGCTATTGCTTTGGGTTGAGGGTGTCCATGCCCACAAACCCAGCGACAGTTACCTGAGCCTGAAACTGGAGGGCAGTTCCATTCAAGGCCAATGGGATATTGCCTTGCGTGATCTGGATTATGCCATCGGGCTTGATGAAAGCGATGACGGGAGCATCACTTGGGGGGAATTGCTGCGTAGGCAAAACCCACTGAACGCCTATGCACTAGCCCGACTCCAACTCAGCGGGGATCATGACGTTTGCCCCATCCGACTGACAGATTTGTTGGTGGACGATCATACTGACGGAAAATACGCCGTGCTGCGCTTTGTAGCACAATGCCCAAACGCGCCCACCTTATTATCCATAGACTATGAACTATTTTTCGATTTGGACCCCCAACACCGTGGGTTGCTCCGCCTAGAACACGACGGCCAATCGGACACGCATGTGTTTGGGCCTGCCAGCAAACACTTTGAAATCAATTTAGCCGCTGCAATGAACCCAATAACAGAAATGCTCCTGTTTGTGCGGGAGGGAATCTGGCATATCTGGATGGGATACGACCATATCCTGTTCCTGTTGAGCCTGTTGCTGCCCGCTGCATTAGTGGCGACCGGGGGGCGTTGGCATGCGGTGCCCGGTTTTAAGCGGGCCGCTTGGGATGTCGTCAAGATAGTCACCGCCTTCACGCTGGCCCACTCGATCACCCTAAGTTTGGCGACCCTTGGGGTTATCGCCCTGCCATCACGATGGGTCGAATCAGCCATCGCCGCCTCGGTCATCGTCGCAGCGCTCAATAACATCGGCGGTTGGATACTTGAACGCCGTTCTTGGCTGGCTTTCGCCTTTGGCCTAGTCCATGGGTTAGGTTTTGCATCGGTTTTGCTTGACTTGGGGTTGCCCACTCACTTGCGATTGCTGGGATTGGTTGGTTTCAACCTAGGCGTTGAAATCGGGCAATTGGCTATCGTCGCCGTCACGCTACCGTTAGTGGTCATCCTAAGCCGCTATGCTTTTTATTCCCCACTGGTGGTGAAGCTCGGTTCCTATTGCATTGCGACCACCGCTTTGGTTTGGCTGGCGGAACGGAGCCTAGGCGTTGCCATTATCGGGTTTTAATCGCTGCCTTGATGCGGAGTCCGGCCCATGTGATTTTTGAACAGACTTTTTTTTATTTGCATTAAAGCCGCCATTAGCCGAGTATATGCCTGAAAATAAACTCAGGTAATTGTAATGGCAGATACCGATCACGATGACAATTGGCTGCCCGACGAAATGGATGCAGACCTGCTTAACGGCAGGGATGGGGATGAGGCTGTCGCCGAAAAATCATCCTTGTCCAATAACCAAAAACCCATCGCCGACCAGGAGTTGTTGCAGGCGTGGATTTTTCGAGTCGTGGATCGTGACCAAGAGGCACTATCCGCACTCTACGGGCATTTCATCGGGCAAGTTTATGGATTGGCATTTAGGATTACGCGGAGCCAAACCCTGACCGAAGAAGTTGCCCAAGACACTTTTTGGCAAGTCTGGCGGCAGGCCCCCCGTTTTGATCCCATACGCGGCACGGTTTTGTCTTGGGTTTTGACTATTGCCCGCAGCCGTGCCTTGGATGCGTTAAGGCGCATTGAAACGAAAGAATGTGAACTCAAGCCCGAAACCTTGGATGGCCTTGCCACGCCGGAACGCGAGTCACCGGTGGATTTGCTGTCTGCCGTCCAACAAGGCAATGCCATGCAAGCGGCTTTGGCAAAGCTTGAGCCTTTGCCGCGACAATTGGTGGCCTTGGCCTTTTTCCGGGGGCTTAGCCATGACGAAATTGCCGGACATGCCGGTTTGCCGCTGGGAACAGTCAAATCGCATATTCGAAGGGCATTGGACACGATGCGTCAAACGATGACACCGGATGTTGGCTTAGACCCTTAAACCATCATGAGCAACGAAAACATTATCCCGAACTTTTCCGATGAAGCGGAGCAAGACGAGCTAAATCGCACGCTTGCGGAAGCCTTGGCACCCATAAACCCGCCACCTCGTTTGCAAGAATCCATGCGGGCCGGCTTGATGGGCCGGGTTTCACGCAGCCTGTCGGATCATGCCGGATTGCTGACAGTCCGCTTGAAGCAGGGAACCTGGCAAACGCTCAACAAAGGCATACGCTACAAACCCCTGTGGACTGCCCCCCAGGGAAATTCGGTGTTGATCGAAATGGAAGCGGGCGCCACCCTACCGCCGCACCGCCATCACTGGATGGAGGAAGGCATTGTTTTGCGCGGGGGGCTGCAAATGGGGGGTTTGGACTTGGGCCCGCTAGACTACCACTTGGCCATGGCCGGCAGCCGCCACGACACCCTCCGTTCACGACAAGGCGTGTTGGCATTTTTGCGCGGCACTTCGCTCGGCGACCGGTCAGAGGTCATGCGTGAGCTATTGGGCGGATTGTCACCCTTTGGCAACGATTCCTGCCAGACGATTCACACCTCGAAAGAGGCTGGATGGGTAACCGTGATTGATGGGGTGGAGAGGCTGGAATTATGGTCCGATGGAGTCTTGTCATCCCGCTTTTATCGCTTGCAACCCGGTGCCAAAGTCCCCGGGCATGTCCACCCGCGTGATGAAGAATGCATGATGCTGGATGGGGAGTTGTTCATAGGGGACATCCTGCTGCGCAAGTCTGACTATCAGTTGGCACCGGTCGGAAGCCAGCATGGAGAAGCCTATACCGATGTAGGTGCGACATTATTTGTCAGGGGATAATCATCCAGCCCAAACAAATGCAGAACCTCCTGCGTCATATAGGGTATCCACCCGAAAGCTGTAAACCCTTTAAATAATGGCATAAACTGGAGTGATAGGGGAGTATTTCCGAGGAATAATTCAGTATTTATTGCGTAGCGAAAAATATCAACCGAGGATGCCGCTGTTAAATTTAGAGATCATCTTCTTCATCTAAAAAATCATCCAAGGATATATCGTCCATATTGCGTCCATGGAGGTCAGTGTCGGAATATCCCAAGTCGTCCAGTTCGACATCGTCAAACGGGGCGCTCCAGTCTTCCGGCGGTTCTATTGGGTAGAAGGTGGAATCTTCCCAAGTGGCGGTGTCGTATTCCCCAAGATCGCCGTTAAGATATTGCACATCAATGGAATCATTGTCGGCATCCATGGCTACGACACGGAAACTCCGCTGGGTCTCGGCATCTTTATACCAGTTTTCCAGGATGGGGTCAGCAAGGCTCATAATTATCTCCGGGATGGGTTGTTATTCTATTTTCAAATCAATCGTGAATATTGTAGGGGCGGGTTCCAAACCCGTCCTTGTTGCGCTGTAAGTTGCTGGGCGGGTTTGGAACTCGCCCCTACGGGTGGACGTCGAAATAGAATTAGAATTATGCGTGGAATTCGGATCAGCATTCCCCGACGAATTCGTGCAGCGCGTCGCGCAACTGAATTTTGAGTGTTTCATCGCCGAGTGGTTGGCCTTTACGGTCAGTGACCCGGAAAATGTCTTCTGCCCGGCAACCGATGGTGGCGATGCGGGCATCGCGCAGACGGACCCCGGTCTTCCCGAAAGCCTGTCCGACTTTGGAAAGCAGGCCGGGACGGTCAGTGGCGATCAATTCCACAATGGTATCCCTTTGTTGCGGATCGACATGGAAATACACCTTGGTGGGGACTGAAAAAAGCCTGATTTGACGGGCCAGCCTTCTTTGCACTTGAATCGGCGCGGCGGTGGTGTCGAGCAGGCATTGCCTAAGCCGCGAGCAAATCTCGATCTGCTGGCGTTGGTCCTTGATCGGCTCGCCGGTCTGTTCGAGCACATGGTAGCTGTTCAGCACAAAGCCGTCGGCGGTGGTGATGATCTTGGCATCAAGGATGGTCAGCCCGAGTTGGTCCAGCACGGCGGTGCTATGTGCGAAAATGAAATTCTGGTTGCGGGCGTGAATGAAGATTTCCGCACTGCCGCGCTGGCTGGTCGGGCGCAGCAACACCAAGGGCAATTCGTCAGGGCCGCAAGTGGCGATGGCCAGGGTGTGCCAGGCAATTTCTTCGGGCTGGAAGCGCAGGAAGTAATCGTCGGCAATCATTGCCCATATCTGTTCAACGGCTTCCCCGGACATGCCTAGGCGATCAAGCATTAGCAGAGTGTCTGCTTTCGTCGAGCGAACCCTTTCTTTCAGATCGACTGGCTTTTCCAGGCCGCTACGGAAGGCGCGGCGCGTGGAAACAAACAATTCATGCAACAACGCGCCTTTCCACGAGTTCCAGAGACTGGGATTGGTGGCACGGATGTCTGCGACGGTGAGCAGGTAAAGGAGGTTGAGGCGGTCGGGGTCGCCTACCAGGGTGGCGAACTCATGGATTACCTCCGGGTCGCTGATGTCCTTGCGCTGGGCGGTCATCGACATCAGCAGGTGATGGCGCACCAGCCATTGCACCAGATTCACGTCGCGATGGTCCAGTCCGTGGCGTTGGCAAAACTCCCCGGCGATGCCCTCGCCAACGACCGAGTGGTCGCCGCCGCTGCCCTTGGCGATATCGTGCATGAGGGCCGCAATGTAAAGCAACTCGGGCTTTTCGATGAGCGGGAAGATTTCGTTGCAGTACGGATGGTCCTCCCGGTATTTTTCGTTGGTAAAGCGGCGCAGGTTGCGAATCACGAATAGGGTGTGCTCGTCCACGGTATAGACGTGAAACAGATCGTACTGCATCCTGCCCACGACGTTGGCGAAAGCCGGCAGATAGGCCGCCAGCACGCCGTAGCGGTTCATTCGCCGCAACTGATGGGTGATGCCGCCGGGTTTGCGCAATATCTCCATGAACAGGTTGCAAGCCTTTTTGTCGTTGCGGAAGTTTTCATCAATCAGGTTGAGATGCTGACGGATCAGGCGGATGGTGGATGCACGGATGCCTTGCAAGTCTGAGTTTTGCTGAAGGATCAGGAAAATTTCCAGCATGGCCAGTGGATTGTCCCTGAAAACCCGCGAGTGCCTGGCTTCGACATAGTTGTTGACTGACTGAAAATAGCGGCTGAGCGGGATGATCCGGGGTTCTTGATTATTATGCAGGATAATCTCGGCGAACAGTTGCAACACCATTTCATTCAGCCGCTCAAGGCGGACTACGATGCGGAAATAACCTTGCATGAATTGTTCGACCGCTGCGTTGGGTTCGCTTCCACTGAAGCCGAATTGGCTGGCAAGGTCCCTTTGGTAATCAAACAATAGCCGGTCTTCGCGTCGGCCAGTCAGTGTGTGCAGTGCAAAGCGGATGCGCCAGAGGAATTCCTGCGCATCCATCAACTCGTCGAATTCCGCTTCGGTCAACCAGCCCTGCACGATCAGGTCTCGCAAGTCGGATGACCTGTGGAGGCGCTTGACGATCCAACCGATGATCTGGATGTCGCGCAAGCCCCCGGGACCTTCCTTGACGTTAGGTTCCAGGTTGTAGGCGGTGTCGTGGTACTTGGCGTAGCGGGCTTGCTGTTCTTCGATTTTGACGGCGAAGAACCGGTCTGTAGGCCAAAGATGTTCCGGTCCGAGCCTGTCAATGAGTGTGTCGAAAAGTCCCTTTGACCCGGTCAGAAAACGTGCCTCCATCAGGTTGGTCATCACGGTTTGGTCGTCGCGTGCGGCATCCAGGCATTCTTCCACAGTGCGGACGCTGTGCCCGACCGTCAGGCCGATGTCAATGACGAATTGAAAGAAAGCCGTGACGGCCTGCTCATAGGGCTGTTCCCAAGCGCAATCGCCAGCCCCCCCTTGCTGCGAATGTCCGTTGAGCAGGAACAGAATGTCGACATCCGAATAGGGGTGCATTTCGCGGCGTCCGTACCCGCCCACCGCAACCAAGGCGTGGGTGTCGGCATACTCTCCGACCAAGTTGCGCCAAGCGGCGACCAGCAGCCCGTCAATGAAGTCGGCACGGTCGCGGATTAATTTGGCGATGGGCGCACCGGCTTGGAAGCGCATGGCCAGTTCGTCGATGTTGGCTTGGATAAGCGCTTTGTGGTCTTTGATGCTCTCTGGCTGGGAGAACCCGGTAAACCCGGCAAGGTTAGAGGGGCATGCCGAAATTGGGCTGTTCAATTATTTCTTCCTGGCGGAGGGTCAAAATTTCATAGCCATCGGGCGTAACCAAGATGGTGTGTTCGAATTGGGCGGACAGGCTATGATCCTTGGTGACGGCGGTCCATCCGTCGGGCAAAACTTTCACATGACGCTTGCCTTGGTTTATCATTGGTTCGATGGTGAAGACCATTCCCGTTTTGATTTCTTCCCCGTCCCCCGGTTTGCCGTAATGGAGGACTTGGGGGTCTTCGTGAAAGTCCAGGCCGATGCCGTGGCCGCAAAACTCCTGCACGACCGAAAACCCGCTGGACTCGGCATGTTTCTGGATGGCGTGGCCGATATCGCCCAGCCGCGCCCCCGGCTTGACCTGTTGGATTCCCAGGTACAGGCATTCTTGGGTGATTTTCACCAGGCGTTTCGCTTTTATCGTCGCCCCGCCGACAAAGAACATCTTGCTGGTGTCGCCGTGGTAATCGTCTTTGATGACGGTTATGTCGATATTGACGATATCGCCGTCCTTGAGTTTTTTCGGGCCCGGGATGCCATGGCAAACTTGGTGGTTCACCGATGTGCAAATGGACTTCGGGAAGCCCTTGTAATTCAAGGGTGCGGGTATCGTTTTTTGTAGGCGCACCATGTATTCGTGGCAGATGCGGTCCAACTCTTCGGTGCTGACCCCGGCAACGACATGTTCCGCAATCATATCCAAAACGTCGGCCGCGAGGCGGCCAGCCACTCGCATTTTTTCGATTTCTGCTGTTGATTTGATGGTAATGCTCATGGTTGCTTAAGTTTTGCTCGCCGACTTCTCTCGCCAAAAGGCTAAAACAGTTGCGTGGATTGTTGAATTTATCGGTTCATGGTATAAAGCCGGACTTGATTTGGCAATAACACACACTTGCCGTCACATCCTGCGGGGTGCCTTGGTGGAGCGAAATTCACCAGGTCGCCGGATGGGGCAGGTGGAGGCACAACCCTACGGGACGGCTTAATGCCTGTCTCCCAACACTATCAGGAGTTTTTTATGTCGACTGTAACAATGCGTCAAATGCTCGAAGCGGGCGTTCACTTCGGCCACCAAACACGGTATTGGAACCCAAAAATGGCGCCGTATATTTTCGGCGCACGCAGCAAAATCCATATCATCAACCTCGAAAAGACGCTGCCGCTGTTCAATGATGCCATGCGCTATCTGGAGCAAGTGGCGGCCAATCGGGGCAAGATTCTATTCGTGGGCACCAAGAAAACGACCCGCAAAGTCATTGAAGAAGAGGCCAACCGTAGCGGCATGCCCTTCGTCAATCATCGTTGGCTGGGGGGTATGCTGACCAATTTCAAGACCATTAAAAAGTCTGTTTCCCGAATGAAAGAGTTGGAAGCCATGCGCGATGACGGCCGACTAGGCCGCTTCAGCAAAAAAGAAGGGTTGGGCATGATGCGCGAGCTGGACAAGTTGACCCTTAGCCTGGGCGGAATCCGCGACATGGAGGCATTGCCGGAAGTGCTGTTTGTCATGGATGTGGGTTACGAAAAGAATGCGATTAGCGAAGCCCATAAACTTGGCATTCCCGTGGTCGGAATCGTAGATACGAATAACAGCCCGATCGGAATTGACTATATAATCCCCGGCAACGACGATTCCATCCGCGCTGTTCAGTTGTACGCACAAACCGCAGCGTTGGTCATCCTGCAAGGCAAGTCAAACGGGGGCAATTTTACCGAAGGAAGTGAAGACGAATCTGCCGGATCGGTCTCGTCACCGATTGGCGATGAAAACGCTTACGTCGAAGAAGTAAGTTAAGTTCGCGTAACCACAGTGCCTATTTTTCAATGGGCTAGGGAACGCCTCCCCACAGGGGGCGTTTCCATTAAATTTAATTTGACTTAGGTCAAATCGTTTTTTTATTGGAGAGATTTGGTAATGAATATTTCAGCGGCGTTGGTTAAAGACCTGCGCGAACGCACTGGGTCCGGCATGATGGAGTGTAAGAAAGCTTTAGTCGAAGCCGGCGGGGACATTGAGGCAGCCATTGAACTCATGCGCAAGTCCGGTTTGGCGAAGGCGGACAAAAAGTCCAGCCGCACGGCCGCCGAAGGGCGCATCGCGTTGAAAAGCAGCGTGGACGGCAAAAGCGCCGTCGTACTCGAAATCAACTGCGAGACCGATTTTGTGGCCAAAAACGATGACTTCATCGCCTTCGCCGATGCGGTTGCGCAAGCTTTGCTTGCATCCGACGCATCGACGTTGGACGAGGCTTTAGCCTTGAATTTGGCTCAGGACGCGGGGGGGGAGTTGGTCGGTGGCAATGCCAGCATCGAGGAAAACCGCAGGGAACTGATTGCCAAATTGGGCGAGAACATCAACGTCCGCCGTTTTGAGCGTTACACGTCTGCCAATGGGGTGATTGCCAGCTATCTGCACGGAACCCGTATCGGCGTTCTGGTGGAAATCATCGGCGGGGATGTTATCCTTGGCAAGGACATTGCCATGCATGTGGCGGCCAGCCGTCCGGTGTGCGTCGATGAAACCGGCGTGTCCGCCGACCTTATCGCCAAGGAAAGGGAAATAGCACTGGCCCAGATAGAAGCGGAGGAGAACGAAAAGCCGGAAGACAAGCGCAAACCGGCTACCTTGATCCCGAAGATTGTGGAAGGCAAAATCAACAAATTCTTAGGCGAAATAACTTTGTTAGGCCAGCCTTTCGTCAAAGACGACAAACAAACCGTGGGTGCCTTGTTGAAGTCGAAGGGTGCCTCCGTGCCACGCTTCGCCCGTTTGGAAGTAGGCGAGGGCATTGCAAAGGAAGATAGCAATTTTGCCGAGGAAGTGATGACCCAGGCAGGTTTACGGTAAAGCCGGCCACGACCTATATCCAAAACCTCAGGCGCGGTGGGATCGACGAACATCGCGCCTACACGATACCGTGGAGCGAGAAATCAGAATGAGCGAGCCAAAATACAAGAGAATCCTCCTCAAGTTGAGCGGTGAGGCTTTAATGGGCCATCAAGCGGGCGGCATAGATGCCGACACCATTCATCGCGTTGCGGGTGAAATAGATGATCTCTGCCGTGCCGGGGTTGAGGTGGGTTTGGTGATTGGCGGCGGCAATTTCATACGCGGGGCGGAAAAAGCCTCGGAAGGGCTGGATCGGGTCACTGGCGACCATATGGGCATGCTCGCCACAGTCATCAACGCCTTGGCAATGCAGGATGCCCTGGAGCTTCGTGGACGGCAGGTTCGGGTCATGTCGGCGTTGAAGATCAACCAAGTTTGCGAAGATTACATCCGGCGGCGCGCCATTCGCCATTTGGAAAAAGGGCGCGTGGCGATTTTCGCCGCAGGTACCGGCAATCCATTCTTCACCACCGATTCGGCGGCGAGTTTGCGGGCGGTGGAGATCGGTGCCGATCTTCTCATCAAAGCGACCAAGGTGGACGGTGTTTATTCGGCCGACCCATTGAAGAACCCTGCGGCGACTTTCTACCCTCGGTTGACTTACGACGGGGCCTTGGATCAACGCCTCAATGTCATGGATGCGACCGCGCTGGTGCTCTGCCGCGACCACAACATGCCCTTGCGCGTGATGAATGTGTTCTTGCCCGGTGCTATCATGCGACTGGTGCAAGGCGAGGAAATTGGCTCCCTGATAGTAACCGGATAATTAACATGATTGACGATATTCAGAAACGCACTTCCGAGCGCATGAGGAAATCCATTGAAGCCCTCAAGCACGAGTTTGCCAAGATTAGGACCGGCAGGGCCCATCCCAGTTTGCTGGAGCATGTGCATGTCAACTACTACGGCAATGACGTACCCTTGTCACAAGCCGCCAATATCACGGCCGAGGATGCCAGGACGCTGGCCATCACGCCTTGGGAGAGGACTATGATTCCAGTGATTGAGAAGGCGATCCTGACTTCCGACCTAGGTCTCAACCCCAGCACGACAGGCACGGTGATCCGTGTCCCGCTGCCCTCCTTGACCGAGCAGCGCAGGAAGGATCTGATCAAGGTCGTGCGCCACGAGACCGAAAACGGCCGTGTCGCTGTGCGCAACATCCGCCGTGATGCCAATACCGAGCTTAAGTCGGCGATGAAGGACAAGCATATCTCCGAAGACGATGAAAAGCGCGGCGAGGAGCTAATCCAAAAGCTGACCGACCAGTTCACCAAGGAAATCGATAAGTTGCTTGAGGAAAAAGAATCCGATCTCATGGCTATTTAGGCCACCCGTAAGAGGCCAATGCAAAACTGTAGATGTGAGAAGACCCCCCCAGTCAGTTCGACAGATTCGATATGGAAGCTCTCGTAAAGCCTTTTAGCCGTGAGCGGCTACCGCGCCATATTGCCATCATTATGGACGGCAATGGCCGTTGGGCAAAAAACCGCTTTTTGCCGCGCACGGCCGGGCACCATGCTGGCGTGGGTTCTGTGCGCAAGGCGATTGAATATTGTGGTTCCATCGGTGTGGAGGCACTGACACTGTTTGCGTTTAGCAGCGAAAATTGGCGTAGGCCGCAACAGGAGGTTTCTGTGCTGATGGGGCTGTTTTTGGCGACATTGGAGAGGGAAACCGAAAAACTCCACAAGAACAATGTACGTCTCCGCGTCATCGGTGACAGGATGGCATTCGCCGCCGAGTTGCAGGAAAAAATCGCTGCCGCCGAAAGTTTGACCTCTGCCAATACCGGGCTCAATGTGACCATTGCGGCAAATTACGGGGGCCGCTGGGAAATAACCGAGGCGGTGCGTCGGGTGGCCCGCCAAGTGGCGGACGGTCATCTCGATCCGGATGCAATGACCACAGAAGTTTTCGCGTCACATTTGAATTTGGCCGACCTGCCCGACCCTGACCTGTTCATCCGCACCGGGGGGGAGAAGCGCATCAGCAATTTCCTGCTTTGGCAATTGGCTTATACCGAGCTTTATTTCACCGATACCCTGTGGCCCGACTTCAATGAAGCCAAGTTGGAGGAGGCCATCAAAGATTATTCTGGCCGCCAGCGCCGCTTCGGTTACACCGGCGAGCAAGTGGAAACCCTTTTTGTTAATACCGGCCCGCTCTGAGGCAGGCCCGCCAGCGAAATTAAGAAAAAATACATGCTGAAAAATCGCGTCTTGACCGCCTTGATTCTCACGCCGTTGGCTATTGCGGCCATTTTATTCCTGCCCGACCTGTGGTTTGCCCTACTTTGGGGGGTGGTCATCGCTGTGTGTGCCTGGGAATGGTCAAATCTTGCCGGTTTGGCCACCCTCCCGGCCCGTGGCGGGTTTTTGGCGGTGTGCGTGGGGGTCATGACATCGTACCAACTATGGGCGGGGGATATGGAGGAGTGGCTGGCCTGGCCGGTGGTCGCGTGGTGGTTTGCATTGAGTATCCTGTTGCGGGAAATCCCCGCTAAACTGGTGGATATTAAGTACCCTTTGCCAATCAAGCTGCTGGTCGGATGGTTCGTGCTGGTGAGTGCTTGGGTGTTGATGGTTTGGACCCAATACAATCTGGGGCCTACCCAATTGCTGTATTTGTTCATGTTGGTTTGGGTGGCGGACATAGCCGCCTACTTTGCCGGCAAGCGCTGGGGTTTCACGAAACTTGCGCCGGAAATCAGCCCCGGCAAAACCGCCGAAGGTTTGTACGGCGCATTGGCCGCCGTCGTATTCTTCTCGCTGGGCGTGGCCGCAATCTTGTACTTGACTGAATCAGGTTCGTTCATTGCGTTCAGTTGGGTTCAATTGGGGTTATTTGTCCTGCTATCCATAGTCACCGTCCTGACCTCCGTCGTCGGGGACTTATTCGAAAGTCTGGTCAAGCGTGTCCGCGGCATCAAAGACAGTGGGGACATCCTGCCCGGACATGGCGGGCTGCTGGATCGGCTGGACAGCGTGATCGCGGCAGTGTCGGTGTATTACGCAGGCTCTAAGCTATTGGAGATTTTCTTCCGATGAAAGGCATATGCATCCTAGGTTCCACGGGTTCAATCGGTGTCAACACGCTGGATGTGGTTGGCAGGCACCCCGACCGATATCGCGTCGTCGCGCTGACGGCCAATAACAATGTCGACCTACTGTTCGAGCAGTGCCAAGCCCATAGGCCAGCCTATGCCGTTTTGCTCGACGGGAAAAAGTCAGCCGAATTTCGCGAACGGCTGAAGAAGGCCAGTTTGGAGACTCGGGTTCTATGCGGCGTTGAGGCTTTGGAGGAGGTCGCTTCCCTACCCGAGGTGGATAGTGTCATGGCGGCCATCGTCGGGGGGGCCGGGTTATTGCCTACGCTGGCGGCGGCCAAGGCAGGAAAGACCGTGCTGCTCGCCAACAAGGAGGCGCTGGTCATGTCCGGTGCTTTGTTCATGGGCGAGGTGGCTAAATCCGGGGCGGAACTACTGCCCATCGATAGCGAACACAATGCCATCTTCCAGTGTATGCCAGCCAATTACCATGCGGGACGGCATGCACCGGAAGTTCGGCGTATTTTGCTGACAGCATCCGGCGGGCCGTTCCTGAACAGAGAACTGCACGAGCTGCATGATGTCACCCCGGATGAAGCCTGTGCGCATCCCAACTGGGTCATGGGCAGGAAGATTTCGGTTGATTCGGCCACCATGATGAACAAGGGCTTGGAAGTCATCGAAGCCTGTCTCTTGTTTAATCTGCCGCCCGAACAGCTCCATGTGGTGGTGCATCCGCAGAGCGTCATTCATTCCATGGTCGATTATGTGGACGGCACGGTGCTGGCGCAAATGGGCAACCCCGATATGCGCATACCCATCGCCCACGCATTGGCTTGGCCAGATCGTTTCGAGTCGGGTGCGGAACCCTTGGATTTGTTCGCTGTCGGACAGTTAAACTTCCAGACGCCTGATTTCCAGCGATTCCCCAATTTGCGTTTGGCCTACGAAGCAGTCAGGGCAGGAGGTATCATGCCTACCGTATTGAATGCCGCCAATGAAGTTGCGGTCGCGGCGTTTCTGGAAGAGCGCATACGCTTCACTTCCATACCTGCCATCATCGAGCATTGCATGGAAAGCACTGCCCAGCGATCCGCAGACTCCATCCATTGCGTCCTGGAGGCAGACCGGGAAGCAAGGGCATTGGCTGAAGGGCATATCGCCCAACGACATAGCCACTAAATTTTATGCAATCTTTAGCTTTCCTGCACACGGTTTTTTATTTTCTGTTGGCGCTGGCGGTTCTAGTCGCCTTTCACGAGTTTGGTCATTTCTACGCCTGCCGTAGGCTGGGCGTGAAGGTGCTGCGGTTTTCCATAGGGATAGGCAAGCCGGTATGGAGTTACCGCAAATCGCCTGAAGACACCGAGTTTTCGATTGGTTTTCTGCCTTTGGGTGGTTATGTAAAGATGGTGGATGAACGGGAAGGCGAGGTATCCCACAAGGACTTGCCCCATGCCTTCAACCGCCAGCGGCTGGCCATCCGCTCGGCTATCGTTTTCGCCGGGCCGTTTGCCAATTTGTTGCTTGCCGTACTGCTGTATTGGATTGTGTTCATGGTCGGGGAAACCGGTATGAGACCGGTATTGGGAAAGGTCGGGCAAGGTACTTTAGCCGAGCAAGCGGGTTTTTCGGAGGGCGATGAAATCGTCGCCGTCGGCGACAACCCAACCCCAACTTGGGGTGTGGCAATGGGTGAGGTCATCGAACAGGCGATGGACAATGGGAATGTGTCCGTCGATGTGCGGACGGTTCGGGATGCATCGGTTAGGAGAACCTTGACGATACCGCCTGAAGTCATCGAAAATCCGGAAATGCTGCATGCCCAGCTTGGATTCCTGCCTATGGAACCTTCCATCCCGCCAGTGGTGGACAAGGTCGAATCGAATAGTGCAGCCGAGCTTGCGGGCCTGGCCCCCGGTGACCGTTTGTTGGTTGCCGATGGCAAGCCAATAAAAGATTGGCGACAATGGGTCGAATATGTGCGGGCCAATCCAGGCAAAGAAATCGATCTGACCGTGGAGCGCGAGGGTGTCGAGCTTGGCTTGAAAATACGCCCGGCCAAGGTGGAGTCGGAGCATGGAGCGATAGGGAAAATAGGTGCGGCGGTGCGTGTTCCCCAAGGTTTTCTTGATGACATGCAGGTAAACTACCGCCTGGGGGTTTTCCCCGCCTTCGTCGCGGCGGTGGGCAAGACTTGGGATTATTCGACGATGACCTTGAAAATGATCGGTCGCATGGTCATTGGCAAGGCATCAGTGGACAATCTCAGCGGCCCTATCAGCATCGCCCAGTATGCGGGACAATCGGCAAGCATGGGATTTGTCCAGTTCCTCAAGTTCCTTGCAATTGTCAGCATCAGTCTCGGTGTGCTTAATCTTCTCCCCATCCCGGTGTTGGATGGCGGGCATTTAATGTTTTATTTTCTGGAAGCGGTCAGGGGGAAACCCATACCAGAAGGGATTCAAATAGTGTTTCAAAACCTCGGCATTGCTATTTTGTTCTCACTGATGGTATTTAGTTTTTATTTGGATATATTCAGGCATCAAGCCTGAATGTGATTAACCAACATACAGCCCCATCCTTTCTTTTTTTCCCCTAACCTTGTGAATCCAACGATGAATACACTACTGTTTAATCTGATCATGGGAGTGTTTATCGCCCTGTCGCAGCCCGTGATGGCTGAAGAAACCTCGACAAAAGCCGTTGAGGAAGCCCTCAACAAGGTTGCGCCGGGTTTAAAGCCAACCTCGATCAAGCCATCCGAACTTGCGGGTCTTTACGAGGTCGTTGCCGGTTCGAAAATATTTTATGTGACCGCAGACGGCAAGTATTTGGTTGAAGGCAACCTGATTGATGTCAGTGCAAACAAGGATTTGACTTCGGCTCGTTTGGGGGAAGCCAGAATTGCCCAACTGGATAAGCTTGGATTGGACAATATGTTGGTGTTCAAACCCAAGAAAACCAAGCATGTCATCTATGTGTTCACGGATATTGATTGTGGCTACTGCCGGAAACTGCATGCCGAGATAGAACAGTATTTGAGCGCGGGCATTGAAGTGCGTTATCTATTCTTCCCCCGTGCTGGTGTGGATTCCGACTCCTATAACAAAGCCGTCGCAGTCTGGTGTGCCAAGGATCGCAATGCGGCGCTCACCAAGGCGAAAAAAGGTGAAAGCTTGGAGATGAAGGAATGCGAAAACCCAATCAAGGCGCATATGAAACTGGGCGAGGAATTTGGCGCATCGGGAACGCCGATGATTGTCACCGAAAAGGGTACTATCATTCCGGGTTATGTGGATGCCATCAGACTATCAAAAGGACTGGAAAAGGAAGCGCAAAAATAGTGCGCCAGACTAAGGGTGAATGCCGCCCTACGCGCCAACATCCACCGCCACCCGAATCCTCTCCAACGCCTCCGCGACAATCAGCTTGGATGTGCCTATGTTCATCCGCATGAAACCGCTGCCGCCCTCGCCGAACACGGTGCCGGGGTTCATGCCGACTTTGGCCTTATGAATGAAAAATTGCTTCAACTCGCTGTCATTCATACCCAGTTCCCGGCAATCCAGCCAGAGCAGATAAGTCCCTTCGGGTTGGATGACTTTGATTTTCGGAATGTGTTCGGCTAAGTATTGTGAGACAAAATCGCGGGTTTCCGTCAGATAAATCAATAATGCCTCCAGCCATTCCTCGCCCTCGCGATAGGCGGCTTCAAAAGCGACCAAGCTGAACGGATTGGACGCGCCCAAATGCAGTAGTTCAAAGGCTTTGCGCAACGCGACCCGATGCCGGGGATTCGGCACGATCAGTGCGGACAAGCCCAAGCCGGGGATGTTGAAGGTTTTGCTGGGGGCGACGGCGGTGACGATATTGGCCCCCTCCCCTGCCAGCAGGTGCAAGGGGATATGGCTAGACCCAGGGAAAATCAGATCATGGTGAATCTCGTCAGACAATATGACCAGATCATGGCGGCGGGCGATGTCCAGCACTGTGCGCAATTCATCTTCAGACCACACCCGCCCCACCGGGTTATGCGGAGTGCAAAGAATCAACAAACGCGCACCCTGCCCTGCACACTCTTCAAGATGGTCGAAGTCAATGCGGTATCGCCCGTCTTCCAGCCTCAATGGATTGAGGATCAGCTTCCGATCCGTTTCGGTGACGGCGCTGAAGAACGGAAAATAGACCGGCGGTTGGACAATGACGCCTTCACCAGGCCGTGCAAAGGCTATCGCCGCCGCATGCAGAGAGGGTACGACACCGGGCGAGAGGATGACCCAGTCCCGCTGCACCTCGTAGCCATGGCGTTTTCGCATCCAGTTGACCAAAGATTCGTAGACACTGTCCGTCGCCAAGGTGTAGCCAAACACCGGATGCCCGGCCCGTTCCTTGACAGCACGGCTGACGGCTTCCGGCACGGCAAAATCCATATCCGCCACCCACATCGGGAGCAGGTCTTCACTATTGAAATAGCCTTTGCGTCCGTCCCATTTCACCGAAGCGGTCCCTTCGCGGCGGACGACAGTCTCAAAGTCAAAGCTCATGCAATTTTCCCCCCATTGGAAATGATGTAGCGAAAGCCCGCATGTTGGAAGAAGTGCCGGCGGAAGGCGTAACGCGACGAGCTTAAGGCCTCATTGCCGCACGAAATCCACGAGCCGCCTTTGATGATGTTATGGCGATTGTCATAGGTGGGGGTGGTGAAGTCGTCATAGATCGGATGGACTTCAAACCTGTCAAAGGGATAAATCGGCGTTTCCGTCCACTGCCACACATTCCCCACCACATCGAACAGCCCGCCTTGCCGGAACTGATTGACCGGGCCGGAAGAGGCAAAATGGTCTAGGTGGATATTGGCCGGGACAAGTACATTCCCCACAACCTCGGCCAAACCGGTTTGGGCATAAAGCCTTTGCCATTCGTCTTCCATCGGCAATCGCACTGGCTGGCCGGTTATCGTCGTTTTCCAGTTGCAGAACGCCTTGGCCTCATGATAGTTCACATCCACTGGCCAGTCCCACGGCATGGGGATTTCCTCTGTCATCAGCCTAAGCTTCCAATCCTCCCCCTCCCTGACCCAAAAAGTGGGGTGGCAGGCATCGGCGAAGTTTTTCCAGCCACGCCCCTCTTCTTCCCAGTATTCGTCACTTGAGTAACCGCCCGCTTCCAAAAACTCCAAAAATTCGCCGTTGCTAACCAAGTGACGGGCTGCTTTGAAAGCTGCAACCTCGGCGGTGTGGGTGCCAAATTCGTTATCCCAACCGTAATAGCCATAGTCCTTGGCTTTTCCCAAACGCACCGATCCCGCTGGAATGTCCACCAGTTCATTGGTTGGGGCAACCCCGGTTTGCCGACAAGCTTGCCAATCCCGATGAGGTTTCACATAGCCCAATTCATGTTGGCGGATCAACACCGAGGAAGTTTCCAGATGAATCCGCTCATGCTCAATGCCCATGGGGATTGCCCACCAAGGGTTGTTCCAGTCCAGCGGCAAGTTCAACGGGGCATTGCGAATAATGCCATCAACCGCCTCGCGAACTTGGTCGCGATAGTGCCTAACCTCGGCCACCGTTGGCCAAGCGTAATGGGAATCGTCGAGGTCATCCCAACTCATCTCGTCCACACCCACGGCAAACAGGGATTCAAAACGGGGATTGATGCGCTTTTCGACCAGTCCGGCGAGGATCAGCTTATTGATAAAAAATATCGCCGTGTGGCCGTAGTAGAAAATCAACGGATGCCTGAGGCTGATCGGTTTCTTGTAATATGCCTCGTCGCCATTCAAAACTTGGAAAAGACTCTCGTAGCGGTCGAAAGTGGCGTGAAAATAAGCGAGGATTCCGTCGCGCAGCGATGGGGCATCCAACCCGTTCAACTTTAGAGTACGTGGAAAATTCTTGCGATCCATTTTCTTCTCATTAATAACAAACAAATGTGCATAGCCTATGGACTTATTGCTTGGGATTCAAGTTCAAATGCTGTTCAAATCGTATCTGAGCTTGCAACCCCCAATCGTTATGTTATAAAGTAACGTTTTTATCAGTGTCCCACGAATGACCACAGAAGCGCCAAACAGCGGGCAAATGCCAAGTCTACCCGTTCACGACCACGGGGGTTGCATAGCCAAAGCGATCCGCACCGCCGAGCAGTTGTGCATAGACCGGGGGGCCAGGCTCACACCGATTCGCCGAAAGGTGCTTGAATTGTTGTGGGAAAGCCACCGGGCGGTCAAGGCTTATGATTTGCTGGATCGCATCAGACCCTTGGAAGCTTCGGCCAAACCGGCGACGGTTTACCGTGCTTTGGATTTTTTGATCGAACAAGGACTGATCCACCGGGTGGAGAGCCTTAATGCGTTCATCGGTTGTGTTTGCTCAGAGCATCAACACGAACTTCTGCTGTTGATCTGCAATCGTTGCCAAGAAGTCGAGGAACGGCCCGCCTTGGAAGTGATGGAAGCGGTAGCCAAGGAAATTTCACAGGCTGGGTTTAGCGTACACCGCAAAGCCATAGAGATACATGGCATCTGTTCACAATGTACTGCTAATGAAAAATACTAGAGATGAATGGCCCAACATGGCAAGCGGAGAAATTATGTTAAGACGATTAGCCGTGCTGGCGGCATCAACCAGCGTTTTCAGCTTACCGGTCCATGCTGAAGACATGCCGACCACGGTACTGGACACCGTAGTGGTCAGTGCGCCCTTGGCGCAAAAAGTTTCACAATCCGCCCGCCCGGTTACCGTTTTGACCGCTGAGGCATTAGCCACGCAAGCGGGCAATACCATCGGTGGAACCCTGGAAAAGGAACCCGGTATGAGCAACCAATCCTTTGGCCCCGGCGTCGGTGCCCCGGTAATTCGCGGACAGACCGGCCCTAGGGTGCGGGTGTTGCAAAATGGCATCGGGGTCAACGATGCCTCCACCATCAGCCCTGACCACGCCAATGGCGTGGAGCCAATGTTTGCGGAACGCATTGAAATTCTGCGGGGACCGGCCACCTTACTCTATGGCAGCGGTGCCATCGGCGGCGTGGTGAACGTGATCGATAATCGCATTCCAAGCATGGACCCGGATAAATTGCTAGGCGGTGCGTTTGAACAACGCTACAACTCGGTGTCCGATGAAAATGCCAGCGTCTTGAAACTGGAAGGCGGCAAGGGCATCGTCGCCTATCATCTCGACGGCTTCTACCGTGAACAGGGCAATATGCACATCGGCGGTGCGGCGATAGACGAAGCCGCCGCGCGGGCAAGCGACCCCGGCCTTGAGGGAATCTACCCCCTGCAAAATTCCTATGGCGTCATCAACAATACCAACGCCCGTGGCAAAGGCGGCACCGTCGGTGTTTCGCTGGTTGGCGACCCGGGGTTTGCCGGCGTTGCCGTCAACCATTTGGAGAACAACTACGGCATTCCCCCCGACGGCACCGGCAACCCGCCGGTACGCATAGAACTCAGGCAAACCAAATACAATTTCCAAGGCGAATGGAAAGAGCCTTTCACGTTGGCAGAGGCCGTGCGGATGAAGTTCGGCTACACTGATTACCAGCACACGGAGATCCCCGGCGGGATTCCCGGAACGACCTTCACCAATAAAGCTTATGAAAGCCGCTTGGAACTGGTCCATAAACCTTTGGGACCATTAAAAGGCGCTTGGGGGTTTCAATCCGTCAATAGCGATTTCCAGGCTGTTGGACTCGAAACTTTAGTACCCCACTCAAACATAGACACTTACGGACTGTTCGCCGTCGAATCGTTTGACATTGGCAAAGTCACCTTCGATTTTGGCCTGCGTGGCGAATACCAGGCCACCTCACCGCAAGACTTTGGCTATGTTTCACGCAATTACACCCTCATCAGCGGTTCGTCCTCCGCGCTATGGAATATCAATGAACGACACCAGCTTAGCCTAGCCTTTACCCAATCCCAGCGGGCACCGCAAATACAGGAACTGTATTCAAAAGGCATCCATGACGCCACCCATAGCTATGAACTGGGTGACGCGAATCTGAACAAGGAAATCTCCTACAATCTGGACTTGGGTTATCGCTTCAATACCGACTGGGTCAAGGCCGAGGTCAACTTATTTCAAAATTGGGTGAGCAACTACATCTACCAGCAACGCACGGGCGCGGTTTTTAATGAGGAAAGCGAATCCATTGAGGACTTTTGCACCTCACCCGGCGCCTGCTTGCCCGTGGTGCAAAGCCGTCAGGCTGATGCCACTTTCAAAGGCTTTGAAAGCAAGTTGGTTTTCCCGTTGATGGAAAACCATTATGGCCTAGTCGATTTGACCCTGTTTGGCGACTACACCCGTGGGGAATTCGCCAACGGCAATAACGTGCCGCGCATGCCGCCGTTACGCTATGGCTTTGCCTTGGATTACGCCAAGTCGGCATGGTCGGCCAATCTGCGCCTGACCCGCGCCGAGCCGCAGAACCATCCCGGCCAATTCGACACCGACACCCCCGGTTATGTTTTGCTCGGCGTAGGGACGCAATATAAAGTCAAGGACTTCCACCAAGCCGACCTGTTGCTGTTCGCCAGAGGCAGCAACCTGCTCAATGAAAATATCCGCAACTCGACCTCATACCTGCGCAATTTCGCCCCGGAACCGGGACGCGGGGCGGAGATTGGGATTCGGATGAGTTATTGACTGATGTTACGCACCGAACTGTTCACGTTCGGCGCAGTGCCCACGTCGGCAAAGGGTTGCCGACCTACGACATCGGGGGAACCTCAAGCCTTTGCTTAATCCTCCCCGCCGCTTGGGAACCCCAAGCACCAGCGCTCAGCAATTCTCATTATGAGCCAAAGTGCTGATAGACAACTCGTCATTCCGGCATGGATGCCGGAATCCAGTCACAAGGATGTGAATCTAGGGGTCGTCATCAAGCCTTTTTCAAACACTTACGCAACCGACATGTCACCGTCCATGGCACTGGATTCCTGCATCCCTGCTGGAATGACGGCTTAACTTAATGGCAGTGAGCCTAACACCCCCACCGCAACGCCGCCGTATGCACTGGCGCGTCCCAATGGCGGGTCAATTCATCATCCAGCAAGGTCAGGGTGATGGAGGCGCCCGCCATGTCCAGAGACGTGGTAAAATTGCCGACCAAGGACCGGGTGACTAACACGCCGCGACTGTCCCAGTATTGGCGGGCCAAGTTGTAAACTAGGTAAAGCTCGATCAAGGGTGTCGCGCCAAAGCCGTTGACATGCAACAAGACAGGCTGGCCCTTGGCGGGTTTCAGTTCTTCGTCTATGGTCTGCGCAAGCCGTTCGACGATTTCCGACGCATTGAGCAGCCCAATGCGTTCGCGGCCCTTTTCGCCATGGATGCCCACGCCGAGTTCGATCTCGTTTTCGGCAATGTCGAAAGTGGGCTTGCCCAAGGCCGGGACGGTGCAACTGGTCAGTGCCACGCCCATGGATGCCGTGGCGCGGACAACCCGTTCGCCCAGCGCTTTGCAGTCGTCCAACCCCAGGCCTGCCTCGGCCGCGGCGCCGACGATTTTTTCGACGATGGTCGTACCGGCAACCCCGCGCCGTCCCATGCCTTGGTGTTCTGGGATCGAAACGTCGTCATGGACCAGCAGCGATGCATTCGGGAAGTCCAGCATTTCGCCGGCGATCTCAAAATTCATCATGTCGCCAGCGTAATTTTTGACGACAAACAAGATGCCGCCGCCGTTTTCCATATCCATGGCGGCGGCAAGCATTTGATCCGGCGTGGGCGAGGTGAAAATCTGCCCCGGACAGGCGGCATCCAGCATGCCCAGGCCCACAAAGCCTGAGTGCAAGGGTTCATGCCCGGAGCCGCCCCCTGAGATCAATGCGACTTTTCCGGGTTTTCGGGGTGCCAGGCGAGCCAAATAGCGAGGGTCAGGGCTGAACCGGACGATGTCGGCATGGGCAAGGGCGAAGCCTCGCAAGCTTTCATCCAGCAGAGTTTCAACAGAATTAATCAATTTCTTCATTTGGGCGTCCTCAATAAATCAATATTTGGTTTGGCTTGTGGTTTAAAGGCTTAGTGAGCCGTGACTTGGTTTTTCCCATTCTTGGCAGGCGACATTATGCTTGCCCTTATTGCTATTTGTCTTCAGTTCTGTTTGAGTAAGGGCCATGAACGAACTTTCCACACCTGATTCAAACGCCGCCCAGACAAGTTCTAGGGCTTATCAAGCCATGGTCATGAAGTGTGTCGCTTACACCGAGGGACGGCACATGGGTGACATTACCATTGAGCAAATCAGCGAGGCCATCGCCCGTGACAACACCTTTGTCTGGCTGGGCCTGCGCGAGCCCAATGGGGCGCTGCTGGATAAAATCCAGGCAGAGTTCGGGCTGCACGAATTGGCCATAGAGGACACCCGCAGCGCTCACCAGCGACCCAAGCTTGAGGAATATGGGGATTCCTTGTTCCTAGTATTGCAAACCGCCCAATTTTATCGCAATGCCATACAATTCGGCGAGACGCATGTATTTGTCGGTCCGCGGTTCATCGTGACCGTCCGCCACGGCACCCCCCTTAGCTTCACCAAGGTCCGCGAGCGTTGCGAGAGCATGCCGGAAAGTCTGGCGAAGGGGCCAGGCTTTGCGCTCTACGCCCTCATCGACTTCATCGTTGACCACTACATGCCCGTGGTCGATGGCCTCCAAGAGCGCTTTGAGCGATTGGAAGAGGATGTTTTTAAGAACCGCTTCAATCAGCAGACCCTTGAAAAGCTATACGAACTGAAGCACGAGCTTGTGCTGTTGCGCGGGGCGACCACTCCCTTGGAGGATATATGCAACGAACTGATGCGATTCCACGACAATATCATCAACCGCGATATACAGTTCTATTACCGCGACATTACCGACCATCTCAAGCGCATAAACCAGTCCATAGACGGCATGAGGGAAATGCTGACCGCCGCCATGCATGTTTATCTAGCCTTGATCACCGTGGGCCAAAATGAAGTGGTCAAACGGCTGGCGGGGTGGGGTGCGATATTGGCACTGCCGACGATGGTTTTCAGCCTCTATGGCATGAACTTCAAGAGTATGCCAGAATTTGACTGGCCCTACAGCTACCCCCTGCTTCTCGGCACTCTGACCATAGCCTGCTTTTTGCTCTATGGGCGGTTGAAAAAGGCCGGCTGGCTGTAAGGAAGGCAACCATTCGTTGTTCTTGCCTGTCGAAGGAGGAAGTTGTATTTTACAGCGCATTGAAGGTATTTACACAAGCCATCCAACCGATGATATATTGGACGCCTTAGAACGGTCACTGATTAAGAGGCACAAGCCGAGATGTCACAAAGCCCTGATCACAATCTCTCCGATGAGCTTGATGTCCAGGAAGCCCGGCCGAAACTAAAACGGCCGCCTATGTTCAAGGTGCTCTTGTTGAACGATGATTTCACGCCGATGGAATTCGTCGTGCTGGTGCTGAAAGTTTTTTTCGGCATGAACGAGGAAAAGGCCACTCAGATCATGCTCCATGTCCACACCCGTGGCATAGGGGTGTGCGGGGTGTTCTCCAGGGATGTGGCGGAAACGAAAGTCAATCAGGTCAGCGACTTTTCACGCAAGCATCAACACCCCCTATTATGCACGATGGAAGAAGCCTAGTTGGAATACAATTATGTTAAGCAAAGAACTTGAATTTTCGCTGAATGCCGCATTCCGTGCGGCTTATGACAAACGCTACGAATTCATCACCGTGGAGCACCTGCTGCTTTGCATGTTGGACAACCCTTCGGCGGTGGAAGTGTTGCGGGCGTGTGGGGCCAACATCGAACTGTTGCGCAGGGAACTGTTGGAGTTTCTCCACGAGACTTCGCCTCTAATCCCCGCCGGGGTTAAGCGGGACACCCAACCGACGCTCGGCTTCCAGCGTGTGTTGCAGCGTGCCGCCTTCCATGTCCAGTCGGCGGGCAAGAGGGAAGTGACCGGGGCCAATATTCTGGTGGCCATTTTCAGCGAGCAGGATTCACAGGCTGTCTATCTGCTAGGCAAGCAAGACATATCCCGCTTGGATATCGTCAATTTCATTTCCCACGGCATTTCCAAGTTGCACGACGAATCCGAAGATGCCCATCAGGGTGCTTCGCCCGAGGGTGAGGAAGGCGATGCCGGTGCTTCCGCCAACCCCTTGGAAAAATTTACGTCCAATCTCAACGAGATGGCAAAGAAGGGCAAGATCGACCCACTCATCGGCCGGAAGGACGAGGTCGAGCGGACGATTCAAGTGCTCTGCCGCCGTCGCAAGAACAATCCGCTATTAATAGGCGAGGCGGGTGTCGGCAAGACTGCCATCGCCGAGGGTTTGGCGAAGAAAATTGTCGAAGACGAGGTGCCTGACATTCTGAAGGGCAGTGTGATTTATGCCTTGGATTTGGGTGCGCTGGTGGCCGGCACCAAATACCGGGGCGATTTCGAGAAGCGCCTTAAGTCCCTGCTGGCACAACTGAAGAAGGAACCGCAGTCCATTCTGTTCATTGATGAAATACATACCATCATCGGTGCCGGCTCGGCTTCCGGCGGTGCCATGGATGCTTCCAATCTGATCAAGCCGATGTTGGCTTCCGGGGAAATGCGCTGCATCGGCTCCACCACCTACCAGGAGTTTCGCGGTGTTTTTGAAAAAGACCGCGCCTTGGCCCGGCGCTTTCAGAAGATAGACATCCTGGAGCCTAGCGTGGATGAAACCTATCTCATTTTGCGGGGTTTGAAATCGCGTTTCGAGCAACACCATGATGTCAAATATTCCTTGTCGGCCTTGCGCACGGCGGCTGAATTGTCCAATCGCTATATCAATGACCGGCATCTTCCTGACAAGGCCATCGACGTGATTGACGAGGCGGGCGCTTGCCAACGCCTGTTGCCGGTATCGCGGCGAAAAAAATTGATAGGCACAGTGGAAATCGAGGATGTCGTCGCCAAGATGGCGCGCATTCCCCCCAAGACCATCTCCACCAATGACAAGGACAAATTGAAGGACTTGGAAAAGCATCTGAAAATGCTGGTGTTTGGCCAGGACGAGGCAATCTCTGCATTGTCCGCATCCATCAAGTTGTCGCGTGCAGGCTTGCGGGAAATGCAAAAGCCCATTGGGTGCTTCCTCTTTGCCGGGCCGACCGGGGTTGGCAAGACCGAAGTCAGCAGGCAACTGGCCAAGGTGTTGGGGATTGAGTTGATTCGTTTCGACATGTCGGAATACATGGAGCGCCACACCGTCTCACGATTGATCGGGGCACCCCCAGGTTATGTTGGCTTTGACCAAGGCGGATTGTTGACCGAGGCAGTGACTAAAACGCCCCATGCGGTGCTGCTGCTGGATGAAGTCGAAAAAGCACACCCGGATGTGTTCAACTTGCTTTTGCAGGTTATGGATCACGGAACGCTGACCGACAACAATGGACGCAAGGCTGACTTCCGCAATATTGTCGTCGTCATGACGACCAATGCCGGTGCGGCGGATGTTGACCGGCCTTCGATAGGCTTCACCCTTCAGGACAATTCAACCGACGCAATGAAAGCGGTGGAAAGGCTGTTCGCGCCGGAATTCCGCAATCGGTTGGACGGTATCATCCAGTTTAAGCCGTTGAACATGGAAATCATCCGGCAGGTGGTGGACAAGTTCATATTCGAGCTGGAATCGCAGCTATCGGAGAAGCGCGTTTCGCTCGCACTGGAACACGACGCGAGGGAGTGGCTGGCTGTGCATGGCTGCGACCCGAAGATGGGGGCAAGGCCGATGTCGCGGGTGATTCAGGAAAACATCAAAAAACCGCTTGCCGAAGAGATACTTTTTGGCAAGCTGGCCGATGGCGGCATGGTGAGAATCAGCGTGGAAGACGGCAAACTTTCCTTCGCCATAGTGAGCCTGCGTGAAAAGGCAGCGGAGCCGGCTTGACGGTCGCCCTCAGCGCTGACGGAACGTGATTCTTCCCTTTGACAGGTCGTAAGGCGTCATTTCGACTTTAACCCGGTCACCGGTCAGGATGCGTATGTAGTGCTTGCGCATCTTGCCGGAAATATGGGCGATGATGACATGGCCGTTGTCCAGCTCTACACGGAAGGTGGTATTGGGCAAGGTTTCAATCACCTTGCCTTCCATTTCAATTTGATCTTCTTTAGACATAAATCTCCGAACATTGGTAAACCGGATCCCCATTAATTTTGGGGCGATACAACCCCGATCTTAACATATCAGGGGCCAATGTTCTCGCCTTTTTGAAACGGCCTCCATTGGCCCCCAATCAACGCCTCCAGCGGGCGATAATGGTCCTTGTAGTTCATTTTACGGCAAGCGCCGATCCAGAAGCCTAGATAAAGCCAGTCAAGGCCCAAGCGTTTCGACTCCCCGATTTGCCACAAAACCGCCAAAGTGCCAAGGCCACGGTCGGCATGGAAGGGATCGAAAAAGGTGTAAACCGCCGACAGCGATGTTTCCAAGCTATCCACCACCGCTATGCCCACGAGTTTTTCTTGCAGCCTGAATTCCACGAACGAAGTATCGGCCCAGGAACTGCCCAGAAAGCCCATATAGTCTTGTGGTGTCGAGTCTGCCATGCCGCCGTCGTCGTGGCGCGCTGCCACGTAACGAAGGAACAGTTGATAATGTTCTTCGACGAATTCAGCCGGTTTTGCGGCGACGGTCAAATTTGCATTATTGCGCAAGGTTCGCACTTGGGTGCGGTTGGGTGAGAAACGTCCGACCGGTATCCGTATGGGCACACAAGCAGAGCATGACGGGCACTGGGGCCGGTAGACCAAGTCCCCGCTACGGCGAAAGCCCTGTGCGGCGAGCTTGGAGTAGGTCGCAACGTCAAGCTGCAAATAGGGGTCGACATAAGCCGAACGCGAAACCTGCCCCGGCAAGTAGGAACAGGGATGGTCCTGCCCCCGAAAAAGCTGTAGGTGTTTCATGCGTTTGTCCTCTCTGTGCGCCAAGCGGAAGCGGAAGGCGGCAACTCGCAATAAACATCCAGCAAGTCTATGAATGCCTGACGGGGTATTTCCCCAGCCCCCATGCTGGTCAAATGTCCGGTGTGGACTTGGCAGTCAATCAGCCTATAGCCCCATAGCTGTAGATGTCTGACTGCGAAGGCAAAAGCCGCCTTGGAGGCGTTGCTGGAGCGATGGAACATGGACTCGCCGAAAAACACCCTCCCTAGGCTCATGCCATACAGTCCGCCAACCAATGCGCCCTCACTCCACGTTTCGAAAGAATGGGCCAGCCCCAGCGTATGTAGTTTACAGTAAGCCTGCTTGATTTCAGGCGAAATCCAAGTGCCGTCGGCATAGGCGCGGGGTTCCGCACAGGCATCGATGACTTGCTCGAAACAGGTGTCGAAGCTATAACTGAATTCCTTGCCTTTCATGGTTTTTTGCAAGCTGCGTGAGACATGCAAATTTTCTGGAAACAAGACCAAGCGGGGGTCAGGCGACCACCACAAAATCGGCTCATCCTCCCCGTACCAAGGAAAGATGCCCTGCCGGTAGGCGTTGACCAGTCGGCGGGAGGAAAGACAGCCGCCCACTGCCAGCAATCCATTGGGTTCATTGAGTGCCAAGGACACATTTGGGAATGGCTGGTTGCGGTCGTGGGGGTTTAGGGTGACTAACATGGTTCACAAGTTCGGTTGATTCTCACAAGCCACTCTACACGACACGGGCCTACCTGTTCAACGTCAGTTTTTGTGGCCGCTGGTGAAAAAAGGGCGGTTTGTCAATTTCAAGTCAATGCTTTAGTATATTCTAGCTTTCGAGATAGCCAAACCTAATGCATCACTTCCGCGAGGCAGGCAACAGCCGGGCCTGCTACTTCAACCGCGAATGCCGGTGCGTGTCTCTCGACCGGCAAGGGATGGTGGAGGAATTGTCGCGGCGGCAGGGGGAGGGGGCCGATTTGTTGCTGAGGCTTATCGACGGGCGGCCGCAACTTTTCGCAGAATCGCCCGTGTTCGTCGATGAACAAAGTTATCTACGGCAAATAGACATTATCGCTGCCATTGAGCGAGTGGTGGCCATGCCCGGATATCGGGAATTGGCTTTGGCTTATGCCCCGGCCACGGCCCGGTTGCAGGTGAATGCTTCCGGGGTCTTTCTCGGTTACGACTTCCATCCCAGCCCGAACGGCCCTCAATTAATCGAAATCAACACTAACGCCGGCGGTGCGCTGCTGAACGACTTGTTGGCCCGGTCGCAGAGGGAATGTCGAAACTGGGCGCGTGACGGAGGCTTTGCGCCTTTACCCTTTTGGCCTGGGACATTGGCATCGGAAGGGGGCTTCATCAACATGTTCCTTGATGAATGGCGTTCGGAAAAGGGCGATGTGCCTTTGCGTAGCATAGCCATTGTCGATGAAACGCCAGAAGGACAATTTATGTATCCCGAATTCCTGATGTTTCAACAACTATTCATCAGGCACGGGATTGATGCCATTATCTGCGACCCGAGCGAACTGTCTTGGCGCGATAATGCCCTTTGGCATGGTTTGCGCCCCATCGACATGCTTTACAACCGGCTGATCGACTTCGGTTTGGAAACCCAAGCCAACGCCTGTGTGCGTGAAGCCTATCTTAGCCGAGGCGTGGTGGTGACCCCTCATCCGCGCGCCCATGCCCTTTATGCCGACAAGCGCAATCTGGCATTGATGACGGACAAACAAGCTTTGTGCGGGATGGATGTCGATGCGGAAACGATAGTCTTGTTGACTAACGGCATTCCCCATACCGCCCTTGTCCGCAAAGAAGATGCCGACGAGCTTTGGGGCAGGCGCAAAAAACTGTTTTTCAAGCCAGTGGCGGGATACGGCGGCAAAGGCGCCTATCGGGGCGACAAGCTGACTCGGCGTGTATTCAATGAAATCCTGCAAGGCGATTATGTGGCACAGGCGTTAGTGCCGCCCGGCGAGCGGCGCTTGCAGATTGACGGCGAACTTGCCACGCTTAAATTCGATGTTCGCCATTATGTCTATCGTGCCGAAATCCAATTGACGGCGGCGCGAATATACCAGGGGCAGACCACTAACTTTCGGACACCGGGAGGTGGTTTTGCGCCAGTGGCTATCGTGCCGGGCGCATCATAGCCTCAGTGTTTTACTGGTGCGTTTTTTAGCCGCCTTGGCGGGTTGAAACCCGCCCTACGGCACCAGCAATTTTCATTATGGCTCCATTGCCGTCATTCCGGCATCCATGCCGGAATGACGGGTTGTTTATCTGCACTTTAGCTCATAATGAGAACTGCTGCTACGGCACTGTGGCCTACCCGGTTGCTGCCGTGGGATGTTATCCTATACCCCCCAACACGATGATTTGTGAATTCCCAAGGAGCCGCCCTGCATGGCAGACCAGACTAGCCCACCGCCCTTTGATGTATTCCTCTCCCACAACAGCAAAGACAAACCTGCCGTCATCGCACTGGCCCGGCGACTAAAGGAGAACGGAGTCAAAGTGTGGCTGGATGCCTGGGAACTGCGCCCCGGCCATCCTTGGCAGGAGGCCTTGGAAGACATCATCGCAAGCTCCCGCTCGGCGGCGGTGCTGGTCGGGGCGGATGGCCTAGGCCCATGGGAGGATGCGGAAATGCGCGCCTGCCTGGATGAGTTTGCCAAGCGTAAACAGCCGGTTATTCCAGTGCTGCTGCCCGGTTGCCCGCAAACCCCCAAATTGCCGATTTTGTTGCGGCGTTTTACTTGGGTGGATTGTCGCGAGGGCAAGGAGGAGGACGGGTTTTACCGGCTGATCTGGGGCATCACCGGAAAAAAACCCAACTTCATCAACCCCGGCAACACCGATGGACCTCCAGTCAAGCCGGTTCCTCCGCCAGCCATACCCATTCCTTACCTTCACGGCTGGCCCGCCGATCAAATCAAGGCATTGCAACAAGAAACCGCAACCGCGTTGGCCAAGCCGGTTATATTCCGCGATGCCTTCTTGCAATTGGGCGGTGCAGGGCCAGAGATGGCGGTAATCCCCGCCGGTTCTTTCATCATGGGTTCTTCACCCGCCAGCGAAGCGGAACGTTTAGAGACAGAAGGCCCGCAACATTTCGTCACCTTCTCAACAGTTTTCGCCATCGGGCGTTATGCTGTGACCTTTGAGGAATACGACCGTTTCTGCCTTGCCACCCGGCGCAGCCCGGTCGCTGACGCAGGATGGGGGCGTGGACGGCGACCGGTCATCAATGTGTCATGGCAGGATGCCCAAGCCTATTGCGTTTGGCTGGCTGGACAGACCGGCAAGCCTTATCATTTGCCTACGGAGGCGGAATGGGAATATGCCTGTCGTGCCGGCACGGAAACGCCGTTCCATTGCGGCGACACGATCAGCCCCAAGCAAGCCAATTATGATGGAAATTATCCCTACAACGGCGGGGCCAAAGGCGAATATCGTAAAAAAACCCTGCCCGTCGGCCAGTTCGAGCCGAATGCCTTAGGTCTCTATGATATGCATGGCAATGTGTGGGAGTGGGTGGAAGACGCTTGGCATGACAGCCATGCGGATGCCCCTGCCGATGGCAGTGCTTGGGAATCTGCCGAGACTGGCTCGGGCCGTGTGCTGCGCGGCGGGTCTTGGTACAACAACGCGGGGGTCTGCCGTTCCGCGTTCCGTAACAACTCCCCGCCCGGCGACCAGGACTACGACACTGGCTTCCGTTGCGCCCGAGTTCAGGCGTGAGGCAGGCCAAGCCCGGCGCGGAGCGTCGCGAAACCGGGGGGCGGTCCGGCCGCGGAGCGGACAGGGCCGGGCCGCCCCCGGTTTCGCTGGCGCGACGGGGTTTTTCCTCGTTCCCCCGCTCCAGCGTCACTGCCATTAAGTTAAGCCCCGTAGGAGCTGCCTTCAGGCTGCGATAGGTGTCTGGTCGTGGGCTAAAGCCCTCTCCTACATTGCGATGTGCCGCTAACTTAATGGTAGTGCCGCTCCAGCGTGGGAATGCAGATGGCGGCGGCTCCTGCGCCGAATATCCGCAGGAGCGGACAAGCCGGGTTACCACGCAGGAGCGTCAAAGCCATTAACTTAAGCATCATATTGATCTTAATAAGGTTATTAGGATTTTTGTCGCTTGATGACGTGAAACCCGAACATTTTCAAGGGGGGTGGGTAGATAAGTCATTGTTTTTGCATCAAAAAATTATGGCAAAAACAGCCTCCGTACCCACCCAAATCCGACTTTTTGTCATTGTAAATCAATTGGATGCCTCTTAAGTTAATGGCTTTGACGCAGGAGCGTGGGAACCAGAGAAAAATATCGACCCCGGAGGGGTCGTAGTCTTTCCTATGCGGCCTAGAATACCACCAGCCAGACCCTGGCATTTGCAGCATTTTCGGAAAATATCCTAGGTTCATGGGCTGATTTCTGCGACCCCTCCGGGGTCGAATGCGGTATCCGATCTCAACCGGGGGTGTCGCTGACGCTCAACCCCCGGCTAATAGCTGGCAACCCTCCGGGTTGCAATCGATCGGTTAGTCTATCGGAACTTGCCAAGTTCAGGGAAAAGCTTGCCGTGCTCGCCCCTGTCGAAAAAAACGACACGGTTCCTGCCGCTTTGCTTGGCTGCATACATGGCATGGTCGGCATGGCGCAGGAGGATTTCCGGGTCTGTGTTGTCTTCGGGAAACAGGGTGACGCCTATGCTGGTGGAAATGCCGGATTGTTCGGAACCGGCGATAGTGTAGGGTGCGGCGACGGTTTTCAGCACACGTTCCAGAACTTGCCGGCATTCATCCTCATTGGAGACGGTGGACAGGAGGATCACAAATTCGTCGCCGCCCAGACGTGCGACGGTGTCAGCGCCTCTCACATAAGATTTGAGCCGTTTTGCGACTTCGATCAACAACTGGTCGCCGACCGCATGGCCCAATTGATCGTTGACGTCTTTGAAGCCGTCCAAGTCCAAGTAACACACGGCCAAAACCCCGCCGTGGCGTTTCGTTTTTGCCACCGCTTGCTGCAAGCGGTCAACCAGCAGCCGCCGGTTGGGGAGTTGGGTCAGCACGTCATGATGCGCCGCCAGGCGCAACTCTTCCTGGGCCTGGTGTTGCGCGGTCACATCGACGACCAGCACGACCAGATAATCGACGGAACCGTCAGGTTTGCGTAGGCAACTGACGGAGTTTTGAGCATATAGGATCGTGCCGTCCTTGCGCATGCAGCGATTGTTTATCATATAGTTGTCAATCTCGCCGACTGAGATAAGTCTTAATTGCGCCCGGTTTTTGGCTTCATCAACCGGGTAGGTTAATTCTTCCCAAGTTTTCTGGAGTAATTCCTCACGGCTAAAGCCCAACATTTGGCACAACTGGCCGTTGACATCCAGCCAGTTTGTCGCCGGGGAAATAGTGGCCATGCCAACCAATGGGCGTTCAAAAAAGGCCCTAAAGTGGCGTTCGCTGGCGATGATCTTGGCCTGTGCGGCTTTGCGCCCGGTGATGTCCGTACAAGTGCCTACCAGCCGGGTCACTTCGCCTGCGTCGTCGAGTACGACACCTTGGGCTGCCGCAATCCAACGGACTTGTCCGTCGGGGCGGATGATACGGAATTCGACCGCGTCGTAGGCCTTGTTTTCTATTGTCTGTGAAAGGGATGCCCATGCCTTTGCAAAGTCTTCCGGGTGTACGGTGTTTTTCCAAGTTTCATCCGGCATCGGCACTATCTTGGGAAGACCGTAAATTTGGAACATTTTGTCATCCCAAGTCACCAGCCGGCTGTTGAAGTCCAAATCCCAAACCCCCATGGATGCGGCTTGCGTCGCCAAGGTCAGCCGCTCAGTCACTTCCCGCAAGGCAAGATTGGCCTGATGGAGTTCGGCTGTACGCGCTTTGACCCGTTCTTCAAGTTCCTCCCCGCGCCTGGATATTGCCTCTTCAGCCTGTTTGCGCTCGGTGATGTCACGCGCTGCGGCATAGATGATGTTGCCCGCAGGGACTGCCTGCCATTCAAGCCAGCGGTAACTGCCCTCTTTGCACTGGTAGCGGTTAATGAAATTCTTGACCCCTTTCTGGGAAGTCAATTGGGAGGTGACCCGCAGAGTTTCCTCCCTGTCCGCCGGATGCACAAATTCGATGAACGGTCTTGCTTTGAGTTCATCGCAGGTATAACCCAGCAATTGCCCCCAAGCCGGGTTGAGTTGCTGGAAATAACCTTCGGTGTCGGCAATGCACAATAAATCCATGGACACTTCGAAGAATCCATCCAATGCCTGCGTCTTTTTGTGTAACGCCTCCTTGGCTTTCTGTCGGTTGGTCAAGTCGAAAAAAGTGACCAATATCAGGCCATCAACCACCGTCGCATGAATTCGGATAAACCAGGCAGTGCCATCCTTGGCGGTGATATTCACCTCCATCGGGTCGATTTCCATGTCTTGCCGCGCGGCATCGGCCATTCGACTGTTCCACTCCCCGACAATCCATTCGCGGTATTTGGGATCGGGAAAGGCAAGGTGCCGCCAATCCTCGACAGTCGGAAACTCTTCCATTGCATAACCGAACATTTCGACGAAACGACGATTTTGGTAGAGCATGGTCTGTTCGGGGCCGGAAGTGAGAATTGCCCCGGCTGGAAGATGTTCGAGCATGGCGCGCTGTCTTTGTTCGGCCTGCTTGATACGTTGGTTTGCCCGTTTGCTGAGGGTGGCATCGTAGAAATTCCACGCACAGTCCAAGCCAGTGCCGTCGCCAGCATTGACGGGTGTGCTGTAGGCTTCGAAGCTGCGGCCGTCTTTTAGGTCCACCCTGCGCTTGTCCGCGCCTAGCCTTTCCCGTACTCCACGATCAGCCATTTCCCGGAGTTGAAGGGGGTGGACGATTTTGTCTAAAAGGAACTGGCAAAGGATTTCGCCTGATCCCGACGCTAAAACCCGGGGTGGAATGCCCCACATCTCTTGGAAACGCCGATTGTGAAAAACCAGACGATCATTCCCGTCGACGATCATTATGCCTTCGCGGCTGTTATCGCCTAGGTAGTCCAGCAGGGCATGCTGAAATTCAAGCGTTTCATTTAGGTGAGGGTTCATTAGCCAGAATGGCTGCGATGGGGCACCACCAGCAATGGGCAAGGCGAGTGATGAAGGACGTAATCACTGACTGAACCGGCAAACAACCGCCAGAAGAATCCCTTATTGCCGCTACCCAAAACAATCAACTCGGGATGAAGTTCATTGGCCATGTCGATGATGGCATGACTGGGGTCGGAGTCCGTCGGAATAAGCCGGATTTCCACATCCCTGCCCAACGCCGCCTTGGTGCGTTCAAGTGCGGACCCGCCCTCGGCAAGCTGATGCTGGTATGCAGCCTCCGCTTCCTCGGGTGTCAACAAGGGGCCTTCAAAACCGCCAGCCATCTCCAGTGGGTTCTCGTAGTCTTGCACGACAGTGATCAGCACTATTTCAGCATCATCGCGCAGCAACGTGAGGGCCACGCGGGCAGCCTCTATTGCGTCGACACTTCCGTCAGTTGCAACCATTATTTTCATTATGCGACCTCAAGATAGGTAAATTCAAATTTTATGTTTGGGAAAAAAGCTAAACCCGGTTTTATTTTGAAGCGGTCTCGATAACTATGCAAGGTTTCGATGCGGAAATTTTCGGTTGACCAAAAAGCATAACCGCAGAATTTTATTTTTTTGTGCCGGTGCGCAGGTAATCGACGGTTTGATTTGACTACAGTTGGTATTACAATTCATTAACTGGTGTTACGCATCGACTGAAGGCTGGAGCGTCAAAGCTTGCTTTGACTGGCAAGGCTTGCCTTGCCCCCAATGCCGTTAAGTTAAGGATTTTCCGTTCGCCCTGAGCCCTTCGGCAAGCTCAGGAGAGCCTTGTCGAAGGGTGGGCGGAAAATCCCGACTGACCGAGCGTTAAGCCTGTAGCCCATTTTCCCAATTCCAACGACATAAGGAGCAAGCTATGACTGACTGCCTATTCTGCAAAATGGCCACCGGTGAAATCAAGCCAGCGGTGGTTTACGAGAATGACCATGTCCTTGCGTTTCGTGACATCAAACCGCAAGCGCCTACCCATGTACTGATCATTCCAAAACGACATGTGGCAACTTTGGATGACTTGAGCGACTTGGGCTTGGCAGGCGAACTGCTGCTCGCCGCCCGGTTGGTTGCAAGGCAGGAGGGCATTGCCAACAACGGCTACCGCACCGTCGTCAACTGCGGGGGCGATGGCGGGCAGGAAGTCAGTCACCTGCATTTGCACCTGTTGGGAGGCCGCCAAATGAAGTGGCCACCGGGTTGAAACAGGGCTCAAGGGAATCTTGCCGTTCATGACTGACTCGACCCAATAGGCCATTTGAATTAGAATGGGGACTGTTGCGACACCGGGTCTAACGAAAAACCACGCTTTATTATAGAGCATCAAGGAAATATACCCCATGCGATTGCTAACTAGCCTTTTCATTTCCCTTTTTTTAATGGCTTTCACTGACGCCTCAATGGCGGCGAAAGCCCACAAGGCACCCAAAAAAATGACCGAACACAGCATACAAGTAAAATTTGAAACCACCCAAGGTAACTTTGTCGTCCAACTGGACAAGGCGAAAGCCCCCGTCAGTGTGGCGAACTTCCTGACTTACGTTAAAGAAGGTTTCTACGATGGCACCATTTTCCATCGTATCATCCCCGGTTTTATGGCACAGGGCGGGGGCTTCACGACCGACTTTAAGCAGAAACCCGTCCACGACCCGATCAAGAACGAGGCGGACAACGGCCTGCTCAATAAACGCGGGACCATCGCCATGGCAAGGACTAGCGACCCGAATTCAGCCACGGGCCAGTTTTTTTTCAACTTCATTGACAACACATTCCTCAACCATACGAGCCCCACCCCCAAAGGTTGGGGTTACACTGTGTTTGGGGAAGTTGTCGAGGGGATGGACGTGGTTGACGGCTTCGGCAAGATACCGACCGGTTCGGGCGGGCCTTTCCAAACCGATGTGCCGAAGACCCCCATCGTGATCAACAAAGCCACCGTGGTCAGCGAATAAATCCATTGCAAGCTTGGGCGGCGGTTGCGCCGCCCGATAGGCTGCGGGAAGTTGCCCCAAGTCAGTTGAACTTTTGCCTCATGCATGCCGAAACCCTCTTCATCTCCGATCTTCACCTTTCCGCCGCCCGTCCGGAAACCACGAGGCGCTTCTTGTCCTTCCTCAAGGGTCGGGCGCTGGGTGCGGGGCGTTTGTATATCCTTGGCGACTTGTTCGATGCCTATATTGGCGATGATGACAACGCTTCCCCTAACCGTGAAATAAAAATGGCGCTGAGACGGCTTGTCGATTTAGGCACAGCAGTTTTTTTCCTGCATGGCAACAGGGATTTTCTAGTGGGGGAAGGCTTTTGCCGGGAAACCGGCGTGTGTTTGTTGGGGGATTACGCCATCATTGATCTTTACGGAGAATCTGCCCTTATCACGCATGGCGATTTGCTTTGCACGGACGACATCCTCTACCAAGAGGCGAGAATCCGTGTCCGCGCCGATGCGTGGAAACGCAACGCCTTGGCCAAGCCCTTGCTCGTCCGCCAATGGTATGCCCGATGGTATCGCTTCAATAGCGGCTTGGACAAGGGCAAGAAAAACCGGGAGATCATGGATGCCAACCCGCAAGCGGTCATCGAAACCCTGCGAGAGTTCGGTGTGTCGATTCTGCTTCATGGCCATACCCACCGTCCGGCCGTGCATGAATTGAATGTCGATGGAAAGCCCGCCCGTCGCTTCGTATTGGCGGAATGGAAGGATACCGGCCAAGTTTTGTGTTGGGGGGGTAAGGGCGAGTGGGTTAGCGAAATTATTGATTGAAATAAGCAATGAACACCTCAAACACGCTGCGCTGCAAGCTTTCTTATGAACCGCAAGAACTGAAGTTCGGCACTAGCGGTAGAAGGGGGGAAGTCATCCACCTGACGCAACTGGAGGTTTATCTAAACGCGCTTGCGGAATTGGAATACCTACAAGCACTCCCCTTGGGCGATGGCGGCATTGCCAAGGGTGATGAATTCTTCTTTGGCTACGACTTGCGCCCGAGTTCCAGCCGCTACGTTTCGGAGCAGCAGGGCAGGGGGGGGCTTGCCCAGGCCATCGAGCGAGCAATCCGCGATGCCGGCATGAAGCCAGTCAATCTCGGTCAAATCCCCACCCCGGCCTTGGCCTATCATGCCTTTACCCATGGCAAAGGCAGTATCATGGTCACCGGTAGCCACATCCCCTTTGACCGCAATGGCTACAAAACCAACACTTCGCGAGGGGAGTTGCTAAAAAAACATGAGCTTCCCATCCATGTGAAAGTGCTGGAAGTGCGGCAAAGGCTGTACGGCCAATCTTTTGAAGAGTCATTATTCGATGAAAACGGCCTCTTCAAAGCGGGACACCGAGACCTTATGCAAGAAGACAATGCGGGTGTCGAGGCCTATATGCGCCGTTATGTCGATTTTTTCGGGGGTGCTTCCCTGGAGGGAATGCGGCTCGTTGTCTATCAGCACTCGGCGGTCGGTCGCGACATGGTCGTGGAAATTCTCCGCAGACTAGGTGCCGAAGTGTTTGCGGTTGGCCGCAGCGAGACCTTCATACCGATTGACACCGAGAATATGGACGGGGAGCAGCTTGCTGCCATCCAGTGCTTGCACGATGAGGCTTCCGCCCGGCAGGGAAGGATTGGTGCGGTCATTTCCACAGACGGTGATTCTGACCGGCCTATGATCTTGGGTGTCGATGCCAGCAAAGTACATTTTTTCGGGGGTGATTTGGTGGGTATGGTCACCGCCGAATATCTGGCGGCGGACGCAGTGGTTGTCCCCATCAGTTGCAATGATGCCATTGACTTGGGTCCTTTGAAAGATATTACCGCCCCCAAGACCAAAATTGGTTCGCCCTTCGTGGTCGCCGGGATGGAACAGGCCATTGCCCTTGGCAGGCAGGCGGTTTGCGGCTTTGAAGCCAACGGCGGATTTATGACCGGTTCCCCGCTGTTTCGCAACGGAAACTGCTTGAGTCCGTTGCCCACCCGCGATGCGATGCTACCCATCTTGGCGGTACTTTATGCGGCCAGGGAAAAAGGATTGTCATTAGGTCAATTATTCGGGCTATTACCCAAACGCCATAGTCAGTCCGCCCTGCTCAAGGAGTTTCCCCGCTCACGCGGGCAACAAATCGTCGACCGTTTTTCGCCTTCGGATGCAAGGGTTGCCGAGATTCGATACGGGAACGGCGAAACAATTCCATTCGACGAAAACCGTACAAGCTTACTCGGTGACGAAGCCGCCATCCGGCACGCCGAAGCCATTTTTGATGAGCTTGCCGGCTTTTTCACCCCTGCCATGGGTTTTGGCAGAATCATTCGCATTAATTATGCGGACGGGGTGCGCATTTACTTTGAAAACGGCGATGTGGCACATATCAGGCCCTCGGGGAATGCCGATGAACTGAGGATTTACGCCGTTGCCGATAGTCAAGATCGTGCGGAATCAATCGTCAAATTCGCCATTGGGGAACCTAAAGGCATTTTACGCAGCATGGAAAATCTGGTTATGTGACCTGATTCCGGCATTCTTGCTGGAATGACGGGTTGTTTACTAGCACTTTGGCTCATAATGAGAATTGCCGTCAACGAAGCCACGTTGACAAATCAACCGGAAGGTTTAGTATTTAAACCGTGTCATCGCCGTCTATTTAGCCGGAGGAGGCAATCCGAATAATGTGGTGAGTTTGACGACGTAAGGATTGGAAAAGAATCCGTAATCCAGCGGTTTAGTATCTGCGCGGGGAGATGTGTTTGTTTTTTTCAAACGGGTGTTTTTTATGCGGCGGACATTGATAAACATGAGGGTGGGGCGTACACTACGAACCATGCACCTCTGAGGTGTAAAGCAAGATGCCTATTCGGGTATCTAATAAAAAGTTAGACTGCTGAGCAAACATATGCGTACCTTTGGGTCTGAAGCAGGAACTTACTTGTACTTGAACGGGCTGGCCACGAACAGAACCGTGCGTCTTTCGGATCAAGTTGAACTGCTTCCGGCGAGTGCTGACTGCAACGCCGACTTGTTCCTCAGTCTCGGGAAGAGCGATATAGATATCTCCGTCATCTCGCTTTTTCTTCCTCAAGTCACGAGCCAACTCAAAGTTACGGGAAATGACGCCAAGGACACAGCAATCCGCGCTTGGAATGCTGTATGGGACGGATTGCTGCTTGGGGCTCTAATCGGTGCAGAGGTGATGTGCAATATCCAGTCCGAAGTGCGTGCGGAAGAATTAACCCCAGAATCAACCGTGGCCGTCACCAACTACCATCTTCGAGGGCTTTCAAGAGGCACGCCAGTAGCACTTACTGAGGCTGACATCTCTTGGATCGAAAGCAACTACGAGAAGGCACTCACCCTGCTAGACAACGAGTCCTTTCAAAATGCGGCACACTGTCTCGCGTCATACCGTTGGCACTCAATGCCGCGCGCAAGGCTAGCAATACTCTGGTCCGGTATAGAAGGGTTATTTGGCGTGGAAAGCGAGATAGTATTCAGGGTTAGCCTCTACACAGCGCGCTTCCTTGAGCCACATGACAATGCGAGACAACGTGAAGTGTTTGGGCGTGTGAAGGAACTTTACAAATTACGCTCAAAGGCTGTCCACGGAGGGCGCATGAAAGGTAACGCGAACGAAGGAGTTGACGAATCCGCTTCGCTACTTCGCACACTTGTCCGTCGCTGCGCGGAGCTTGGCTCGATGCCCAACCTCGAGGGCCTGGTGCCATGAAACAGCCGGGTAGGGTGCGCATCGCGCACCGCTTAATGGATGTTTGGCTGGTTCCCAAGCTCCTGCTTCAAAGCCATTAACTTAAGACGCATGTCATTGATTATATTGCACAATGGAGCAACCATATAAAACCATTGTCTTCAGGACTTGCTGCCAACCTGAATAAGGTGCAAAGTAGAGCTTTAATCATTGCAATGCCCCTATTAAAAAACCATGCCTGTCCGTCAGCCAAGCGTTGATCCACGATGCAGGCTTCAAAGCCCGCCACCGCCAAAAGGCGACGGATTTCACCCGGTCGCGCTCCCTGGTCTTTCCGCTGGTGATGCTGTTCGTGCTGCGCAAGGGCGTCAAGTCGATCCAGTTGATGGTCAACGAATGG
>Ga0194049_1000043_pt1 | contig 51620 bp, 44 predicted proteins | sample JunL2225m_MetaG_FD_148665 | JGI IMG/M metagenome (GOLD analysis project Ga0194049, IMG submission 148665) | Anoxic zone freshwater microbial communities from boreal shield lake in IISD Experimental Lakes Area, Ontario, Canada - Jun2016-L224-25m | ecosystem: Environmental > Aquatic > Freshwater >... | reverse complement strand
ATCCTCCCGACACTCGCCGAAATCGTGCCGAACCTCAAAGCACACCACAGGGCGCTGCTCAATCTGCTCGGCGAACGCTATGTCGCCGTGTATGCCAATTCTGGATAGTAGGGGTGCGGAATGACGGTTATTGGGCGGAGTTTTTAGAGATGGGCGCGGCACTGACGGGCGGGCGCGAGAGCATGAAGGTGCTGGTGACGGTGCGCGATTTGCGCGACGTGCTGGCCTCCTTCGAGCGGCTGTACCGGACGACTTCGGCGATGGGCCAATTGCCGCAAGAGGCCGCGCTGGCGCTGAAGTTCAAGACTGCGCTGGGCCGGGTGCAAGTGTTCATCGACGACAGCCAGCCGGTGGGCCGCGCCTACAACGCCATCCGCGATGCCGTGACGCGGGGCTGGAAAGATCGGATGCATTTCATCGATTACGACGATTTGACCGCCCGGCCCGCCGAGACGATGGCCAAGGTTTACCTCTTCCTCGGCGAAGAACCCATCCAACATGATTTCAACAATGTCGAGCAAGTGACCTTCGAGGACGATTCCGTCTACGGCTTCAAGGATCTACACATCATCCGCCAGAAGGTCGAGCCGCAGCCGCCGCAATGGCCTAAGACCTTCGACGACGCGGTGTTCCAAAGCCCCACATGGAAGACCATCGAAGGGGTGTCCCAGTTCTGGAAGCTCTATCAGAAGCCATAGGGCTGGATGCTTGTTTGCACAGGAGATGGGCCGGGGTGAGGGGGGTTCACAAGACCAGCATCGCCCGCATTGTCGAATGCACACCCGACACGCTTTATCGGTGGATGGAGGATAACGGGCTAAGGGGCTATATGAACAGCCGGTCTAGTAGGGCTGATGGGCTTAATAGTGCTGGCACTGTTTACTTGGCTTTGTTAGTTGCGGGGCATTTCAATTATTGCGACTTCGCTCGTTGCTCCTCAACGATGGAAATAGCTTGTCTGTACAGATTATGATGTGGCGAGTCTGCTGGCAAAACCTTGTCTGTTTGTTGTAGTGTAGCTTGTATAGTTTCTAATTGTTTTGGATCTATTCCTCTTAAATCGTCAGGTCTGAAGTTTATTATTAAAGCACTTTCTATTGGTTCTTGTCTTGTATCAATCGCAGAAATGTCATGGTTTTGGGAGGTAGCGTTCTTAGCTTGAATCCAGTCAAAATATTGGCTTGACCAGTCAAAGTAGCTACGTTTGCTATTGTAGTCAGTTGGCTTTTGAGAGTCTATATATACTTTAATTTCATCAGGTATTTCTATTTGTTGTCTTTTAGCTGCTTCGGTGTAGTCATATATTTTTTTATTTACCGCATACCTAATGTTTTCTTCTTCTTTCGCAAGATTGCCAAAATACTTATGTGTATAAGTTTGCATTGTTTCATTTTCTGAAAGAATGGCTCTAGTTATACCATCGTAGTAGGTTGTCTTTGTTATGCTATTGTTTTTTAATAAGTTGTCATAGGTTTCTACGACTTGTTCGGCAGGTGCTATGTTTGGTAATAAATCTATGGCCTTTTGGCGAACAGGTGAAGATGGGTTCAAATGTGTTATTTGCTTTTCCATGAGTTCCACAATTTTTTCAGTGTTGCCTTCTAGTCGCTCACGCTTAGTTGTGTTCGCTAAGTCTTCAGATGTTGTTTCAAGTGATCTGTTTAGCAAATCTAAAACCCTAGCCTGTTCCTCAGGTGAAACAATAGAATCAAAATTGTCTATAATTTCTTTTACGACATAATCAGAGCCTATTCTCTCTAGCATGTCATAAATGAGCATACGTTTCTGGCTGTCCTCCGTCTCTTTGCACAGTTCCCATAACATAGTCTGTTTTTCTTCATTTGGAATACTGGCACTAGCTAAGGTGTTTAATAGTTCTTCCAATTCAGGTGATGCGAAACCATTGTTTTTTGATTTTGAAAGGCTTTGCTTTAATTCCTCTTTAAATTTTGCTAATGTCTCGGCAGTGTCTTTTTCAGTTAAAACTGGCTTGGTTGTTTGCCTTGCTGTTGGCGTTGATATCACATCCATTGGAAAAAAATCAAAGTTTGAGCTTGCCCCTCCTATGCTTTTGACAGGTGACGTAGTTTTTGGTTTATCTAGCGGGGGTTCGTTTTCTCTTGGTCGCGGGTCAGGTTTTAATATTATAAATCCGAGCGCAGCCAAAGAAAAAACGAACACTACCGTTGCAGCAAATCTGAAATTCATAATCTGCTTTTTTGCTTGTTGCCTAATTTCTTGTAGTCGGCAAAGAATTGTATAACGTATTTGGTGTTATACTCTGTCCAGCCCAATTATTTGTGTAACCAGAAGTTCTACTATAATATTCTTTCGATGAAATCCAGTCGATTTTCTGTTCTTCTGTCATACTTCTGATGTAGCCAACCCCACCATATTTGTAAGCGAAGTTTACTAACGTGTCACACCGGAATTTTCCGGGTAGTTGTTTGCTTACTAAAATCCAAGCCCTTTTTTTTGTATCGTATTTCCATCCGAATGCCGCACCTCCCACAAGGTATTGTGCAAAGAGAGTGTAAGTGGCTCCATATCCTTTTTGATCTGTAGCTTGTTTTAATACAGCGTATCTATTTGTTGCTCCATTTGCTTTTGCACCGTAATATCTGTTGTTTTTTCCAGCAGTTTTGAAGCTATTTAGTGTTGTATACACCATTGAACCGCCATCCATTTCAAGCACAGTGTCTCCTGCCCATAACCCCACATGTCCTTCAAGCGTAGTTTTGCCTAAAGCTCGCCCAACTACATCGCCTACATATTTTGGGTCACCAGCATAACTCGATATAGGGTTAGATAAAGTGGCAATAGCTATTGCAAAAGTGAAATAAGCATTTTTCATGTTAGTCTCCTGTTTAATGATAGTTAGTATTTGTTTCGTTTAACACACAAACTCTCACAAGGCACTCCGTCCCCGTCCCGATCCAGCCTAGCCAGACCGCAATCGTTAAGGTAGTGCATGGCCTCCTGGCAGCTATCCATTTCCTTGCAATACCGCTTACCCCCGCAATCCCCCCCTGTTGCCGCTCCTGTTGCGGCTGTCCCCGGTGTCATCCAGCCCTTTAGCTTCGCGAGTAGCCCGTTGCCGCCGCTTGTTGCGCCCGCGCTTTTGTTGCCGTGCCGGTAGTCCCACGGTGGGATGGCATCCGGCCTTGACCAAAGCCCAACCCCTGCCTTTTTTGCCGTCTTCTCTGCTTCGTAGTATGCCTGTTCGTGGGCATATTTGGTATAGACCCATACCAAGCCTTTGGCTACTTGCCGCAAGTTCGCATCCACCCCGCCGACCAGCACTTTGCCGACCGTCCTCCCGTATTTGTCGATAGTTTCGACCTTGATGGTCACATCCTTTCCGTAAACGAGATCGGAGAGCGCCTGTTTCGACACTTGCCCGAAGTCTTGGGATTTTTCGGGCGCGTCGATCTGCGCCAAGACCGTTAAGTGTGCGGTGAGTCAACGAACTTCACGCCATTCGTCCGGGACAAGGTGCTGCTCGCTCACAGGCGGCATCTTACCATTTTTTCAATAATAACACCCTCAAACCACAATCACACTCACTGGGTCGGATCAAACCCCGCAGCAATTCCCATTATGTCTCCATTGCCGTCATTCCGGCATGGATGCCGGAATCCAGTGCCATGGACGGTGACTTGTCGGTTGCGTAAGCGTTTGAAAAAGGCTTGATGGCGACCCCTAGATTCACATCCTTGTGACTGGATTCCGGCATCCATGCCGGAATGACGGGTTGTCTATCAGCACTTTGGCTCATAACGAGAATTGCCGCAAACCCCCTCGCCGCCGCCACCGATGGCGGGGATGCGGAACCAATAGGTTTGGGCGGGGGTTAGCCCCTCCGGCAGGATGATGGGTCCGGTTGCCGAGGGGGTGGCGGTTTTCCGGTGTCTTCATTGGCCAGGTCAACGGGGGGCATCTGCACTTCATGGCTTTTCGCCCTAGCCAAACGGGTGGCATGGAGCCGCAACGGGCCGCTTTTCGGTTCGTGGGCAATCTTGAAATCGTCAGGGGCGGGCAAGGTGCGGCTTGCGGGGATCAAAATTTCCATATTTCTTTCTTCGCTATCGCGCCAAACGGCCCGAACTGTTTTATCATTACACATCGGCATTACATTCAATTGGAAAAGTCAAGACGGACTCGGTTTTAAACCTAAGCCGGTCTTGGCAGACATTCGATCTATCACAGGACAAGCGAGCAATGACATCACCTTCTAAAACGAAGGCCAAAGACTTCAAGTACACCGACCCCTTTGCTGAAAGGGAGGCGCAAAAATACGAACGCCCCATTCCCAGCAGGGAACTCATCCTCCAAGTTTTGAAGGAACAAGGCGTTCCGCTAAAACTGGAAGAATTGTCACCCTTGCTGGGGGTGTTCGAGGAGGAGGACGTCGAATCCTTGCACCGAAGGCTCAAAGCCATGGAGCGCGACGGCCAAATCCTGCGCAACCGGCGCGACCGCTATTGCCAAGTCAACCAAAAAGACTTGATTGCCGGGCGGGTTCTCGGCCATCCCGATGGCTTCGGGTTTCTCCGGCCCGACGAGGGCGGCGACGATTTGTTCATCCCGCCCGCCGAAATGCGCCAGTTGATGCATGAGGACCGTGCGGTGGCCAGTGTGCGCGGGGTGGACCGGCGCGGCAGGCGCGAGGCCAGCATCATCGAAGTGTTGGAGCGAAATACCAAACACTTGGTTGGCCGGCTTTATTGTGAACGTGGCATATGCAGCGTCAGCGCCGACAGCAAGCACATCACCCACGATATATTGATCCCCGGGGAAGGTCTGGGCGATGCCCGGCACGGGCAAATCGTGGTGGTGGAAATCCTTGAATATCCCTCCCGCCGCCGCGAACCGATAGGCCGCGTCGTCGAGGTGCTGGGCGACCATCTGGCACCTGGGATGGAAATCGAAGTGGCCATCCGCGCCCACGGCCTTCCCAATGAATGGCCGGGGGAAGTCGATCAGGAAATCGCCAGTTTGAGCCCGGAAGTGCCGGACGAGGCCAAGGATGGCCGGGTGGACATTCGCAAACTTCCGCTCGTCACGATTGACGGGGACGATGCCCGCGACTTTGACGACGCGGTGTATTGCGAAGCCACCCCGAAGGGCTGGAGGTTATTTGTCGCCATTGCCGATGTGTCCCATTACGTCCGCCCCGGCACTGCGTTGGATCGGGAGGCGCAGAAGCGCGGCACTTCGGTGTATTTCCCCGAGCGTGTCATCCCGATGTTGCCGGAAATCCTCTCCAACGGGCTTTGTTCCATCAACCCGGAAGAAGACCGGCTGTGCATGGTCTGCGAGATGCTGTTGAATGGGGAAGGCAAGACCATCCGCACTAAGTTCTATCCCGCCGTGATGCGCTCCCATGCCCGGCTCACTTATGACGAAGTGGCCAAGATTCTAGTCGATCGCGACAAGAAACTGCGGGCGGACCGCAAGCCCCTGCTGAAACATTTGGAGGATCTGTATGCGGTCTACCAAGTGCTGCATAAGGCGAGGGAAGAGCGAGGGGCGATGGATTTTGACAGCCAAGAATCCAAGATTGTCTTTGGCCCGGATCGCAAGATCGAGAACATCGTGCCGGTAAATCGCAACGATGCCCACCGACTGATCGAAGAATGCATGTTGGCGGCCAACACGGCAGCCGCCAAATTCCTGGGTAAGGCAAAAATCCCCCATTTATTGCGCATCCATGACGGCCCTTCCGTCGAAAAGCTTGCCGATCTGCGCACGTTCTTGGGCGGAGTCGGCCTTAGGCTGGGCGGCGATGAAAAGCCATCCCCGAAAGACTATTTCACTTTACTGGGGCAGATCGGCGACAGGCCGGACAAGCACCTGATCCAAACCGTGCTATTGCGCTCTTTGTCCCAGGCCGTTTATGGGCCGGAAAAGAAAGGCCACTTTGGCTTGGCCTTGGAAAGCTACACCCATTTCACTTCGCCGATTCGCCGTTATCCTGACCTACTGGTCCATCGTGGCATCAACTATGTCATCGAAGGCCGGCCCCCCGAGACGTTTGGCTATTCCCAACCCCAAATGGTGCAGTTTGGCGAACACTGCTCCGCCGCCGAGCGCAGGGCTGACGATGCCACCCGGGATGTGGTGTCCTGGCTCAAGTGCGAGTACATGCAATCCCGGCTGGGCGAAGAATTCGACGGGATCATCTCCACCGTCACTTCCTTCGGTTTTTTCGTGGAGCTCAAGGATATTTTTGTCGAAGGCTTGGTGCATATCTCCAACCTCGACCGTGATTATTTCCACTATGACCCCATCGGCCATCGCCTTCAAGGCGAACGCAGTGGCGTGGTCTACCGGTTGGGCGACACGGTGCGGGTCAAGGTCGCCCGCGTCGATTTGGATGAGAGGAAAATAGATTTTGAATTGATCCCCACGGAGAAAAAGAAAAAAGCGGCATCGGATAAGAAACCGGCGGCTAAAGCCCCCGCCAAAGAACAAGGGAAAGCCCAACAGGCCGAAGGCGAACCGCGCAAGCGCCGCAGGAGAACCAAAAAGACATGAGCGGCAAACGTCGCATCGTCGGACTGCATGCCGCCCAGTCCGCGTTGGAACACACCCCCGACAAACTAGCCACCGCTTGGCTGGATGCCGGGCGCATGGATGCCCGCCTCAGCCGCATCAAACAAGAATTGGAAGCTGCCGGGGTCAGCATCCATCTTGCCAACCGCAAGGAGCTGGACCGCCTGTCCGAAGGCCGCAACCATCAAGGGGTGATTGTCGAAGTGGAAATGGCGCGTGAACTGGGCGAATCCGATTTGCGCGACGCGCTGGACACATTGGCAGGGCCAGCGTTCTTCTTGGTGCTGGACCATGTGCAAGACCCGCACAATTTGGGTGCTTGCCTGCGCACTGCGGACGCGGCGGGCGTTCACGGTGTCATCATCACCAAAGACCAATCGGCTGGCATCACCCCCACCGTTGCCAAGGTTGCCTCCGGCGCGGCGGAAACCGTGCCGCTTTTCAAAGTCACCAACTTGGCCCGTGGCTTGGGCTGGCTGAAAGAAGCCGGCATCTGGATCGTCGGCGCGGCGGGCGAGGCGGACAAGACGGTCTACCAGACTGATTTGAACATGCCCTTGGCTTTGGTTTTAGGGGCGGAAGAAAAAGGCATGAGGCGATTGACCCGTGAACATTGCGATTTCCTAGTCAAGATACCGATGCTAGGTCAAGTGGAAAGTTTGAATGTCTCCGTGGCAACCGGTATATTATTGTTTGAGGCGGTTAGGCAGAGGGGTAAAGTTTAAAGACTCTTCGGAGCAATGCGGGGCAAAGAATTCCACCCCCCTTAACCCCTTTCAGATTGTCCTGATTTTCCGCTGGTTCCCAAGCTCCAGCTTGGAAACCCATGATGTCGGTGCATTTAAAACCACGTTCCCAAGCTGGAGATGGGGAATGGGCAAACAAGAAAAATAAACATAAGGAAAAATCCCAAAAGCCCGGCAAGGCTTGTTACACCCTCCATTGACGGTTGATGACGCACTAGTCGGGGTTGCCCCGACAGAATCGGCGTCGGCGTCCACACCTCACAAAAAGCAAAGGGCAATATCATGAACATCAGAAACGCAGCACTTACTCTTGGGTTATTCTTGGCGTTAGCCATTCCAGCGCTCGGCTTCGCAGGCGAAGCCCCTTTAAACAGCCCCTTGGTTGTCGCCAAAGACGAGGCCAAATGTGACAGTTGCATAAAGAAATTGACTGAATTATGCGATGGTGAATTTAAGGTATGTGCCAGCAAGAATGACGCTGCGGCATGCCAGGCGTATTACGATAAATGCAAGGCCGGTGTGCGGGCTAGATGCGGCGGCCCCACCATGTGCGATTGAGTTTCGGCGACGTAGGACGATGTGAGCATACGGATTGGAGCATGTCACAGGTTCCCAAGTTCAGGCTTGGGAACCCTTACCTGGAAATCTGTTGCTTGCCATTTAACGGAACCTGATTAGCAAGTTGTTTCATGTCGTCCTGGCATGGATCGCCGGAACCTATTAGAGTATTCCGTCGCCGAATGATTGCCCGATTGATGCGAAGCATTTTTAGGCGCTCTTTTTCCATTGTGGCGAAGAGTGTTCCACACCTAGCAAACCGTCAATGGATATGTCTTCATCAATCAACGGCCAATGAATGCCATATCCCGATGGCGAAATTTCATAATGGTTTATTTGTTTTTCGCTGGCCGAGGCCAATGCCGGGGATATTTCAGTAAGGGTTTTGCTGATTGGTTGACCGTCCACACGCAGAGATAATATTCCATTCTCTATTCTGATCTCATCAACTTTGTGATGAACATTCATGGTTAACGCCTCTTTTGGAATGTAAACATTTGAGCTTAAGGCGGAATAGCCCGTAGGATGTGGTGAGCGTAGCGAACTGCATCAACCGGGAACGCGAACGGTGCGGTTCATTCCTCACCGCATCCCTTCTACGACCATGAATCTACGCTTCCAGGATAGAGAGAACAATGTTCTCATATTGCTCCCGGTTTAAATTGAAAATTTCGCGTGAGGTTGTGATTGAAAGCGAAATCAATAGATTCTTGGTCTCTATACAATTTACGACGTAGTAGGTTGGCTCAGATTCATCTGGCCAGATACCTTCGTATTCTCTTGTAACAACGGTCAAATGACCCTGTTTTAGATTTTTTTCATCAATGATCGAATAAAACTCTTGGACAGATTCAAATCGGACTTGAGTGAATCCATTGATTCCATTTTTATTTTTCCTATATGCATTGCCAGCGAAAGATGCAGCATCATCTGGAGGAGAAAGAGAAAAATGTCCTCCAGATTGATCCTGCACCCAATCAGCGGGAGCTAAAACAGAAAATGCTCCCGGATGAGTGAATCGCCGCTTGTTCTCTTCGTGGTTAAGGCTTTTTTTACGATTAAAAATACCAAACATACCAAAATCCTTTGCAATAAGCCTAACGCCCGCGTTCAGGGACGTAGCATGTGGCGAGGCAAGTAGATACCGTGGGCAATAGTTTCACCGTTGCCAAACATTCCGATTGTCGGACACAACGCAAAGGGACGCGCCCGACATGGCTTAAGGGAGTTTTTCTCACGCAACGGCGCAACGACGCAACGTTAAGGGCAAAAGATTTTGTTTGCGTGAGTTTGTCCATGTCATCATATTTGCTGTTGGAGTTTAACGAATTGATTTCTTTGACGTTGCGGCTTTGCGGCGTTGCGTGAGACCTTCTTTTGAAGCCATCCAAATCAATCAAATAGTCCATGTTCATTGTAACCTATGACCTCATCGGAATTGCGATTATCCAACACCGGCAATGTCCATACTTCCCGGCGCAGCCAGTCTAGGGTTTCTTCCACGCTAGGTTTAGGCATGTCGTCTAGTAGGGCAAGGGCGGCTTCCAGCACATTCATCGCTTCTTGGTTTACGGATTGGCGGTGCGCTTCCGCGAGCGTTCTAAGCCGCTGGTAAAGATTATCGGATATATCGTTTAATACTAAAGTTGCCATGGAGAATCTCCCGATTTGAGTCATTTCCAACATTGGGGTAAAGGCAGTGATTAGGTGCGCGATATGTGCCACGCTCGGTTGTATTTCTGGCATATAATCAGATTTTTCATCTTAGCTTCATGGGTAGATTGTTAGCTCCCAAACTCAGGTTTTATAAACTTTGGGGGAAATCCGTGATTTACGCCAAGTTTTCTTAACGTTGCGTCGTTGCGCCGTTGCGTGAAACATTCTTTTGGTTTGCCTTAGGACTCTCAGTCTGGAGCCTCTGGATGAAAACTTTTTGTCTCACGCAACGGCGCAACGGCGCAACGAAAAAAACAGTTTGTTGCATTGGCGGGCTACGCGGGTGGGTTAGTGCTTTGCGAATGAGTGGCTTGTATCGCCACTGCGCGGGCTTCCATCGCCTCCGCCTCGGCGATGCGATCCAGCTTCCTGAGCAATGCCGCATAATTTTTAAGACCCGTCGCCATCCTGGGATGTTCAGAACCTAATGCTTTCTGATCAATCGCCAGCGACCTTTGGAACAGCGGCTCGGCCTCGGCATACCGGCCTTTTGCATAATTCAGTGTCGCGAGGTTGTTAAGGCATTGAGCCACGTTGGGATGCTCGGGTCCGAGGGCTTTTTCCCAAATCGCCAGCGACCGTTGATAAAGTGGCTCGGTCTGTGCATGCTGGCCTTGTGCATAATATAGTGCTGCTAGGTTGTTGAGGCATTGAGCCACGTCGGGATGATCGGGTCCTAGGGCTTTCTCATAAATCATCAGCGCCCGTTGGAACAGCGGCTCGGCTTGTGCATACTGGCCTTGAGCTTCATACAGTAATGCGAGATTGTTGATGCTCATCGCCACGTCGGGATGCTCGGGTCCTAATGCCTTTTTAAAAATCGCAAGAGATCTTTGGTAGAGCGGCTCGGCTTGGGCATATTGGCTTTGATCCCTATATAATTCCCCGAGATTGTTGATGATTTTCGCCAAGTCAGGATGTTCGGCCCCTAGGGCTTTTTCACAAATCGCCAGCGATCTTTGGTACAGCGGCTCGGCCTGTGCATACTGGCCTTTCGACCTATACAATCCCGCGAGATTACATAGGCTGGTCGCCACATGATGATGCTCCGGTCCTAGGGCATTTTCCGCAATCGCCAACGACCGTTGATAAAGCGGCTCGGCCTTGGCATACTGGCCTTGCGCACTATACATCTCCGCGAGGTTGTTGAGACTCGTCCCTACGTCAGGATGATAACGGCCTAGTGCTTTTTCCTTAATTGTCAGCGACCGTTGGTAGATCGGCTTAGCTAGGGCATAGGCTCCTTGGGCACGGTAAAGCAACGCAAGATTGTTGAGACTATTCGCCACGTCGGGGTGCTCGGGTCCTAGGGCTTTTTCCCTAATTGCCAGCGAACGCTGATAGATAGGCTCGGCCTTAACATACTGGCCTTGCGCTTCATATAATAATGCAAGATTGCAAAGACTAGTTGCCACGTCGGGATGATCGGGACCTAGCACTTTTTCACAAATCGCCAGTGCCCTTTGGTGGAGATGTTCGGCTTGTGCATACTGGCCTTGATGCTGATACAGCATCGCGAGGTTGCCAAGGCTGTTTGCCATATCGGGATGTTCGGGTCCTAGGGCTTTTTCTCGAATCGCCAACGATCTTTGATAAAGCGGCTCGGCTTGAACATACTGGCCTTGCGCACTATACAATTCGGCGAGGTTGTTGAGGCTCAGCGCCACTTTGGGATGATCGGGTCCTAGGGCTTTTTCCAGAATCACGAGCGCCCTTTGAAAAAGCGACTCAGCCTGTGCATATTCGGCTAGGTCAATATAAAGCCCCGCAAGGTTGTTGAGGCTCCTCGCCACATCAAGATGATCGGGTCCGTAAATTCGTTCCATATCTGACAGCAAAGCCAATGATAGATCTAAGGCTTCGCTATATTGTCCTGCCTTATGCAAAGAAGATGAATTCAAAGATCGCAGACCCAAGGTAGGAGGAGAATCGGGTCCGAAAAAGCGATGGGACATTTGCATGGCACGGCGAGATAAGCGCACAGCCAGCCGATAATGGCCTTGGTCATAATGCCTCTGCGCAAGATTGCCTATCGCGTCGATGCTGTCCGCATCCTTGCCAACTTGCAAAAAATCCTCCACTTCTTCCCATAGCGCATCGGAGGCTGGCAGGTTGCCGGATTGATATTTCCCCTCCGCCGTCACCGCCTTGATCTCCGCCAAGAATAAGCCCGTCTGTTCATCATTGGGCCGGAGCAGCACCGCCAACTGCGCCAAGCGTTCCGCCTCGGCAAAATGCTGGCTGCCGTAATCTGATACCAGTGAAAAATGATGTCCGGCCAAGTCCAGGCAACAGGCGCTCAAGGGTTCACGAAAGTCTTCAAAGCCTAGCCGCAAGACACGGATGGCGCGTTCTTCGTTGCCGTTATCGCGTTCCTTCGCGGCCTGTTTCAACCATTGCTCGGGGAATTGGGCTTCCAAGTCGGCGATGGCTTTATCCTTTTGCTTGAGTTCCTGTTGCAAACCCTCGATTTGTTCACGGCGGTTCTCGCTGAGTTCATGCAATTTGTGCAATTCTTCACGCTGTAGCCGCAATTGGCGGGTCAGGTGTTGCCCATAGGCGAACAGCATCCCGGCGAAGGGAATGACGATGCCAAAAAACGCCGACACTTGCTCAATCGCCTTAAGCTCATAAAACTGCTGCCATGAGTTGTGCAGAAAATCGACAAGGCCATCCAACATAAGGCGTTCCTGTAGCTGTTAAAGCAGTGGATTACTGATGTTACGCACAAGTCGGCAAAGGGTTGCCGACCTACGGCGGTTATGGCTATTTCAGCCACCTAGACCGTAGGGCGGCAACCCCTTGCCGCCAACGGTTTTGGTGGCTGTGCGTAACATCAGTGAATTAGTTAGAAAATCTGGATTCCGGCGATCCATGCCGGAATGACGGAATAGCTGCGACATCTTTCTAATCAAGTCGTGCGTTATCACTCACTCTGGCAACAACCCCTCCAGTGCCACCTTGTCCAGTTTCTCCTTTTCCACCTTAAGATAAGCCACCCCGTCATCGGCCAATACCACCGCTTCGATCACGCCGGGGACTAGGCGAAGTTTGGCCGACATTGCAATGGCTTCATCTATACTCAGGTTGCCGAAGTTGATGAGCAGGGAGCTGAGATGCCGTGGCGGGGCCATGCGCAGGGCCACCAAGGCCCAAACCAAGGCAACAATGGCACAGAAGGCGAACACGACAGGCTTGCCTAAAGCACCGTAGATAATGCCGCCACTGACTCCGCCGACGAAGGCGCCGAGAAACTGTGCGGCGGAATAGACACCCATCGCCGTGCCTTTCAATTCAGAAGGGGCGACTTTGGAAATCATCGAAGGCAGTGTCGCTTCCAACAGGTTGAAGCCGGTGAAGAACACGAAGAGCAGGAAACCAATGGCGTAGACATTGTTGGCATTGACAAACAGACCGGCATCGGCAATTGCGATGACAACGATGAAAGCAACGAACACGGCTTTCATCTTGCGTTTCTTTTCCGCCAAAATCACAAATGGCACCATCGCAAACAGGGATAGTAAGAACACCGGCAAGTAAACCCACCAGTGGTCGGCGGTTGCCAATTGCACGGTGTCGCGCAGCACCAGCGGAATGACCACAAAGGTGGCGGTCAAAATGGCATGAAGGGAAAATATTCCGAAATCAAGCCGCAGCAATTCAGGGTTTTTCAACACTTTGCCAAATTGTGCCGGTTGCGCCTCGGCATCACGGTGGAAGCGGCTGATGACAGGCGTGGGCACTACCAGGTAAAGCACGGCGATGCCAGTGAGCGCTAGACCGGCAATAATCCAGAAAATGCCTTTCACGCCGATCAAGCCTTCCAGTATCGGCCCGGCAACCATGGAGACAGCGAAGGAGATGCCGATGCTAATGCCGATCAGGGCCATGGCTTTGGTACGGTGTTCCTCGCGGGTTAGGTCGGCGGCCAAGGCCATGACCACGGAAGCCACCGCGCCTGCGCCTTGGATGGAGCGGCCTAGGATGACGCCCCAGATGGAGTCGGCCAATGCGGCGACCACGCTGCCGAGGGCGAAGACGAGCAGGCCGAAGGCGATGACCTTCTTTCTGCCCACATGATCGGACCAAAGCCCGTAAGGTATGCCGAGCAGTGCCTGGGTTAGCCCATAGGCACTGATGGCGAGTCCGATCAGGAAAGGGGTGGAACCTTCCAATTCGCGGGCATAGATTGAAAAAACCGGCAGGATCATGAACAGCCCCAGCATTCGGAGCATGTAAATCCCGGCGAGGGAAAGGCTGGCACGCAATTCAGTGCGTGTCATCGGGGTATCAATTTCCAACGCCTGCTTCAAATCGGTTTCTCCTGGAATGATTAAGTGGGTGGCGCACAGGTAAACGCTGCATAACAGCGGTTATGGTATCAGTTTAGGGCATGGATGATTTTGACATTTCGAGAAATATACTCGCCGCAAGGGTGAAACGGCGGAAACGGATACCCACACCGGCCCGGTCTTGATGACCGGGCCGATCCCGCCACATATCCCTTGGGCGATCCTAGTCTGCGTTAGGTTGGGGCCGATCCTTCAAGAACCCCCGCCACTGGCCAAACCGACTAAGGCAATTTGTTGGCTTTATCGTAATCGGCGAAGAAAGTCTTCAGCCTTTCGTTGATCTCCTGGGCCACTGGCTGCGCCAAGGCGTCCTGACCGCCCGTTCCGGCTTTGACCACCGTGCTTTCCCATAGAACGGCATCCACATGCTGGGGAATGCTAGTGGGGTGTTTGGGCTGGCTGGAATCTTGTGGGGCGGCAATTTCGGTGGCCCGGTTGACCGCGTGGGCATAGTGGGCAAGCACACTGACGCGGGCGGAGATTGCCGATGGTTCGGTGCCCGGTTCGGTGCCGACGACATCAATAATGACTTTCAACCTGCCGGTCAGATGGGGCAACAAGGCAACGTCGTTGGCGTTGCGGGCCTTGTGGAACTTGACGTTGTGTTGCACCGACAAGGCTTCCAAGTTTTTATAACTGTCTTGGCAAATTTGTTTCAATGCGGTTGACTTGGATTCCTCGGCGGGACAATAAAAAATCATGCCGGGCCAACCTTTAAGCCGACCCAAGCTGGCTTCCATCATGTGTTCTATGATCTTCTGTTCGGCGACATCGGACACGACCGGGACATCTTTGTGTTCTTGCGCCACTGGCTGAGTTTCCGCCCAACTTAAGGGTGCAAAGCCCATCAAAGTCATCGCCAACAGTGCCGGGGTGACGCAGGGGATGGAGCGTGTGGTGAATTTCAGCATATTATTTCCTCAAGTGTGAATTTTAAAATAGGCGGGGCCTAGGATTAAATCCCGTGATCAATGGGGCACGGGCAAACGAGCCGCCTCACCGGGTGTCAATGTCGACCTGCCCGGTCAGGCGGCGGTGAATGTGGGACCAGGACATGCCAAAGGCAAGAATGATGGCTACCACTATTTCCGTTAGATGTTCGATTAGCCTCACATTGGTAGGTTCAAACAAGCCCATGTCAGCAGCCAGCCAGATCAAACCACCGCACAAGGCCAAGATCAGGCAAATGCCTACGAACCCCAAAGAGTCGCGGGTGGCATTGACAAAGATGAGCCACCCCGCCAGCAGGAGGATGCCAGCCACAAACTTTAAGGCATCCGAACCGAACAGGCCGGTTTCCCGATGGTTCAAGCTGGCTTGAATCCAGTGAAAATAGGAATAGCCCTCAGGATTATAGGTTGCGTAAACCAGCACCAAGGCGAAAAGCAAGCGAATGAAGAAGCCTAGCCAGTTGAAAGATTCCTTATGCATGATACAGGTCAGTGGTTGCGTTGTTGTGGTGGATATGCGGGCATTTAATATAAGGAGGGTGGGTTGAGTCAAGAGAAACAGCCTTAAACTTTCGCAAGACTGGCAAGCGTGCTTGAAAAATGGCCTATTCACAGATCGATTGCCAGTAAGAAAATTTTATTGGATTTTCCCGTCCGAGCTTATTTTACGCCTACTTCGCTGACAATAATACGGAAATTCATGGGCCTATCTCGCTTCGGGTTATAATGACGGCACAATTTTCAACGAAGGGGGTTGCTGTGCGCAAAGTGCTGGATGTGGTCTTGGTTCTGCTGTTATTGGAATTCTGTTTTTTTCTTTTCAAGCGGGCGATGCAATGGTTCCCAACCTAAGATAAGCTATTTTTTCCTGTTTGAAAATTTCGAGATCCCGGTTTCCTGGTCGCTGGCGGGAGGCTTCTTGGCTGCGGGTTTGGCCTTCTGGATGTTCATTGCTGCGCGGGATTTGTGAGGGGTTTGGGGATATAAACGCGGGTGAGGCCTGTCTATTCTCGCAATAGAGCGATTTCGCGGGCCTTCCTGCCTTAAGAAACACGGCAGTTGGCCGTACAATTGAAATAAAGCCCGCCTTTGGCGGTGTTTGCCACTCATCGAGATAAAGCATGGATATATTAATCACTGGCGGAACAGGCTCAATAGGCCGCGTGTTATGCAGGACATTGAAAGAAAAGGGCCACGGGCTGACGGTATTGAGCCGTAGGCCCGAGAAGGTCAAGGCAATCTGCGGCGAAGGCATAGCCGCCCTCTCTTCGCTAGCGGATTTGCCTGCATCGGCACGCTTCGATGCCGTGATCAACCTGGCGGGAGAGGCTGTCATCGGGCCGTACTGGACCGCAACCAGAAAGAAAATACTTTGGGACAGTCGCGTCACCTTGACTGAACAACTGGTGGATTTCATCGGTAGGGCGGAAATAAAGCCTCAAGTGTTGATCAACACTTCCGCCGTGGGCTTCTACGGCAACGGTGGCGACGACGTCATTGACGAGGAGAGCCCTGGTGCGGGCGGCTTTGCGCATACTCTCTGCGATGGCTGGGAGAAAGCCGCGAGCAGGGTGGAGGAATATGGCGTGAGGCTTTGCATTGTCCGGTTTGGCCTTGTACTGATGTCTCATGGCGGTATGTTGAAGAGTATGCTGCCTTCGTTCCGTTTCGGGTTGGGCGCGAGGATAGGGGATGGGCGACAATGGATGCCGTGGATTCATTGCGCTGATTTGATCGCCATGATTGAATTGCTGCTGGAAAACCCGGAGTTAAGCGGTGTGTTCAACGGCGTTTCACCCAACCCCGTCACCAATCGTGAGTTCACCGCCGGTTTGGCCAAGGCACTCAACAGACCGGCATTCTTTTTCGTCCCTGCATTCCTGCTGAAGGCGGCGATGGGCAAGATGGGGCTATTGCTGCTGGAAGGCCAAAGGGCGATCCCCAAACGGTTGCAGAAAGCTGGATTCGAGTTTCGCTATCCTGACCTTGACCATGCACTGACCGATATTATCGGTTGAAACGACAGTTTTGAACAAATCACCCACAACAGAGTAAACCATGAATAAAACAAGCGGATTTCTGCTGAGCTTAATGATCGCACTTTGCCTGATGTCTGCCGGAATAGGCGAAGCCTACGCAGCGCGTCTGGGCGGGGGCAAGTCTTTTGGGGGCAGGCCCTCCTACAGCACACCTTACAACCGGTCCGGTGGATATAATCAGGCAAGCCCCACGCAACAACCGGCCTACCAGCAGCCGGGCATGGCCGCGCAACGAAATCTTGCGGCCCGTGATGCCATGGGCAGACGCGGCGGAATGATGGGTATGCTCGGCGGTTTGGCGTTGGGCGGATTATTGGGCGCGATGTTTTTCGGCGGGGCATTCGAGGGTATCAATTTCATGGATATCCTCCTATTTGCTGGAATCGCCTTTCTGCTGTTTAAACTATTTGCAGCCCGCACCCAGAGTGGAATGGGCCGGGCCACCAGCCAGCCCCATGGTCAACCGGCAGACACAGGTTTTGACCAAGCCTATCAGCGCAATGCAGAGCCAACCGACCAACCCTCGGGCCGTGCCGGGTTCAATACCGACTTATTATTCAATCGGGGCGGAAGTAGTGAAGGCAAAGGATTCAAACCTGCCGGACCCATTGCCTTTCCCGCCGATTTCGATGCGGCGGCTTTCCTCAAAGGCGCCAAGGCGGCTTATGCCCATCTACAGCAGGCATGGGACAGTGGCGATTTGGCTGAATTGCGCGGTTTATGCACTGACAAGGTGTTTGGCGAGTTGCAGGATCAGATCAAACAACGCGTTGGCGACAACCGCACGGATTTGTTAAAAGTCGAGGCGGAGATTTTGGAAGTCAATGACAGGGGGGAAGAACGGGAGGCCACCGTTCTGTTCGACGTTTTGCTGCGTGAATCTCACGGGCAAGAACCGACAACCGTCAAAGAAGTTTGGCATTTCATCCGTTCGCAAACCAGCAAACAACCGACGTGGTTCCTTGACGGCATCCAGCAGTTGGAGGAGTAATCAAGAGCCAGCGGTCATCTTGCCTGTTTAAACCAGCACAGGCCACCTCGTGGATTGTAGACCCATGTGAGCCATCAACCAATAAGCTGAACCCGCGTATGTCCCTCAAGAAAGTCTTGCTTAAAAATTTCCGCACCTGTCACGAGGTGGAATTGACCGATTTGGAACACTTGACAGTTCTGATGGGGCGGAATGGCGTAGGCAAGACCAATGTCCTGCAAGGCATCGAGTGGATGGCTCGGACGGCATCTAACCTGCAAGGCAATATTCTTGAGTCAACGGATTTTAAGGGGGAGTTTGAATTTTGCGTAGCAGGCACCCACTATCGTTACAGCATTGAACGGTTATTTATCCTCAATGAAGATGATCCTCAAAGCTCTAAGGATTTTGATTTTGGGTTGCAAGAAAAGCTTGAACGCCAAGATTCGTCTGAGGCATGGCTTAGTGTGTTGTCAAGGACTGAGCAGAGAGTTTCAGGTACTGATGGCGAGCCACTACTTGAGATAAGCCCGTTAAGACCAATGCTGCCAGTAATGGAGGCAATAAGACCGACTAGTGAAACCAAGGAGCATATTTTGCCGGTGTTGGCTTATTTTCGGGGTGTCAAATATTACCCCCTAGATGAAACGGCTGCCCTACAACAAGATTTGAGCATTAATATCATTACTCGTGTGAATTATTTAGAATGGCTTTCCAAGCCTAATGATTCAATCATCATGAGACTTTTAAATATGTATCTTGATCGTCGTGATGATTTTATTGAATTGAATGAATTATTAGGTGGCAATGGTTTAGGTGTTATTGACTCAGTTAAATTTTTTGAAATAGTAATGCCTCTTCCTCATCCACCTCAAGGCACTACTGAAACAACAAGAGCTTTGCCTTCGGTAGCACTTCCTAGTGTATATGAAAGAGATTGGACATGTTATTTTGTGGAATTCATGCCCGGAAAAGGATGGGAAGGGGTAGACAATCTGCCGAGGTTACCCTATGGGAAGCTCTCCGCTGGAACCCGCCGCATTATCCGCATCTTAGTTTCCTTCTTTTACGACCGCAATTCACTGTTCTTGTTTGAACAACCCGAAGATGCCATCCATCCGGGTTTGTTGCGAAAATTAATAGATTTATTGAGAGGCTATGACGATAAGGGCCAGTTGATTATGACGAGCCACTCGTCTGATTTGTTTGATGTGCTCAAGCCAGAAGAAGTCCGTTTGGTGACTATGGAGAGTGGGGCGACTCAAGTTCGAGCGCTATCAGAGAAGGAATTGGATAGTGCCAAACGCTATATCAATGAAGAAGGAAGTTTGTCAGACTTTCTGGAAATGTTAGAGGACTATTAGTTGTACGGGATATTTAGTGAAGATAAATCTGATTTCGAAACGCTCAAGGTGCTAATTCAGCGTCTTGCCATCGACGAGAAAATACAATTTTGCGGAAAAGGATTTAATGGCTGTGGCGAGTTATTGAAGCATGCATGGAGAAATTTAAAGTCACAGGCTGATATGGGCTGCACTCGATTTGTCATTGCACATGATGCGGACCAAAGAGATTTTAGAGATGTCCAGCGCGATTTGGTGGACAAAATCATCAAGCCATCTGGCATTAAAAAGTCGATTTGTTTATTAGTTCCTGTACAGGAAATCGAAGCTTGGCTATTGGCCGATGTCTGTGCGGCATCCAATCTCTTTAAAGGATGGATGCCAAAACCAGAGCCAAACCCGGAATCAATCGCCCGCCCCAAAGAGTATTTGGAAAAACTGAGCAGGGTGGCCAGTGGCAGCCCAAGATATAGACATGCCATGCACAACCCGCAATTGGCCAAGCATATCGACTTAGTCAAGGTGTCGAAAAGCTGCCCATCTTTCAGGCCGCTAGAAACTTTTGTCAAATGCGGCAAGAGTAATTACTGACTGCATCAAGGCCGATAGGTGCGGATGTCAAGTTAAAAACCCGTATTAAGCAACCGGGGAATGGAATGTATTGGCAATTACCGCCGCATCCGCCAAATTCTCGACGAGCTTTGCGCCATCAACCGCGAACTCTTACGCCGCCGCGAGGCGTTCTAAGCGACGGCCATGGACGCGGCGACCACACTCCCCGCTGGCGCGGCGGAACTGACGCTGGGCCTGCTCAACGTCGCCACCCATGCATGGGTCGAACAGGAGTACCACCGCGCCAAGCATTTCGACCCCTTAACTGATGTTACGCAGGGAGCGCCAAAGCTTGCTTTGGCAACGTATCCGTCAAGGCTTCGCCTTGATGTCAAAGCAAGCTTTGACGCTCCAGCCATAGGTCCATGCGTAACATCAGCCCTTAAGTTAATTTATAACGCCCCGACATGTTGGATGCATGGGCAAGCATGAAGACTGTCACCGGAACGGTTGTCATGAACGTTACATCGGATGCTGTTCACTTTGTCAGTGATTGAGAGTAGAATTTCCACACTCCCAAACCTGCGGAATATCCAAATAGGTTTGGTTTGCCGGAGAAATCGTAACACTTTATTTACCGGGGAAACCCAGGGGCCATGATTATGTTTGTAACCACACGGAATAGAACGGGAAAAATTCGCCTTGCCATTGGGATGGCCTGCCTTGCGGTTGGCCCGCAAACCTTGGCCGCCCCTGACCCGCCATCGAATATTCCAGATGCCGGAGCGATCATGCGTAACCTGCCACGCCCGATGGTCCCCTCCCCCTCCGTCCAACAGCAGACGAAAGTCCCGCAACCCACCGCCCCGGCAGCGGGCCAAAGCGGCAAGATCACTGTAAAGGACTGGAATATCACGGGTAACATGCTGATTTCAAAGGAAGAGTTGAAAGCTGCCATTCTCGATGACCAAGGCCAAAAACTTCTAGGCCGGGAACTTGACGTACAAGGTTTATGGGAGGCTGCACAGAAAGTGGCCATGTACTACCGTGAACGGGGCTATTTGGCACGCGCTTGGCTACCCAAACAAGAAATCCGCAACGGCGTGGTCGAAATCAGTGTGGTCGAAGGCAGGTTGGACGGGGTCAAAGTCAATGACCAAAAGGGCGTATTATCCAATTACTGGTGGACACACGATATTGCGGAGCAAACCATCCTTACCGCCCAACCTAAGGGACAAATTTTGTGCATGGACGATTTGGATCGCGGGGTTTTGCTGCTCAACGATTTGCCAGGCGTTTCCGCCATTCCAACCCTTGAACCAGGATCGAAGCTCGGGACCACCCAGCTTAAACTAGACATCGAATCGCGCCCGTTGGTTAACGGCAGCCTCGACTATGCCAATGCCGGCATCAACGCAGTCGGCGAACACCAATTCGGAGGTTCGCTGTTCATCAACAACGCTTTTGGTGTTGGCGACCAGGCCACATTACGCTTGCAAGGCGGTTCCGGCAACGTGTACGGACGCATGACTTACACAGTGCCCCTAGGATACAGTGGCTTGCGCGTCGGCGTGGCGGCATCCGGCATGTATTACGTGCTTAGCGACGTGCCCGGTGCCCAGTTCAGCAGATTGGATGCCGATGGCGATGCCTGGGTTGGTGGGACTTTCGCCAGCTATCCTTGGGTGCGCAGCAGCAGCAAAAATCTTTACAGCTTGGCTGGGTTTGACACCCGGCGCTACCACAACGTGTCCAGGGGTGGGGATGGATATTATCACCCACTCAGCGACAAGACCATCAACGTTGGGTTTGTCGGCTTGCAAGGCGACCTTCGCGACCAACTGCTAGGGGGAGGGTTTAACAATGCCAGCTTCTACCTGAGCGCGGGCGATGTGGACCTCACTGGCAATCAAGCTTACTTCAATGCTGACCAGGGCATCAGTGATAACCCAGGCATCGTTAATACCTTAAATTCAGGCCCCAGAACGGCGGGTTCTTATCAGAAATTCACCTTGGCCTTTTCCCGCTTGCAAAAAGTCTATGGGCCGGTTAGTTTCTGGGCCAATTTTGTCGGGCAATTGTCCACCAAAAACCTCGATTCCTCAGAAAAATTCAGTTTGGGCGGACCCTTCGGCGTGCGCGCTTATCCGGTCAACGAGGCGCTGGCCGACGAAGGCTATTTAATGAACTTTGAGATGCGTTACGATGTGTACAACAACGTGCAATTGGTTGGTTTCATAGACCATGGCGGGGTGACTTTGCACAACAACCCTTGGCCAGGCATAGGCCCCGGCCCCAACAATTACACCCTGAGCGGCGGCGGGTTCGGCATCAATTGGATTTCCCCCGGCGACTTTGCCGTCAAGCTTAGCGTCGCCCAGCGCATCGGCTCTAATCCGAATCCCCAAGCTAACGGAAGGGATGTTGACGGCACCTATGACACCCCGCATTTTTGGGCGCAATTGAGTAAGTATTTTTAAAACCTGTGACGTCAAGTAAGGTGTCACAGAACCAATTAATATATTTTGGAGACATTTGTCTTGGACACCAACCCCAACAGACATAGTTTTCGCCTTCAACCCATCGTCCTTGCCGTTCATCTGGCACTGGCCGGTGCCGCCATGGCCGACCCCTCGACTAACGCCCTGCCCACCGGCGGGCAGGTCGTCTCCGGCCAGGCGACCATCCAGCAGCAGGGGGGCAACATGGACATCCAGCAAGGCACCCCCAGGGCCGCCTTGGACTGGCAGACCTTCAACATCGGTGCGCAAGCGCAAGTCAACTTCCACCAGCCCGATGCCAACTCCGTGGCGCTCAACCGCGTGGCCGTGGGCAATGCCTCGGTCATTGAAGGCAAGTTGACCGCCAACGGCCAGGTATTCCTAGTCAACCCAAGCGGCGTGTTGTTCGGCAAGGGGGCGCAGGTCGATGTGGGCGGCTTGGTGGCGACCACGATGAACATCAGCAACAAAGACTTTGCCGCCGGCAACGACCGCTTCAGCCGTGACGGGTCTGTTGGCGAAGTGGTCAACCAAGGCGTGATCAAGGCGCGGGACGGCGGCTATGTCGCCCTCGTCGCGGCGACGGTGCTAAACGAAGGGACGCTACAGGCCAACGGCGGCGGCACGGTGGCGTTGGCGGCGGGCGACGGGGCCACGCTACAGTTCAACGGCGGCAACCTCGTCAACATCCAGGTTGATCCGGCGACCGTCAAAACCTTGATCGAAAACAAGCAACTGATCCAAGCCGAAGGCGGGCGGGTGCTGATGACCGCCGTGGCGGCGAGCCGGCTGCAAGGCTCGGTGATCAATAATGCCGGGGCGGTGGAGGCCAACTCGATCACGTCCGAGGGCGGCGTGATACGCCTGACCGGGGCCGACGAAATCACCAACACCGGCACGCTGGACGCCTCCGGCAAGACGGCGGGCGGCACGGTGGAGATCGACTCAGCCTCGACAATCAACCAATCCGGCATCGTCAAGGCCGATTCCAGCGCGGGCCACGGCGGCACTATCACCTTGACCGCCCATGACACAATCGACAACACCGGCACTTTGGACGCTTCCGGCGACACGGCGGGCGGCACGGTGGACATGGAAGCTGGCACCGTAGGGGCGGATTCATCCGGCCAACAACCCTCCCTCGTCCGCCAAGCCGGCATCGTCAAGGCCGATGCCCTCTCAGGCAAAGGCGGCAAGATCGTTCTAACGGGCGAGCATTTGCAACTGGATAAAGATAGCCTGACCACGGCCACCGGCACGTCCGGCGGCGGCGAAATCTACGCAGGTGGGGGCAAACATGGCTCCCCTCTCCCGCTTGCGGGAGAGGGGCCGGGGGTGAGGGCTAAAAATGCCAAATCCACCCGCGTCGAACAAGGCGCAACGCTGGACGCCTCTGCCACCGACACCGGCGACGGCGGCACCATCGTGGCTTGGGGTGACGACGCCAGCCGGGCGTATGGCACATTCAACGCCAAGGGCGGGCCGAACGGCGGCAATGGCGGCTTGGTCGAAACCTCCGGGCATTGGCTGGATGTGGACGGCGTCAAGGTGGACACGACCGCCGCGCTGGGCAAGGGCGGTGAATGGTTGCTTGACCCTTACAATGTGACTATTGACGCTACGACTCCGAGTACAGGCGGAGGCTTCGATCCCACCTTCACTTGGGTTCCGACTGGCACCTCCCGTGTTAATTATCTTGTAATCAGCAACGCGCTTACTGCTGGCAATAACGTCACTATCAACACTGAGAATAACTTAGGTACGACGGAAAACGGTGACATCAACGTGAATAGAGCGATAACAAGCGCGTCTACCCCAGGAACGCCAACCCTCACGCTAAACGCAGGTGGCGGCATCAACGTTAACAGTGACATCACAGCAAGCGCAGGCCAACTCAACATCAAGCTAGTCTCTGGCGTAAACACGGCTACCAGCCCCAACAAAAGGTCTGTTATTTTAGTTAATAGCGGCGTTTTCTTGAAAAGCGGTGGCGGTGACATCAATGTGACCTCGGGGAATGCGGGGGTTAGCACTCTAGGCGACATCAGGGTCCTTGGAACCATCGACAGCAGTGGAGGAAAAATTAACATCTTCTCTAATGTCAGTGACACTGGTACTTCGGCGAATATTATCACCGGTCCGCAAGGTATAATCACCAGTGGTGGCGGAGATATAACACTGACTGCCAGTGCCGGTGTAAATCGTACTGGTGGTCTTGTGCACGAGGGGAGAATCCTCAGCAGCGGCGGAGATATAACCTTTACCACCAACGTCAACAGCGGCGGCACGGCTGACATAAATACCGGTACCTCCTCCCAAATCGACAGTAGCGGCGGATCCAAGGGAGCCATAGTTATGTCCGCCAATGCGCTGAACGGTGGTTCAGCCGATCTGAACCTATTGGGTTCAGTAAAAAGCGGTGGCCACAATATTACCTTCAACACGTTGGCCGGCAATGCCGACAGTACCGCCACTATTACGACAGGCTCAACCAGCATCATCGACACTGGCGGCGGCAAACTGGAGATGAAAAGCGATATTTCCCATGCAAGCCTGAGCGGCGCGATCTCGCTAGGCGGCAAATTTGATAGTCAGGGTGGCGATATTATCCTAGGCGGTGGCAGCACAGTCGATGGTATTAGTGGTTATGCCGACTCGACCAACATAACAACTTCGGCTGGCATCTCCACAACTGATATTCTGCTAATCGATGCCAAAGGCGGCAAAATCCAGATGCGGGGTATCAGTTCATCCAATGCCGTTGGCGGAATTTCCTTTACCGGGACATCTACCACCTTGCAGACAAGCGGCACTGGCACTATCGAACTGTTAGGGGTCAACAGCAATGGAACGGGGTTGTATTTTCCGATTGGCTCGACCACAATATCCACCGGCACAGGGAATATAACCCTAGACGGAAAATCCAGCAACTCAGGTACGCCTGGAATTAACGACAACACCGACAATTTCGCCCCGGTTGATCTCAAAATCCAGTCAAGTGGGGGCAATATTAGCTTGATTGGCAGGAACACCACTGCCAGTCCCAACATAAGTGATATTGAATTCAAAGGAACGACTAATCTTCAGATTACAAGCCTTGCCCCCACTGGCAGCAATGGCAATATCAGCATAGCTGCCACGGGCTTGGGCGGAATTAATATTAGCTCCGACACCAACTCCCTCATTCAGACCAATAGCGCCGATGTTGGCCAAGGCGGCATCTCTCTGAATGCAGGGTTGGGCGATCTCGTGTATGTCGGCACTATTAACGCTGGCACCACTATTAACCCCAACGGAACCGTCAATCTACGCGCCAATAATGATATTTCATTAGGCAATGCCAGCCTAAATAGCGGGGTCATCACCACCCACGGCCAAGCCATTCTCCTCAGCGCAGACAACAACAACGACAGTGTGGGCGCGCTGACCCTGAACAGAACGGCTGTCAAAAGCAACGGCGGCAATATCACCTTGCGGGGCCGCAATGTGTCGGGCGATGTGCCTGGCAGCGTGGACAGCGGCAACGCCAGCATTATATTGGATGCTTTGGACGGGACGGTTAGTTATCTGGGTCGCCTGACCTCCACCAGCATCAGCGACTCTGCGATCATCTTACACAACGCCAGCGGGGGGACGGCGTTGGGTAACATCTTCGCAGTGAATGGCACGGCGGTCATTGGCGAGGGCAGCGACTTCAATGGCGGAGTGATCCAGAACGCCGGGAGCATCATCAACGTCAAAAACCTCACTGGACACACAGGCGGCAGCGTCGAATTGGGCAATGCCAACACCCTCACCAACCTCGGCGCATTCACCAACGTCGGCGCATTTCTCTTGAACGACCTTGGCGGGTTGAACGTCACGGGCCCGGTTAACACCGGAGGCGGCAATGGCGCGACGGCCTCGATCACCACCGACTCCGGCGCATTGAACGTCAACGCGGCGGTGACCGGCACGGGCGTCACCCTGCGCACCACCACCTCCGGGGCCATCGACCTCGCTGCGGCGGTCAACGGTGGCATCGTCGCGGGCAACACCGTGACACTCGACAGCGCGGGCGGGGCCACCGAGACCGGGGGAGCCATCACCGGGGCGGGGCTTTTGTTGCGCAGCACCACGGGTGCGGGGGGTGCCTTTGATCTTTATACCAACGCTTCAACTCATAACACTGTTGGCATCTTAGCGGCCGATACCATCGGCGGAGCCCTCTCCTTCAGGAATGGCACTAATTTGATAATCGGCACGGTGGGTTCCACGCAGGGCGTCAACACTCACGGCCAAAATTTGGAGCTTGATGTAGGAGGCAACCTATCCATTGCGGCTAATTTGGACACAGGTTTGGGGGGGGTGCTGCTGGGAGCGAGCGGCGGGATAAGCCAAACCAATACGGGTCTGATTAATGCGGGCTTACTGACCGGTAGCGCAGGCTTTGCGGCAATCCTGGACAAGGCCAACACCATCGCCAACCTCGGCGCGTTCAACGTCACCAGCGGCAAGTTCACGTTGAACGACGCGGGCGGAGGCTTAAACATCACCGGCACAGTGACGACCAACAACACGGACGTGGCCTCGATCACCACCGACGGCGGCAACCTGGCGGTCACTACCGGCTCCGTGGAGGGGGCGGGTGTCAATCTGACCACCCGCACTTCGGGGGCCATCAACCTAAGCGGCGGGGTCATTGCCAATCTTGGCAATGTTGCCCTGACTAGCGCAGGCGGGGCCACCGAGACCACGACGGGGGCCATCAGCGGGGCGGGGCTTGTCTTGCGCGGCACCGGCCCGTTCACCTTGGGCAACCAAGCCGGCAACACTATCGCCACCCTGGCGGCCAATACCAGTGGCGGTGACATCACATTCTCAAACAGCACCAACTTGAGCGTAGGCACCATCACAGATGCTGTGGGTACGACAAACGGCATCACCAGCGCCAACCAGGCGGTGACCCTGATCGCGGGCGGAAAACTGTCCATCGACAAAGACCTGAACGCCGGAACGGGCGCGGTGAGCCTTGCCACCACCGCTGGTGATATCAATGGCGGTGGCGGGAGGATTATCAGCACCGGCACTGGGGCGGGTAGCGGGGTCACGTTGAACGCGGCAGGTGGCATAGGCATAGGCGGGACAGTGCTGACCGGCACCAGTGGCACGACGGGTAGCCTTACCCCATTGGTGCTCACCACCAACGGCAGTGGAATAGCGGGCAATATCACCTTGACTGAGGCTAACACCCTGCACACCAGCCGGATAAATATCACAGGAGGTTCGAGCGTTGGGACGGGGCGCACCGTCACCCTGGCCTCCAACTCGGTCAACACGCTCGTCATTGATGCGAACATGGGTAATGCGGATGATGCATTGATCTTACCAGAATCAGGTAACATCGTCAGCGGCGGCGGGCGCGCCATAGCCAGCGCATTAACCTTGAACGCAGGGTTGGCCATCGGCGCAGCAGGGGCACCCATTCTAACCTCGGCAAGCTCAATCAACGCCACTTCCAACAACGGAGCCATCTGGTTGTCTAATGACGGAATAATCAACGTACCAAAGGGGCTACTGGGGGCCACTGGCATCACCGGTGACCTCACTCTCACGGCAAGTGCCACTGGCGGCTTGGTGGATGTTGATAATGCTGGCACTGGCACAGCCCTCCTCCCCAGCAGCAAGCTAATCGTCTCCGCAGGGGGGGTGGCTTCTGCTAGCACAGTGAACTTGCGCAACGAGTTTAACGACATCACCCTTAATGGTGTTGTTGCAGGTTCCAGCGCGGGCGACGCCGTCATCATATCCACGGGTACCGTGTTCACCAACAATGTTGCTGGACCAAATGCCATCACAGCAACCGGCGGACGCTGGTTAGTGTTTTCCAACAGACCGCAAGATGACACCTTTGGCGACTTGGTCAGCGGCAACAATGCTTTGTGGAACTCAACTTATCCCAGGACACCCCCGGCTGGAAATCCAACTGGCAATCGCTTCATGTTTGCCATTCAACCGACAGTCACTTTCACAGGCGGTAATTTATCAAAAAAATATGGGCAGAATTTAACCGCGCCTGTCGCAAACGCTTGGACAACCAGCGGTTTTTATAATCTAAAAGGTGCAGGCACTGCCTTTACCCAAGATGCATTCACTCTCACCAATCCTGACAACAATGTTTTCACCGGAACGCCGAACGTCACTTCTGCTGGATCTGATCCCGCCGCAAATGTAATTAACCCTGACATAGCGGATTCAAGAAGTCCAAACTACACTATAGCGGTTGCCACTGGTTCACTTCTAAGCGTTAATGGCAATGCAATCTTATTAGCCGACGGCCTGCTGACCATCAGCCAGGCCGACATCATCCTGGCGGGCGTCCGCGCCTACGACAGCACCACCGTCTTCGCCGGGGCCACCTTCGGCACCGGCGGGCTGATCGGCACCGGCGTCAACGGCGAGACCCTGACCGTCGGCGGCACCACCGCCAGCGGCAGCGTGTCCTCCCCGGACGCCTCGGCCATCCCCTACGCGCTGACCACCGCCGGCCTGACGCTGAACAACGGCAGCGGCAACGCCGCCAACTACCAGATCGCCGCGACCGGCAACACCGGGCAGATCGACCGGGCCAGCCTTGTGCTGGCGGGCGTCCGCGCCTACGACAGCACCACCGTCTTCGCCGGGGCCACCTTCGGCACCGGCGGGCTGATCGGCACCGGCGTCAACGGCGAGACCCTGACCGTCGGCGGCACCACCGCCAGCGGCAGCGTGTCCTCCCCGGACGCCTCGGCCATCCCCTACGCGCTGACCACCGCCGGCCTGACGCTGAACAACGGCAGCGGCAACGCCGCCAACTACCAGATCGCCGCGACCGGCAACACCGCCAACATCACCCCGGCCAACATCATCCTGTCGGGTTTCAGAACCTATGACGGCACTACCGACTTCGACACCACCACTTTTGGAAACAGTGGCGAAATCACCACTGGCATCGGTCAAGAAACCTTACTCGTTTCGGGTGGCCCAGGTGCGGTGCCTAGCCGCAACGCCGGCCCCGCCCAAACCCTGACACCTGGAACCCTCGGTTTGGAAGACGGTGCAAACGGCGGGCTGGCCTCGAATTACCAGTTCGCCGCCTCCGGCCACACTGGCATCATCACTCCCGCCGATCTCTATTTGTTTGCCGCTGAAGATAAGAAGACTTATGACGGCACCACCAATTCCTCAGGTGTTGTCACCTACTCTGGTTTAATCGGCACTGATGACCTAAGCAACCTAAGCCAGAGTTTCGACAGCAAAAATGCCGGCCCAAGAATCATCAACGTCAACTCAGACTACACCATCAGTGACGGCAACGGAGGCAATAATTATCTGATCACTCAGTTTGACGCAATCGGCCAAATTGACCAAGCCAAGCTTAACTTAAACGCTTTGCGAGACACGAAGTATTACGACGGGAATACCATTTCCAACAAAACCCCTTCGGTTTTTGGACTGGTGTCCGGTGATTTCGCCAGCAACCTGAGCCAACGTTTCGATAGCCCGTTAACGGGTATTCGCCAATTGTTCGTCAACCCTGGTTACGTTGTTAACGATGGTAACGGAGGCAATAATTACAGTTATATCGTTGCCAATGCGCCAGGCGAAATCTTGGCACCACCGACGACTGGGGATATTGCCGGGGAAATCGAACCCAAATACGGGTATCGTTACCAATACAATACGTCCGGGGAACACCCATTGAAATTTAATCTGTCGGCGTTTTCCGAAGTGGCACAGAAACTGACTATCGTTAGTGGCGGCGTGAACATCGGCGAAGTAAAAAGCTTTGGCTTGGCAAGCAGTGGCAATATTAACAACATCCAAGCCATTGATGGCGATTGCCCGGCCAGAAACGAGTTGATCGTGGACGGGGAACGGAAAATATGCCAAAGCAGGGAATTGTACAAACAGGATGAAACGGAGGGGGCAAGCACAATCACCGCCCCATGGCGGCCTCGGGCCTATTAGAGTCGCTGATGTAGGGCGGGCTTCAGGCAATGCTTTGAATTAAGGATTTTCCCGTTCGCCCTGAGCCTGTCGAAGCCTGTCCTGAGCTTGCCGAATGGAGGTGATCGGAAAATATTAGCCTATTGATAATTAAGCCGTTCATGCTTCGACAGGCTCAGCACGAACGGCTTAATTCGACAGTATTGGCCTGAGGGGCCAGCCCTACAAAATCGAAAATCCAGTCACAAGGGTGTGCGCTGGGTGCTTTGACGGTGATCCCTTTGCATATTCCTTATTTCCACCGGAGACGCCCTGCCAATTGACGACACTTTGTCGAATACCCGATCAAACGCCAGCGTGGTATACGGCAAACTTTCACGGAGCCGGTCATAATCGCTATGATCGAACATTTTGGCAAAATCCTCCCTGCTTAACGATGTTTTGGCATACAAAGCCTGATAGCCATTATTATCGATAACAAACTTCTCCAATAAGGGTTGGGCCAAGCGATTATCAAAATTCGCTTTGCGTGGCGTTCCATAGGCACCGATATCCACATAGAGCACATCCACGTCACCGTCTTCAGTAGTATGCGGGTGAATTAAGCCGATATTGTCCGCACTGCCATAAACTGCCATAGGCGCAAGCCATAACGGGTAGATAGTGTAATGATCGTCGAAATATTCAATGGCTTTTTTAAGATTGGCCATTGGCATGAGCATATCCTGAAGGACATAAGACTTTTCCCGCAGGTTCTTTGTCGTCTGGGTTTCAGTGTATTTAAGCAATTCAACCCTAGGTGGCAAAGCCCATCCCAACAGCCACCTGAAAACCGGATGGTTCCCAAACGTGATGATTTCCTCCATTGCCCAAAACAGGCTTCGCGTATGGCGGTGGTAATAATCCCTTAAAGGCAGGAATTCAACCCCCGCCGTTTTACTGCCAAGATAGGTTTTGACATGTTTGTAGAACCATGGCTGATACCATCGGCCTATGCAGTTTAATTGTCCCTCAGGCTCTATTTTGTCGCAAAACTTGCCAAGCATGACAACGGCTGTTTCCTTGCCATACAGGATTGCTTCGACAAAATCGTTTTCTTCAGTGTTTCTGCTCGCACTTTCAAACTGGCCCACTAAATCATCAAGACTGTACACAGGTTGATATTCAATCCTGACATACTGGGTTGCCGGGATTATCTTCAATTCGGCGGCGACCAAAAAGCCAAGTGTGCCATAGCTCCAAGGGATTAAGTGAAAAAGCTCTGTATTTTCCGACCGGCTGCACCGAAGCAATTTCCCTTCCGCTGTCACAATTTCAAATGACTCGCAAATATATTGGAACAAACCGTATTTGTGGCTGCTGGTTTCCACGCCAAATCCCATGATCAGGCCGCCTACCGTCAGATTGTCCAACTCCGGCATGACCGGCAACGTCCAACCGCGTGGCAGCAAGTTGCGCGAAATTTGCCCCATGCTGACCAGCGGTTCCACTCTGACGACACCCCGTTGTTCGTCCATATCGAGAATGTCATGCATATCGATATGGATGTTACGATGGGTAAGCTTATATTTAGGCACCATTTCACTCATGGATTTCCAGCCTGACCGGGCGGTGCAGAGCTTTTCCTTGCAACCGTCCCTTTTCCATTCCTCGATTTGGCCTATCACCTTCCGCACTTTCAAGTCGTGCTGGGCCGGGGCGCTTTGCAGCGCAAATACAAGCCGGTTGCGAATGCCGATGTATGCGCCATACACAGTCGAAACAGGTAGCAGCACCACGGTGGCAAACAAGCCTCGATAATGGGTGAGGAGATACTCGAAAAACTCGGAACCCCCTTCTTCATCTTGGACGGAAGGCGTTTTGTCTGTTGACATCCCCTAAGCCTCCGCAAGTATCTCTTTCGGCTTATTTAAGCCTTGCAGATGAGCTTCCCATTTGCGGGCGGTCAGTTGCTGGAACAAAGGCACCACCGGGTTGAGTTCGATGGGCGGCGCATCCCAGTATTGATCGTAACCCTCTTGCTCGGCCTCCAAAGCAATGCCGTCTTCGGCAAGAAGTGGCTTTAACAACAGCGGGCGGGCTATCCACAATATCGCCTGGGTAAGCCATTTAGGCGTAGCCAGGGAAGTCTTCGGGATTATGAATGAATCGAAATAGAACAGGAAAAAAGCTCGCGTTGTACGTTCATCAATGGGCAGTACAAAACACCAATTTTTGATCTTTCCGTCCGTGTCCGACCATTGATAGGGGTATTCATAACAAAGGTTCATGGAACGGGTATTGATACGATTCCGGTCTATGAACATACCGGAAATTTTGCCGCCGCCCACGAAGGTGTCATAACTGAGAAAAACCCGATTTTCATCTGACTCGTAGTGTTTCAGTTTGGCATCGGTGAAGGGTTGATATTTGCGGTGCAGGAATGCATGGGCAAAATCACAAATATTATCTATCACCATGGAGTGGTGGCTTTTCCAAGTGAAATCGGCGGTTACGGATGCCCAGGGGGCATCGCCTTCCAACTCGGGGATAGTGGGTATTGCCACTTGATCGGCTTTAGCCGCATCGCCGGGGAAAACCCATATCAAACCGTAGCGGACAGCCACTGGATAAGTCCGTATTTGCTTTTTGATCAAGGCTTTGTCAAAACTGTCATGGGAGTAATCGGTTAGCCACCCTTCGCGATTGAAAGACCAGCCATGGTAAGCACACCGCAACTGGCAATTTTCCACGGCACCGTGGCTCAGTTTCAACTGACGGTGCGGGCAACGGTTTTGCACCGCCGCGAGTTGGCCGTCTTCCCCCCGGTATAGGGCCATCGAGGTGTTCCAAAACACCACCTCTTTCACCTGGCCTTTTTTGACAGCATTATCGTATTCGACAACGTACCAGCGATCAGGGTCCAAACCGGCAGCCCTGGATTTTTGCCGGAAGTTCTTAGCTTCCTCGAAGCTAGGGGGCTGTCTTGAAGCTGGATTGTTAGCACTATTCATTGCTTGGTCTCTCTCGTTTTTTAGAGCGGTTGTTGACTGGCATCAAGGAGTGCAAGGCTTGCCTTGCGGGCATGGAGTCGCGGGGCAAGCCTTGTCGCCCCAAAATCAAACCTGATGGGAATCTCGAGTTAAAGGATGGATGAGTCCACGTTGCACGAAATGTTCGTAGGCATCCTTGACCGCCGGGAACAGCCCGGTCGGTTGATAGCCAAGCTCCCGCTGGGCTTTGCCGTGGTCGGCACGCCGCCGCATCCGCAATAATCGCACTGCCGCCGGGGTGAATCGCCGGGGCAGGTTGGGGAAAACCCGGTACCATGTTTTGTCGGCTAGTTCTGCCAGCACGGCCATCACCAGCGGGGGCAGCCTGAATTTCGGTAACGGAAGGCCGGTGACATCCCGAAACATGCCCAATAGCTCATCAACGCTGGCATAAGCGGTGCTGATAATATAATTCTGCCCGGACCGCCCCTTTTCCATAGCCAAAACATGGCCCTGCACGATGTCGTGGGTGGACACGAATTCAAACCCGCCGGGAATATAGGCCCGCAGTTGACCCTGGGCAAAGTCGATCAACACTTGCCCCATGCGTGAAGGCACATAATCATGCGGGCCGATGATGGCGCAGGACGTGGCAACCACCACATTGAGACCCTCGGCATGGGCCCTCAAAGCCTCATGCACGACCAAATGCTTGGTGAAACCATAGGGCAGTTGGCGTTCAAACGGGTAAAACGGCATGTCCTCATGGCTAGGTTTTTCCGCATCGTAGCCAATGGCACTGAGCGAGCCAGACACCACCACCTTTTCCACGCCGTGGCGACGTGCCGACTCAAGTATGTGCCGGGTGCCAAGGACATTGGTGTCAAAAATTTGGCGACGGTGTTTTGCATCGCCTTCTAGCGTGGAAACCAACGCGGCGCAATGATACACATGGCTACAGCCGTTGACCGCCGCATCCACTGCCGCGCTGTCGCAAAGGTCCGCCGTGGCCCGTTCGACATCAAGCCCCTCCAGCGAACGATGGTCATGCCCTGCCCGGATCATGACACGCACTTGCTCGCCATCGGCAAGCAGGCGGCGGACTAAATTGGCACCGAGGTGGCCGGTCGCGCCCGTCACTAGCGTTTTTCGTCCGATCATTCTGACACTCCCATAAGAGGGAAGGGGCGGACATTCAAATTGGACACTGATTTGGCACTAGGGCGTTTGAAAATGTTTTGAGGCATGCGGGTGACCGGGTTCATATAATAATCGGTTGATTTTAACATGAAGTCGTCAACTGCCGATATGCCGGGCGGGATATGCAGCAATTCCCACGCTCGATCTTCCAAGGCCACATTCCCAAGCTGGAGCTTGGGATCGAGTAAAGCATCAGTCCGTAAGCGAGTGGATGAGCGAAGGAGTACAATCTGCGGCTAAAACCATTCCCTTGGCTGAATCGCCGTCAAGCCCGCCTGTTGCAGGAAGACGCACCAAAGAAGGAAACCAACCGATGACGACAGAATCAGACAAGCGCGTATGAAAATAATGGATGAAATCTCGCAGACCCGCGAACCGGTCGTCATCACCAAGCGCGGCAAGCCGATTGCCAGACTCATGCCCCGGAGAAAACTCCAAAAAGCTTTTTCGGCTACATGAAAGGCACTGTTACTATCTGATGTTACGCATGGACCTGTGGCTGGAGCGTCAAAGCTTGCTTTGACATCAAGGCGAAGCCTTGACGGATACTTTGCCAAAGCAAGCTTTGGCGCTCCAACCCCAATCCGGGCCAAAGCAAGCTTTGGCGCTCCCTGCGTAACATCAGTTACTATTTTGGACGATATTGTGAAAACCCTGGAAATTGAGTGGAACGCTATGAAAGATTGTGACCTTTATGAAGATGCTGAACGGTACGAATGTTTAAAGTTGAATCCAATAGGGAATTCAGTCGGTGTTGCCGAAAGCAAGGAAAATGGTAAATGAGTGCCTATATCGCCCATCGTCGCGGCACGGATGGTCCAACCCAATCGCTCGAAACACATTTATTGGAAGTCTCCGAACTCGCAAAAGCTAATGCTGCCAAGATTGGGCTTGAGTCATATGGCGAATTGCTTGGTCTGTTGCATGATATTGGAAAATATAGCGAAGAATTCCAATCATATCTGAAGTCTGCCGTCGGTTTACTGAATCAAGATGATGATGAATATGTCAATGCAGCAGGAATGAAAGGAAAAGTTGACCATTCAAGTGCCGGTGCGCAATTGCTATGGCGGGAACTGTCAAGCCAAGGACAGCTTGGTCAAATCGTCGGGCAGATATTGGCACTTTGTATAGCCTCCCATCATTCCGGGCTGATCGACTGCCTTTCATCCGACCCCAATAGCTTTGGCGAAGATAAATTCAGTCGGCGGATGGGCAAGCAGGAGAAAAACGCCCATCTGGCGGAAGCCTTGACCAAGGCCGATGCCTCGGTTCTTTCCCGATTTTGGATATTGATCAAACAACCGCAGATTATCAGCGGCTTACAGTCCTCTCTGGCAAAAATTGTCAAAGCTTCTACAGGTAAGAGTAAGGAATGTCCAATTCCTCAGCAGCAAATCGGGTTACTTGTGCGTCTTCTGTTCAGTTGTTTGATTGATGCTGACAGGGTTAACACTGCCGACTTTGAAAAGCCCAAAGATGCCCGCAATCGAATGCATGGTCACTATGCAGAATGGGGGCTGATGATAGCGCGGTTAGAAAAGAGCCTTGGCGAATTCAGGCTGGACAAACCTATAGATCAATTGCGTCGCGATATTTCCCGGCATTGCTTGGATGCATCCCTACGCGACAAGGGCATTTACACTCTAACCGTTCCGACAGGAGGCGGCAAGACGCTTGCAAGCTTGCGCTTTGCGCTGCATCATGCTGAAAAACACAAAATGGATCGAGTGATTTACATCATTCCGTTTACCTCCATCATTGACCAAAACGCCAAAGTCGTCCGTGAAATTCTTGAACCTGTGAATGAACTGGAAAGTAAAGGCCGCATCGTGCTGGAGCATCATTCCGACCTTACCCCGGAAGTGCAGGGTTGGCGCGAGAAAATGCTCTCCGAGAATTGGGATGCCCCCGTCGTCTATACGACCACGGTGCAATTTCTCGAAACTCTTTTTGGCGCAGGAACACGCGGCGCACGGCGTATGCATCAACTTACCAATGCCATTTTGATTTTTGACGAAATTCAAACCTTGCCAATCAAATGCGTTCATCTGTTCAACAATGCCATTAATTTCTTGGTTGAACAGTGTGGTAGCACGGTGATTCTATGCACAGCCACGCAACCTTTGCTTAATAAGGTCAATGCCGACAAGGGTGCGATTCGTGTTCCTGAAGGCAATGAAATCATGCCCGATGTTAAAACTTTGTTTGACGACCTTAAACGTGTGGAAATTGTCAACAGCCGTAAACCCTTGGGCTGGTCTAATGAAGAGATTGCCCGACTCGCAGCGGCTGAAACCGAACGTGCGGGTAGCTGCCTAGTGATTGTCAATACCAAAAAAGCCGCACGGACCCTATATAATCTTGCCAAAGGCCGAAACGGCATGGAGGTTTATCATCTCAGCACTGACTTGTGTCCGGCGCATCGCAAAGCCAAGTTGGCTGAAATAAAAGTCAAGTTGAAAGATGAACAACCCGTGTTATGCTTCAGCACTCAATTGATCGAGGCGGGCGTAGATATCGATTTTGGCGCAGTAATCCGCTTTACTGCCGGTTTGGATTCCATCGCCCAAGCGGCAGGGCGTTGCAACCGCAATGGGATTCATAAGATAGGCATTGTGCATGTGGTCAATCCACAAGAGGAAAACTTGGACAAGTTGCCGGACATTAAAATCGGCAAGGAAAAGGCGGAACGGGTTTTGAACGATTATGCTGAAAATCCAGAAAAATATGGTAATAATACCATTGGCCCAGAGGCAATGGCTTGGTATTACCAAAACTACTTTTTTGACCGGGCCAAAGAGATGGATTACCCTGTTTCCAAGCAATCATTTGTTGGTCGCGATGACAGCTTACTGAATTTGCTTTCGACCAATTCTTTAGCCGTTGGTAAGCATGGCAAAATTAAAGGGCAAGCACCTACTATTTGTCTGCGCCAGTCCTTCATGACCGCCGCCAAAGCTTTCAAAGCCATTGATGCGCCGACTCGTGGCGTGATAGTGCCTTATGGTGAAGCAGGTAAGAAATTGATTGCTGACTTATGCGCGGCATATGAAGTTGAAAAACAATTTAATCTACTGAGAAAAGCTCAACAGTATACTGTCAATGTCTTTCCACATATTTTGGAAAAGCTGAATAATGCCAATGCCTTGCAACCCATCCAAAAGGACGTGGACATTCTTTACCTAGATTCCCGCTACTACAGCCCAGAATTTGGGCTGTCAACTGAACCCATCGGTAACATGGAGATTCACTGTGTCTAATTTTAATTACAACAGCATCGAATTTAAAGTCTGGGGCCGCTACGCTTTGTTCACCGACCCTTTGACCAAAATCGGCGGGGAAAAATGCACCTACCACATACCCACCTATGAGGCATTGAAAGGCATTGCCAAATCCATTTACTGGAAACCCACGTTTATTTGGGTGATCGACGAAGTGCGCGTCATGAAGCGCATTCGCACTCAAACCAAAGGCACGAAGCCTCTAGATTTTAGTGGCGGTAATAGCTTGGCGATTTATACTTTTCTTGCCGATGTTGAATATCAAGTAAAAGCGCATTTCAAATGGAACCAACATCACCCGGAATTGAAAAATGACCAAATTGAAGCCAAACATCACTCAATTGCCCGGCGAATGCTGGATCGGGGTGGACGGCAAGACATCTTTCTTGGTACACGCGACTGTCAGGGTTATGTGGAACCCTGCGAATTTGGCTCGGGTGAAGGCTTCCATGATGAGGCGGGTGAATTAGGCTATGGCTTGATGTTTCACGGTTTTGATTATCCCGACGAAACCGGGACAAAAGAACTCAACGCTCGTTTCTGGCGACCTACCATGAAGAATGGGTTCATCAAGTTTGACTCGCCTGAGGAATGTCCAAGTCGTAAGTTTGTGCGGGAAATGACCGCCAAGATATTTGCCGAAACCGTAAATGTGCGCGGTGTCGAAGCCGAAGCTTTGGAATGGGGGGTGTGAAATGGGATGGATGCAGAAGCTTTATGAAACCTATGAGCAATGCGAAGGTAAAACGGTAGAGGCTGGATCAGAACTTTGGCCTTTATCTCATATAGTGAAAAAAGTACATGTTGAAGTTGTCATAGATGCTAATGGTATTTTCCGTCGCTGCCATCTCTTGGGACGTTCTGACTCACCTACGCTGATACCGGCGACCGAGAGCTCCGCTGGCAGAACAAGAGGAATTGCTGCCCACCCGCTTTGCGAAGAGATAGGTTATTGCGCGTTAGATTATCCTGAATCTGATTCAAAAAAATATGAGGAATATGAAAAGTTACTCAGTAACTGGTGTGCATCGGAGTATTCTCATCCCAAAATTAAATCTGTTTTCGCCTATGTGAAAAAGGGAAGGATTTGGTCAGATTTGAGTAAAGAGGGTATTTTTCCAGTAAAAGTCGAAGACGCTCAAGGAAAAAAAACTAAAATAGAAGATAAGAAAGTTTTTCTACGTTGGCGGGTCGAAGAGCCACATAACCCTTGCTCTGGAGTTTGGGAAGATAAAGAGCTTATCAATGCATGGATTAAATTTGATAAAACTCAAAATATAAAAAAGGGGTTTTGCATGTTAACAGGTGAACCTGATCGGTTGGCGCAAAACCATTCTAGGTTTATTCGCTTTTCCAGTGACGGTGCAAAGTTAATTTCCGCGAATGACTTTGCAGGCTATACCTTTAAAGGGCGCTTCACAGATGAAAAGAATGACTATGAGAATCAGCCATGTAGCGTTGGTTTTGAAGTGAGTCAAAAAGCCCATAATGCCCTACGTTGGTTGATACACCGTCAAGGATACAGAAATGGCGACCAAGTTATAGTAACTTGGGCGGTTGCCGGAAAGCCGCTTCCTGATCCTTTCCAAGACTCTCTACACCTTATCCTTGGCATTGAGGAAAAAACTCCAACAGAAACTCCAGAACAACCCGCTGATCCCGGCGATGTTGGGCAATCCTATGCGCTACGTTTGAACCGTGCCATTAAGGGCTATCGCGCCCAACTCGCTCCCGATGACGACATCATCATTATGGGGTTGGATGCCGCCACACCGGGGCGCATGGCAATTATTTTTTATCGTGAATTAAAAGGTTCAGAGTTCTTAGATCGAGTCCAAACATGGCATTCCCAATATGCTTGGCCACAAAATTTTGGCAAGGACTCCCATTTCGTTGGCGCTCCCGCGCCAAGGGACATTGCCGAAGCCGCTTATGGACGGAGGCTCGACGACAAATTGCGCAAAGCGGCGGTCGAGCGTCTGCTGCCCTGCATCATTGACAGCCTACCTATTCCAGTTGACCTGATGCAGTCCACGATACGCCACGCTTGTAACCGAGTAGGACTTGAACACTGGGAATGGGAAAAATGCCTAGGCATTGCTTGCGCCCTGTATAAGGGTTATTCATCATCACAACAGAAGGAGTATTCCATGGCCTTAGAACAAAATAGAACGACTCGCGATTATCTGTATGGGCGGCTTTTGGCTATCGCTGACAATATAGAACAATATGCACTTAAAAATGCAGGGCAAGTCAGGGATACCACAGCCGCAAAATTGATGCAGCGATTTGCTGACCGGCCATTTTCAACGTGGAGAAACATTGAACTTGCTTTGACTCCTTATAAGTCCCAGTTGCGCGCCTCAGAAAAAGGGGCAGGATTCTTATACAACAGGGATAAATTACTGGATGAGGTACAATGTGCTTTTCACAGCGAGGAGTTTATCAATGATACCTCACTGACGGGTGAATTTCTCTTAGGCTACCATTGCCAACGGCAAGAGCTATTGAAGAAGCATGAAAAATCCGACAGCCCAAACAATGATGAAAACTCTGAACCCTTAGAAGAATAGGAACCCCTCATGACTACTCTACAACACAAAATTGATTTTGCCATTCTATTCAGCGTTAAAAACGCCAACCCCAACGGCGACCCACTCAATGGCAATCGGCCACGAACCGATTATTCAGGTTTTGGTGAAATAACGGATGTGTGTTTAAAACGCAAGATTCGTGATCGCTTGGTTGAGCGTTATCAAAACTTAGCAGAGGATAAGCGAAATGGACAAGCTATTTTTGTCCAATCGGATGACCGTAAGATAGATGATTGCAAGAGCCTCAAAGCTAGGGCGGAGGCTACTTTGGGAAATAAATTGGGTTCATCTGATACCGTTAAATTAGCCTGCGAAAATTGGATTGATGTACGCGCATTCGGGCAATTATTCGCCTATAAAGGCAAGAAAACGGATGAAAGCGTAGGCGATACAGGCGTATCAATAGCCATACGAGGTCCCGTTACCATACAATCTGCATTTAGTTTGAAGCCCGTTGATATTACTAGCACCCAAATAACCAAGAGTGTCAGTGGCGAAGGGGATGGAACCAAACGTGGTTCAGATACCATGGGCATGAAACACCGTGTAGACCACGGCATCTATGTCTGCTACGGCAGCATGAATCCGCAACTAGCGGAGAGGACAGGGTTTTCCAATGAAGATGCCGAGGTTATCAAAGATATACTGCCAAAGCTATTTGAAAATGATGCATCATCTGCCCGTCCAGAAGGGAGCATGGAAGTTTTAAAAGTAGTTTGGTGGAAACAACAAAAAGATACATTGCAGTATTCATCTGCCAAGGTTCATGGAGCCTTGGCTAATCTTCTTATCAATAAAAATGAAAACTTTGATGAATCAGAACTTGTAAAATCGCTTGCTGGACTTGTGCCTGAGATAAAATCAGGATTCTAGTAATAATCGAGGTCGTTGACTATGTGGACACAAACCGTTACCCCAAAAGTCCGAAACATTAGCGTGGAAATCCACGAGGCTTTTATTAACCAACCATTGGAAATTCTGTTGATTCCCACCCTGTTGGCGGAAGACGGGGAAATCTTGCGCGGGCAGGTTCATGCTTTCTTCGACCAATTTCAAGCCGATGCCAATTTGCTGCGGTATGACCGTGCCGAAATCAATGAACCCTAAAGTTTTCTGGATACCTATGAGGCATCATCATGAACTGGAAAGATCGCATTACAGTTGACCCTGCCATCTTGGTTGGCAAACCGATCATCAAAGGAACGCGTATCTCCGTGGAGTTGATCCTTGACCGTGTGGCAGATGGATGGACGATGGAGGACATTTTGGCTTCCTACCCACATATCAATCGCGAAGAGGTGTTGGCTGCGCTATCCTTCGCCGCCGAAATTTTTCGGGAAGAAAGGTTTATAGTACTGGATGACAATGGTATCCGCAGCCGTCCCTTGCTTTATGGAGTGGGCCATGGAACCGCTTGACCCCATCCCCCTTTCCGCCCTTCAGCATTACAGCTATTGCCCTAGGCAGTGCGCATTGATCCATCAGGAACAGACGTTTGAGGAGAATGTCTTCACCCTGCGCGGCCAGCGTTTACATGAAAAGGTGGACCAGCCCGACACCCGCCACGAGGCGGGCGTTCGCATCGAACAGGCGCTGCCGCTGTATTGCGACCGGTTGGGGCTGACCGGCAAGGCCGATGTGGTCGAATTCCTGCCCGACGGCACGCCGCGCCCGGTGGAATTCAAGCATGGCCCGCGTCGTGCGAGGGAACACGACGATATTCAAGTGGCAGCGCAAGCCCTGTGCCTGGAGGAAATGACTGGTAAACGGGTGGACGAAGGCGTGATATACCACCACACTTCACGGCGTAGGCGGCTAGTGCCCATCACCCCGCCATTACGCGCCAAAGTTGAAGCCTTGACAGCCGAAGTAAGGCAGATGTTGCAAGATGGCATCATGCCGCCGCCGACCGACAACCCCGAACTCTGCCGGGGTTGCTCGCTCATAGACATCTGCCAGCCGGAACTGGTCCTGGCACGCGACAGACTGGATGAATTGGCGGAAACCCTATTCGATCCGGAGGGGGGGTAAAAGTGCCGTAGACCGGCAACCCTTTGCCGACATGGGCATCGCACCGCATTAACAGTCAGGTGCGTGGCATCAGTCGGTAATTAGGACATTTACGAGAATGTCTATACCCGTAGGGTGGCCTTCAGGCCACCAATGCGCCCTGAAGGACGCCCTACAACGGGGGATTTTATTTTCGGAAATCGCCTTAACACCAACAACATGCAGGAGAAAACCCATGGGCCTTACCCATATCACTGTGAGCGTGACCAACCTTTCCAAATCGCAGCCTTCTTACGAATCCGAGTTTCTGGTTGACACCGGGGCCATTGATTGTTTGGCACCGGCGTCCGCGTTGCGGGCGGCGGGCATAGGGGTGGAAGGCAAGGATGTTTATGAACTTGCCAATGGCGAAATCGTAGAATACCCCTATGGATTCGCCCGCATTACTTTCATGGGGTCTGAAACCGTCACGCAAATCATTTTTGGCCCCGAGGAATGCGAACCCATCCTCGGCGTCGTCGCGTTGGAAAACACCGGCATTGGCGTTGATCCGGTGTCGCGTGGCCTGAAACGCATGTCCGCCAAACCCCTCAAATAACCAGCCACACCATGACCGTATTGCAAAACACCCTCTACATCACCACCCCCGATGCCTATCTGCGCTTGGAGGGCGACACCGTCTGCGTGATGGTGGACGATAAAAAGAAACTGCAAGTGCCGCTGCACCACCTTGCCGCGCTGGTGCTGTCCGACCATGTCATGCTCAGCCCGGCGCTGCTCGGGCGTTGCGCCGAGGAGGGGCGCTCGGTCATCTGGCTGACTTTTTCCGGCCGCTTCAGCGCCCGGCTGGAAGGCCCGGTAAGCGGCAACATCCTGCTGCGCCAGGCGCAATTCCGCACCGCCGACGATGCCGCACAATCCCTTGAACTTGCCAAAGCCATCATTGCCGGCAAACTGCGCAATAGCCGCCAACTGCTGATGCGCGGAGCCAGGGAGTCCGACCGGGCGGAGGACAAGGAAGGATTGGTGCAAGCCGTCAAACACCTCGCCGGCAGTGTGCGCAAGCTGGCAACGGTCGCCGACCTCGACGCACTGCGCGGCGTGGAGGGCGATGCGGCGCGGTGTTATTTCGACGCGCTGACGCTCGTCATGAAACCGCAAGCCCGCGCCGACTTCCCGTTTGCAAGCCGCACCCGCAGGCCGCCCCGCAGTCGCTTCGATGCCCTGATTTCCTTTCTTTATGCCCTCGCCATGGGTGATTGCCGGGCCGCGCTGGAAACCGTCGGGCTGGACTCGCAACTGGGTTTCCTGCACGCCGTCCGCCCTGGCCGGCCGGCGCTGGCGCTCGACCTGCTGGAAGAATTCCGCGCACCCCTCGCCGACCGGCTGGCCCTGACCTTGATCAACCGGGCGCAAATCCAGCCCAAGCATTTCGAAGAACGCGAAGGCGGCGCGGTGCTGCTCACCGACGAGGGCCGCAAACTTGTCATCACCGCATGGCAAAACCGCAAGCAGGAGGAAATCACCCATCCGCTGCTGCAACAGGCCGTCCCAGTCGGCTTGCTGCCGCAACTGCAAGCCCGCTTGCTGGCCCGCCGGCTGCGCGGCGATGTCAAGCACTATGTGCCGTATTTGCAGCGCTGACCCTGAAAACAAGGAGAAAACCATGCTCATTCTAGTGTCCTACGACGTGTCCACCGAAACCTCCGAAGGCCGCAGACGCTTGCGCCAGGTCGCCAAAGTTTGCCTCAACTACGGCCAGCGGGTGCAGAAATCCGTCTTTGAATGCCAAGTCGATCTGGCCCTGACGGAGTCGCTGAAAAGCGAACTGTTAGCCATCATCAATGAAGCCGAAGACAGCCTGCGCATCTACCGCATTGTCGAACCGCTGAAAAAGAACCTGATGGAATTTGGCAAATTCAAAGCCATCAACTTTGAGTCCACCCTGATCGTATGAACTGCGCGAACCCCAAGCGGCGGCGGTTTTCCCGGCCCTTTCGCGCATGCGCCAAGTGGCTGAAAAACAAGCTTATGTTTCCACTTCGACGCTCGCTTTGCCAGCCATTGGGGCCAGTCTGCGGAGGTTCGCGCTTTCCTTTGGAAAACTTCTGTCATATCATGGCGTTGCAGCTATGCTGTATCTCCCGGCCTTAAAGCCGGGAGTGGATTGAAACAGCCCGTCGGACACGGACGCCCCTTTCGCTTCGCGTATCTCCCGGCCTTAAAGCCGGGAGTGGATTGAAACCTAAGTGCCGCCGCCTCCGCCTCCGCCGCCGCCCGCGTATCTCCCGGCCTTAAAGCCGGGAGTGGATTGAAACTGGGCGCTATTCACACTCTCACAGCAATAATATGTATCTCCCGGCCTTAAAGCCGGGAGTGGATTGAAACCACCACTATCCTAGACCTGATGCCGAGCCGTGCGCGTATCTCCCGGCCTTAAAGCCGGGAGTGGATTGAAACCATGTTAAACTAAAGTGGCCTATCGCGTTGATCTGGTATCTCCCGGCCTTAAAGCCGGGAGTGGATTGAAACTGGCCCTGATCCGGTTAGCCCGTCTGGTGTCGCTGCGTATCTCCCGGCCTTAAAGCCGGGAGTGGATTGAAACCTACTATTACTGGTCCGTTGTCTGTTGATGGCCCGTATCTCCCGGCCTTAAAGCCGGGAGTGGATTGAAACCTGTGAACGAACGGCCTAAGCGTTCTCATCCCGTGTATCTCCCGGCCTTAAAGCCGGGAGTGGATTGAAACATCCTCACGGGCATGAGATTTGGTTTTGCCGTTTGTATCTCCCGGCCTTAAAGCCGGGAGTGGATTGAAACCAAATACCATGCCCGCACCATGTCTTTCCATTTTGTATCTCCCGGCCTTAAAGCCGGGAGTGGATTGAAACAGATACTCGATACAATCGGCATAATACTGTTTGTCGTATCTCCCGGCCTTAAAGCCGGGAGTGGATTGAAACTTCGGTTTTTGAATCGTTGAGGCGTTTTGTAGATGTATCTCCCGGCCTTAAAGCCGGGAGTGGATTGAAACTAAGTTGGTCAAGCCGGCCATTTATAAGCATTGTGTATCTCCCGGCCTTAAAGCCGGGAGTGGATTGAAACGTTAAGATGATCACGCACCTGGGCGGCATCGATAGTATCTCCCGGCCTTAAAGCCGGGAGTGGATTGAAACATAAGGCTATCCTCACATAGCTACAAAGTGGAGCTGTATCTCCCGGCCTTAAAGCCGGGAGTGGATTGAAACGCCATAGAGATAGGCCCAGAACAAAAAAGCGAAATGTATCTCCCGGCCTTAAAGCCGGGAGTGGATTGAAACATCATCCAACCCCCTTACATTGGTAACGACAGTGGTATCTCCCGGCCTTAAAGCCAGGAGTGGATTGAAACCTCATGAGCCATTAGCGGGTTACTCGTTTAGGATGTATCTCCCGGCCTTAAAGCCGGGAGTGGATTGAAACATCCTATCTCGCCGCGCATGTAGATAGTTAGTCATGTATCTCCCGGCCTTAAAGCCGGGAGTGGATTGAAACCTGCTTGAGGACGGCGACGGCGAAAAACTGCCCGCGTATCTCCCGGCCTTAAAGCCGGGAGTGGATTGAAACCCGTGCCTGTCCATCCCAGCATATCCAATGCGGTGTATCTCCCGGCCTTAAAGCCGGGAGTGGATTGAAACCTGTTGTTCATCTGTCATTGATAAACAGCGCGTCGTATCTCCCGGCCTTAAAGCCGGGAGTGGATTGAAACAAGTGGCCTTTGGTGGAAATATGATTTCCACTATGTATCTCCCGGCCTTAAAGCCGGGAGTGGATTGAAACCGCTGCATGAGGAATTTTACATGGGGAAAATGGGTATCTCCCGGCCTTAAAGCCGGGAGTGGATTGAAACCATTTTGGTGGATTGCCCCAACCCAAACCCGCCGGTATCTCCCGGCCTTAAAGCCGGGAGTGGATTGAAACACCCGTGGCCATACGCAAAATCCAACGGGTATGCTGTATCTCCCGGCCTTAAAGCCGGGAGTGGATTGAAACGGATGTGTACAAATATCCAAGATCGTGCCATGAGGGTATCTCCCGGCCTTAAAGCCGGGAGTGGATTGAAACCAGAAGCGCAAGCAACCGATACCGCCAGGCCGAGTATCTCCCGGCCTTAAAGCCGGGAGTGGATTGAAACCCGTGCCTGTCCATCCCAGCATATCCAATGCGGTTGTATCTCCCGGCCTTAAAGCCGGGAGTGGATTGAAACGGGTCAAATTGCATTGATAGGCAATGCTCCCAAGTATCTCCCGGCCTTAAAGCCGGGAGTGGATTGAAACCGCTTCAATATCGCCGGTCGAACTGATCCCCAGTATCTCCCGGCCTTAAAGCCGGGAGTGGATTGAAACTGCCATCACCACGCCGGGCGGCACCAACAACCGCAGTATCTCCCGGCCTTAAAGCCGGGAGTGGATTGAAACCTCCGTCAAACCTAAATTTGAGCGTCATCGTGGCAGTATCTCCCGGCCTTAAAGCCGGGAGTGGATTGAAACCGGTTCCGGTTCAACCTATCAATATGCGTATTTTGAGTATCTCCCGGCCTTAAAGCCGGGAGTGGATTGAAACCCAACCTCACTACGATAGATTTTACGGCGGGCGGTATCTCCCGGCCTTAAAGCCGGGAGTGGATTGAAACCGGTATTTGGATGCCGAACGCCTGGCCGGTTTGAGTATCTCCCGGCCTTAAAGCCGGGAGTGGATTGAAACTACATCTGCAAACGGGACGGGTTGCCGCCGCCCACGTATCTCCCGGCCTTAAAGCCGGGAGTGGATTGAAACCGATCTCGCCAATAGGGATCACCTTGACCGGCTGTATCTCCCGGCCTTAAAGCCGGGAGTGGATTGAAACGGGCGGATCGCGCACGGCCACCGATGACGGCGCGGGTATCTCCCGGCCTTAAAGCCGGGAGTGGATTGAAACAAACAAGGGTTGTAATTTTGTGACTGCATGGCGTGTATCTCCCGGCCTTAAAGCCGGGAGTGGATTGAAACCAGCTTGCGCTGGTGCATGACATGGAGGTTTGTGGGTATCTCCCGGCCTTAAAGCCGGGAGTGGATTGAAACAATCGGAAACGAGGAAGGCGAAAGGCTGATAATCGTATCTCCCGGCCTTAAAGCCGGGAGTGGATTGAAACGACGCTGAAGGAGGTATCGCCGTGGGTCACGGGGTCGTATCTCCCGGCCTTAAAGCCGGGAGTGGATTGAAACTGGATTTGCTGCATGAGCCTATCACCTGCCGTGCCGTATCTCCCGGCCTTAAAGCCGGGAGTGGATTGAAACCCCCCGGCTGGTAGCGGATGGCCATGGGCTTGGTCGTATCTCCCGGCCTTAAAGCCGGGAGTGGATTGAAACATTTTTGATTGGTGGAGAGGGGACTTTGACGGTGAGTATCTCCCGGCCTTAAAGCCGGGAGTGGATTGAAACCAGTATTGCGCGGCTATGCGAAAGGCATGATCGGAGTATCTCCCGGCCTTAAAGCCGGGAGTGGATTGAAACTCTCAGGAACCGGGCGAGGTACTTAGAGCCAATTGTATCTCCCGGCCTTAAAGCCGGGAGTGGATTGAAACAAATTGATGCCGGACCACTTGTTCGGTGCGCGATCGTATCTCCCGGCCTTAAAGCCGGGAGTGGATTGAAACCGCCACGCCGGTGCCGCGGACCCGCAACACGCCGCGTATCTCCCGGCCTTAAAGCCGGGAGTGGATTGAAACACGGGTAGCTGAAGAGCATAGTAAAAACACCCTAGTATCTCCCGGCCTTAAAGCCGGGAGTGGATTGAAACATGTGGGGCGATGTATTGGGATGGGCGATGTACCGTATCTCCCGGCCTTAAAGCCGGGAGTGGATTGAAACCCATTTGCGGGCATGTCGGCACCACCGGGATCGCGTATCTCCCGGCCTTAAAGCCGGGAGTGGATTGAAACCCCTATTACCGGCACCGGCTGTCATCGAGCCGCTGTATCTCCCGGCCTTAAAGCCGGGAGTGGATTGAAACACCTGCACAATCGCCAGCCCTGGCGTATTCACAAGTATCTCCCGGCCTTAAAGCCGGGAGTGGATTGAAACAACAACAGGCGCATTGCCCACCGGGCTGGATTCAAGTATCTCCCGGCCTTAAAGCCGGGAGTGGATTGAAACCCGCAGGATCAGTACCAGAACGCGAAATAGTAGGTATCTCCCGGCCTTAAAGCCGGGAGTGGATTGAAACTTATTTGCTTGGAAAGAGGGCACAGTTTAATGGAGTATCTCCCGGCCTTAAAGCCGGGAGTGGATTGAAACAAAAGCGAAACTGCTAGAACCCTGCCATGGCCCGGTATCTCCCGGCCTTAAAGCCGGGAGTGGATTGAAACCCTAAAATGCTTGTCCTTGCCCCAGTCCTTCTCGTATCTCCCGGCCTTAAAGCCGGGAGTGGATTGAAACATAAAATGCCCGCTCCATTCGCAATTCGCCCACGTATCTCCCGGCCTTAAAGCCGGGAGTGGATTGAAACGACTCGCGGGAGAAGTACCGCCGCCTGATTTCCGTATCTCCCGGCCTTAAAGCCGGGAGTGGATTGAAACAAATTTGCTTGGATAGTTTCCAGACCTTGTAAAGTGTATCTCCCGGCCTTAAAGCCGGGAGTGGATTGAAACACATGGGTTTATATCTGACAAATCTTGTAATTGAGTATCTCCCGGCCTTAAAGCCGGGAGTGGATTGAAACTCCAACGGAAGACCAAGCCCCCCCCCGTATTTCCGTATCTCCCGGCCTTAAAGCCGGGAGTGGATTGAAACCGCCACCAGCGTGGCTTGGTTCGCGCGTAAATCTGTATCTCCCGGCCTTAAAGCCGGGAGTGGATTGAAACGCCCGTGCTTCCAAAAATGGCTTGTCCCATCTTGGTATCTCCCGGCCTTAAAGCCGGGAGTGGATTGAAACTTATCGTCATGATGACAGGCAAGCTGTTTACGCTGGTATCTCCCGGCCTTAAAGCCGGGAGTGGATTGAAACCTTTACATCCCCTCCATTAACCCAACAGGTATGCGTATCTCCCGGCCTTAAAGCCGGGAGTGGATTGAAACTTTTGTGCGCTTGTATATACCCCTCCTTGTGTTGGTATCTCCCGGCCTTAAAGCCGGGAGTGGATTGAAACTACCACACAATGCCAAAAAAAACCGGCCAACCTAGTATCTCCCGGCCTTAAAGCCGGGAGTGGATTGAAACAGGTGCGTTAATCACAAACTGTTATAGCAACTCAACGTATCTCCCGGCCTTAAAGCCGGGAGTGGATTGAAACAACGTTATTTAAACGTTCGCTTGACGAAGAGGGTATCTCCCGGCCTTAAAGCCGGGAGTGGATTGAAACCCTGTAAACCTCACTGAATTTATCAGCCACCATGTATCTCCCGGCCTTAAAGCCGGGAGTGGATTGAAACCGGTTGGTGCGGAGATTGCCAGACGCGCCAGTGTTGTATCTCCCGGCCTTAAAGCCGGGAGTGGATTGAAACCCGCGCTTTACATCACTAATGCATTGCCGTGTCACGTATCTCCCGGCCTTAAAGCCGGGAGTGGATTGAAACATCAATTAGATGCTGTGTCGAGCGTTCGCTGGCTGGTATCTCCCGGCCTTAAAGCCGGGAGTGGATTGAAACCTGCCCTGTGCATCTCCCAAAACAACCCCATCACCGTATCTCCCGGCCTTAAAGCCGGGAGTGGATTGAAACAATTTGCGGTTGGCCGCAGAATTGACGGCCACCTGTATCTCCCGGCCTTAAAGCCGGGAGTGGATTGAAACCATGTTTGGGATGGTAATGACCTCGCCCGATGACAAGTATCTCCCGGCCTTAAAGCCGGGAGTGGATTGAAACTCTGGAGGATTACGGCCACCTCATCACCAACGATGTATCTCCCGGCCTTACAGCGTTTTCAATATCAATTGATTATTTTATTTAACTGATGTTACGCACGAATGTGAAAGCTGCAAGAGACAACGACTTATCGCCAAACATGACGGAGCGTCAAAGCTCGCTTTGACATCAAGGCGAAGCCTTGACGGATACGTTGCCAAAGCAAGCTTTGGCGCTCCAACCCGAATCCGGGCCAAAGCAAGCTTTGGCGCTCCCTGCGTAACATCAGTTATTTAAGCCGTAGGAGCGGGCCATGCCCGCGATTGATTGGGCCGATTCAGCAAAAATGGGCTATTTATCGCGGGCATGGCCCGCTCTTACATGTTGCGTATATTCATTTTTAAGTAACTATTTGATGTTGAAAACGCTGTAAAGCCGGGAGTGGATTGAAACCTAGGTAATCTCCCCAAGACTTCGACATCATGGCTGTATCTCCCGGCCTTAAAGCCGGGAGTGGATTGAAACTCGGCGAAAGTGTTCGCGGTTTTCGGGCTTGGGCGTATCTCCCGGCCTTAAAGCCGGGAGTGGATTGAAACATATATCTATTACAGCGTTTTCTATCTCTATTAGTTACTTATTTATTTACGCCAATGTCGGCAAAGGGTTGCCGACCTACTGCGTAACAAGGACTGTAGCCCATGTCGGCAAAGGGTTGCCGACCTACTGCGTAACAAGGACTGTAGCCCATGTCGGCAAAGGGTTGCCGACCTACTGCGTAACAAGGACTGTAGCCCATGTCGGCAAAGGGTTGCCGACCTACTGCGTAACAAGGACTGTAGCCCATGTCGGCAAAGGGTTGCCGACCTACTGCGTAACAAGGACTGTAGCCCATGTCGGCAAAGGGTTGCCGACCTACTGCGTAACAAGGACTGTAGCCCATGTCGGCAAAGGGTTGCCGACCTACTGCGTAACAAGGACTGTAGGGCGGCAACCCTTTGCCGCCAACGATTTCAAAACTTAAACAACGTAATCAATTGGAATTAAAAACGCTGTAATACCGTAAAAAAGCAGTTTTCAAGATGTCACTTGGGAAAGCGGGAAAGTCAGTCCCACAAAAACGAACTGAAGCAACAGCACTGCGGCAGCAATCAATATCAAACCATTTTTTTTATAGAGGGTGGCGAAGCTTTTCCACATCAGTCGGTTCCAGTCATGAAGTTTAGAATGAATTTTCGTTTTCCGATGGCAAACAGGCTTTTTTGATCATTGCAGATTGGGTAGATACTCTGTTCAAAGTCAACGTTATCGAGACGTTTTTTTATGCTATCCGACCGAAATCGGAATGGCATAAAAACGGGTGTTGTCGAATGGCTTGTCATGTTTGAGCATGCCATGGATGGCGTGCAGCAATTTGCGCATGACCGCGCAATAGCCTTGCAAAGGCAGCTT
>Ga0194049_1000040_pt1 | contig 53820 bp, 47 predicted proteins | sample JunL2225m_MetaG_FD_148665 | JGI IMG/M metagenome (GOLD analysis project Ga0194049, IMG submission 148665) | Anoxic zone freshwater microbial communities from boreal shield lake in IISD Experimental Lakes Area, Ontario, Canada - Jun2016-L224-25m | ecosystem: Environmental > Aquatic > Freshwater >... | reverse complement strand
ACCCGGCAGGGCAATTCGAGCAACTGGCCGGGGCATTGAAAACGCTCTTCCCTTTGGCCCCTTCGTCCAAACACATGAGCGGGAGGGACTTGGGGCGGCTGGAGCCGACGCCGTCCTTGAAGTATCGGGCGGCCATGGCGTGAACCCACGGCACGACGGCTATGAATGTCAATCCCTTTTGCCCCATTAAAAACTTGAAGATCGAGTGCCAGCACTATCCCATAAAGGAAGGTTGCAGCCCGGTCAACCTCGAACCGGCCGGTCTGGTCACCCGCGAGGACGTGGCAACAGGCAAAGTCACTGTCGCCGAACTGGAGGACATAGACGAAACCGGTGCAGCGCCGTGGATGTTCGCTTGGCACAAAGACATGCGGGTGTATGACAACCCGCTGGACAAAGGCCATTGGCTGTTTCAACACCTAGTCGATTTCACCCGGCAGGAAGTCCAGTTGGAAATCGTCGGGGAAACCCATAGAGCCTACTTCAACGGTCAGTGGGTGTGCGGCGACGCGGCCTTCTGCGAAAAATACCGCTTGGCCTTTGGCGATGACTCCGTGGACATTCAGGGCGATTCAATGTACCTGGAAGACAGGGGGTTGTTCATCGTACCCAAGGGCGATGCGTCCGGCGGCGTGGTCAGGCAGGCAAGTTCCTACTTTGACGAGTATGACACAACAACGAGTCGGTCAAGGACGAGGACGAGTGGGCGTTCCAAAAGTTCGTCATTGCCAACACCTCGACCGACCCGGCCAAGGCGCTTCAACGCCTGCTGCCTTCGTTTGCGGGATGCCCAAAACTGTTCGGGAGGCGCTTCACGCTGGAACTGGACAGTCACGGATGCCTGCTGTCGGTGGAAGACGTGGGGCTTGTGACCAAGCGAGAGGCTGCCTGACCGCCAAAAGCCAAGCTGACTGAGTGAACCCGGACTTGCCGATCTTCGGCAAATCCGGGGATGCGTTACGAGAGTAAACAATCAGTGGCCGATGCATTGATTGTCCACTGAAATCAACACAACCCGCAGACCACAGGGCCTGCGGTTTTTTTTTGGGCCAAGGGGAAGGCGGCTGCACATTTCCGCCTGTTTGTGTGCCGGGAAAGATGGCGATTTGGCGAATCTTTCCAGACACCGCTGGATGCCTAGCCGGGGTAGGATTTGCATAGGTTCTAATCAATGCCTGCCTACCCCGACAATGCTTAACGGGCTGGCTTGGGCAACTATTCGACCATAGGAGAGAAAACCGACATGAAAGGCCGTTTTATATGCCATATCCGATCAACTGGAAAAAACCTCGGGTTTTGCCCGATTGGCAAGGAGGCTCGCTTGAATGGCCTCTAGCCCGACCTTTAGGACAGCCGAAGTGCTGCCAAGGCTGATCCGCCTGCGTGATGCGCCAGCCTACCTGGGGATGGACCGCAACCGCTTCAACCAGACCGTTCGCCCTTGCCTAATCGAAATTCCGATTGGCGATCAGGGCATTGCATTTGACCGTCTTGACCTTGACGCTTGGGCAGAGGATTATAAGTCCCGCAACGGGCGGCCTAGGTGCAAATTTCAGCCTGAGGAGGAAAAATCATGGGCAAAAAAATCACACCTGGCCTCCGCAAACGCGGCGGCATCTGGCACATTGAAAAAACGCTCGACGGTCGTCGATTATACGAAAGTACTGGAACAAGCGATCTCGTCGAAGCCGAGCGGTTCTTAGCAAGGCGTCTGGAAGAAATCAGGAAGGCCACGGTCTATGGAATCCGGCCCGAGCGGACGTTCGGCGAGGCGGGCATAGAGTATATTAAGGTGAAAGCCTACAAAAAAAGCATACGGAAGGAGGCGGAAAGGCTGAACCAGATTCACCCTTGGATCGGCCATGTTCCGCTGCACAAACTCCACATGGGTTTGCTCCAGCCGTTTATCGCGCAAAGAAGAAAGGATGCGGTGAAATCCCGGACAATCAATCAGGCACTGAAAATTGTCCGGCAGGTCGTCAACTTTGCCGCCGAGGAGCTTATTGACGAGTACGGCTTGACTTGGTTGGAATCGGCCCCGAAGATCAAACTCCTGCCGGAGCCTGATTTGCGTGCACCCCGCCCCTTGTCTTGGGACGACCAAACGCGCCTTTTTCAGAAACTGCCGGATCATCTGGCTACGATGGCCCTGTTCATCGTCAACACAGGCCTTCGTGACGCTGAAATCTGCGGATTGCGATGGGAGTGGGAGGTGAAGCTGCAAGGTTTGGAGGGCACGGCCTTCATCCTGCCCGCCGGACTGTTCAAAAGCCGCTATGAAGGGCTGGTGCTTCTCAACCGGGTTGCCCAAAACGTCGTGGAGTCCCAGCGTGGCAAGCACCCTGAATTCGTGTTCACTTATCATGGCGAACCGATCTGTCGGATGCTGAATACTGGATGGAAAAAGGCACGGAAGGAAACGGCGATTGATGTGCGAGTTCACGATCTGCGACACACCTTTGGAATGCGTCTAAGAGCGGCTGGGGTTGGATTTGAAGACCGACAAGATCTTCTCCGGCACAAGTCGAACAGGATCACAACGCATTACAGCAAGGCCGAAATTAGGAATCTTTTGGATGCGCTTGATTCGCTTTGCAACCGGGAAGAGAAACCGGAGATTGTGCTAATCCGGAGAGTCGTGAATCAGTAAATTCCGGCAAATAAAAAAGGCTCACCGCCAAAAAGAAGGTAAGCCTTTGATTATATGGTGGGCTCTCAGGGATTTGAACCCCAGACCAAGGGATTATGAGTTCTATATCCTAATCATATACGGGGATTAACAAACCTTAACGAATTCATACAGAACAATAATTTAATGCTATACTATCCTTAACGGGGTCACATTAAATTAGACAAAATTTAACCTAAGCTGTGACCCCGGTGTGACCCCAGTTTTTTGAGACCCCGGAGCGCAGTCATGGCAACCAATAAAATCAATTTCACCAAGGGCAACATTGAAGACCTTCCCTTGCCAGCAAAGGGCCAAAGGGAGGCATACCACGACACCAAAACACCGGGCCTGCAATTGCGGGTTAGCAGCACGGGAGTCAAAACCTTCTGTGTGCGCCGAAGAAACGCAACCGGCACAGTTGAACGGGTGACACTGGGTAGCTATCCGGCAATGGCCCCGGAGCAAGCCCGTAAAAAAGCCATGGAGGTCAATGTTACTATTTCCAACGGTGAAAGCCCGACTGCTGAAAAGAAACGCGCAAAACTGGAATCAAAGACACTGAGGGAAGCATTCGATGATTACCTATCTCGGCGCACTCTCAAACCGCAAACGGTCTTCGACATCAACCGATGCATGAAGGAGATTTATCCCGATTGGCTGGACAAGCCCATGACCAAGATTACCGGCGACATGGTTGTACAGCGTCATCAACGCTACGGAGCCGAACACTCAGAGGCACGGGCCAACCTTGGCATGAGATATTTACGGGCGGTTTTCAACTTCGCCATGGCTGAATATCAGGATGCCGAGGGCGAACCTATCATTAAGACGAACCCGGCTAAAAAATTGTCGGCCACCAAGTCATGGCATCGTATAGACCGCCGCCAGACGGTCATCAAGCCGCATGAACTTGGCGCTTGGGTCAATGCCGTTCTAGGGCTACCGGGCGAAAACATCCGCGACTACTTCATGACCGTGTTGCTTACCGGAATGAGGCGCGAGGAAGCCTTGAAACTGGTGTGGGCTGATGTGGACATGACCGGCAAGACCTTCACTATCCGCGATCCGAAGAACCACCAAGACCATACCTTGCCGATGTCGGATTATCTCTTTGAATTGCTGGCAAGGCGCAAGGCGGATTCTGTTGCGGAGCATGTTTTTGCCGACTCCCAAGGCCGAAAAATTAGCAATTTCCGCTATGCCCAAGCCAGCGTGGAGAAGGCTTCCGGCGTTTCCTTCTGCATCCACGATCTACGCCGCACGTTTGCCACCATAGCCGAATCCTTGGACATCCCGGCCTATGCGCTCAAGCGGCTGTTGAATCATGCCAACGGCGCGGACGTGACGGCGGGTTACATCGTGGCGAATGTTGAGCGCTTGCGCGAACCCATGCAGAAAATCACCGATTACATTTTGAAAATGGCCGGCATCAAGCAAACCGCCGAGGTAATCTCGATTCATTTTGCAAAACAGGCTTGAACCCCACTAACACGGGATCGCCGCATACAAAACAAGCGAAATGGCCGCGCCTACCTTGCCCGTGAAAATGGTGAACCTTCATCCCGGCTGGCGCGGCTTGCTCTTGTGAAGAGTCTACTTCCTCAACCGCATACGGCATGACTCAGTTAAACACCCTTTATCCGACATACTTTAATGGATTCGTGGAAATCATTTTGCGCGACGTTGAGGCCAACCGCGCTGGCGAAAATGAATCCATTTTGCGGCGAGAGGTTGCTGGCGAACTTGAGAGGCGAATCAGACGGCTTAACCTAGACGACAAAAAAGCCTGTATTTGGTTTGAGTTTACCGAGTTTGACGTAAAAAATTACCTTGATGGCTTGGAAGCCGATTATCAGAAAACAGGCACGGCGCAGCAACGCTCAATCATCAAGCTCATGCAGAATGAATGGGAACAGTACAAGGCTTCATGGGCAAGCCGTTTAAATAAAGCCGCCCAAAACCCAGATGAGGTATTGACGGAATTACCGCAAGATCAGCATGTAATGACCAAGGAGCTAATCCCGCCTACAACCGTTTTCACGCCTCAGCAGAAAGCCGAGCGGGACAAGAAGATATTGGAATGCTCCCATGCCTTTTTGCGACTTGATGATTTCATTCTCACTGTTTTAGGTGGATTAATTGGCGAGGATGACAAAATGGATACCTTTTGCGGTTTAGTGCGGAGTGGCCTACCCGTCTACGCCAAGGCTTTTGATGATGCGCTTGTAAATCCCGCTGATTTACTCAGCAAGATCGAACTTGCCGAAAAAGAGTTTTGGAGGCAGGACGATCTTGATTTTGACTTTTGGCGAGAACTTGAAAATGAGCGGAAATATATCGTGCAGTTAGCCGATGTTGAACGGATTTATAGCACTATTGGAGAAGCCAATTTTCCATGGAAGGACGTTAAAGAGAACCCAGTCATGCTTCCCATCCTGCATTCCGCTGATAAGGAATCGGATGAGGAAGGGAGGGATGAACGAATGGAGGAATCACACGAACCATTTCCAGAGAGTCGGTCATTATCAAATTTTGTCCACACACTTTCATGGGACGGACCCTCTTTAGATGGTGGGTTTACATCCTTTATAGAAATGTTGGGAAAGGGACTGAATATTTGCGATGCAGACGGGAATCTAGTGGACAATTCAATACTGATTGAAAGCTGCAATACCGCACATGAAAAATACCTTTCGCACAAACTTAAAAAACTATCCGATACCAACTCTAACGGTTGGCTGGAAGAGAAAGACTGCATTGGGGAAGACGAGGTTTATGCTTTCTTGGAAGATGGTTGGGTAACTCAATTATCGTTAGCAGAACGTGGCTATCAAATACACTCGGCAAATCACTCCAAGGGATTTTTGCACACCACCTTTGAAGACTACTGCTGTGAGTTTTATCTTAAACATTTCATAGACTACCTAGAACAGAAAAGCAAAGGTGAAAAAACCGGGGCGGATGATGCGCGGATATTGAAAAACCATGCCGTCAAATTAAAACGTATTCTTGCGAAATATCCCGGCCTTGATGCGCTACTACGCTATTCCGATTATCTGGACGAAGAAATTGTGAGGCATAAGGTGGGTGACACACTGAGATTGGAGATTGCTGAAAACATACAAGATGAGTTGACCGAACAGGCCAAATCGTTCCCAAAGTATGGTAGCGGGGTTGTGAGGGCTAGGGACAACGCACCTCTCGCCCGAAAAGACAAGGCAAAAGGCGAGATAGCGCAAGCCGAACCGACTGGCTTCACGATTGCCTATGATGCTTGGCACAGGCAAACCCTGCTGGACTTCAATCAATGGCTGATGGGCAAAGCCAGCGAAGCAGCCGGAGACAAGCAGGACTTATATAAAGTCATGTCCATCAAATTGCTTGATTTTTTCAATGGCAAGCCTCCTTGGGGCTTGCGGGATTCGCCTTATTATTTTGCTTTTGAAGAATTTAGGGATTGGCTCAACGATAAACATAAAAGCATGGACTGTGACCGCCAATTCGACAACAACCCTTTAAAGATGGCTGTTGAAATTACCAAAGCGGAATTGGCACACCGAGTAATGTCACAACCCGAAGACTTGGTGACTTGGTATCAAAAAGTAGTGACGGAAACAGCAAGCCCGGATACTACTCCCACAGAGCAAACCCAGACAACCCCAAAAATCAGGCAACGAAAAGAATCTAAAAAAACACCAACCGTCCAAACGGAAGTGATATTAAAAGCATTGGATGTGCTGGAAAGCGAAACCGGGGCAACCCCGATATGGCAGACCGTTTTTAAATACTTGCTAGACGGACGGGATACAATCGGTTGGATTGATAATGACAAAATTGATCGAATTAAGGGGTTAATACCATTGATTGATAGACACAAGCCGTTAGATAAAGATAAAGTCAGGGACATTTACAGAAAGTCAATTTTTCCCGACTGAAATCATCAACTGGGAAATTAGCGGGAAAGTTTAGGGAAGATAGGGAAATTAGGGAGAATCCCAGATAGGTTAATTCGTTTATTGCAAACTGGCTACTGTTACTCACAAACAACGGAGCCAACTCAATGAATTCCAAAAGCAACCCTCAACCACGCAAAGAAATCGACCTTGACAGTCTCTCACCGTCCAAACTGCTTGACGATAAAGACGCGGCAAGTGGCTTGGACGTGTCACCCGGCACTCTGAGCGTTTGGCGATCAACCGGGCGCTACAATCTTCCCTATCACAAAATCGGGCGCAAGGTTCGTTACCGAGTCTCTGACCTGATTGCTTGGCGCGATTCGCGTCAGAAGTTCCACACCGGGCAATAACGATAAGAGGATGCACAAATGGAAGCACCTAACACCCCCTTACCCGTCATTGCCGAGAACATCCCGGAGGAATTGAAAGCCCTCGATCAATGGTTGGTGTGGCGCTATCAAACCCGCGAAGGCAAACCGACCAAAGTACCGTTTAACGCCAAAACCGGCAGATTTGCCAAATCCAACGACCCGGCGACGTGGTGTGATTTTCAAACCGCGCTCAAAACCTATAAATCCGGCAAATATTCGGGAATTGGATTTGCGTTTACCGAGGGCGACGGTCTTTATGGCGTGGACCTAGATCATGTCATTGACAAGGATACAGGCGAGATTGAACCTTGGGCATTGGAGGTCGTTGAAAAGTTCAAAGGGACTTATGTCGAACGTTCGCCCAGTGGAACCGGCTTAAGGATTTTCGGCAAGGGCAAACCAGAACGGTGCGGAAAAGGCACGAAAGAAAAGCGGATTGAGCTTTACGACCATACTAGCCCGCGCTATTTGACCGTAACGGGACATCGTTATGTTTGAATCTTCAGTGTGTTCAATACCAGGCGCATTGGAATTTCTCCATGCGCAATACTTCGCCCCCGTACCTAACAATGCGCCCAAGCCGAAAGCTAGGCAGCAAATGCCAAGCTTGGGCGATGACGCGGCCTTGATCGAACAAGCGGGTAAGGCCAAGAACGGGGCAAAGTTCCGGGCTTTGATGGAAGGAGACTGCTCAAGCTATCCAAGCCAATCAGAGGCAGATTTGGCCTTGTGTATGTTGCTGGCCTTCTGGACGCAAGACCCGGCGCAAATCGACCGCATCTTTCGGACTTCCGGCTTGTTCCGGGACAAATGGGATAAGAAGCACCATGCAGACGGTAACAGCTATGGGCAGGGAACGATTCAAAAGGCACTGGACGGAGTTCAATCAACCTATCGACCCAGCAACCGAAAACCGCCGGCGAGTAACGGGGAAGGTCAACGACAAGCACAGCAGAGCAATAAGGGCAGGAATGATGCGGTCACACCGCCGAGTCAGTCAATCATAAAACTTATTGACGGCGAACTTCCGCGCATTGTGGACGAGTGCCAAAATACTCTCATCTCGGCAGATTGTCCCATTTTCCAGCGCGTCAACAGCCTTGTCCGCCCGTTGGTCATCGAGAAAGACCGGCAACGCACTGGCCTAAAATTAGAAGCCGGAACCTTGCTGTTGGAACCAGTCACCGAGGGCTGGCTGGTGCATGAACTGACCAAGATTGCAGAATTTGAGAAATTCGACAAGCGAGAGAAAGAATGGCTAAAGAAAGATTGCCCTCCGAAAGTGGCAAAAACGCTTCTGGACATTTCGGGGCAATGGGAATTTCCTTATCTGGCGGGAACCATCGAAGCCCCGACGTTGCGGCTGGATGGTTCGTTGCTGAATCAACCCGGCTACGACCCCGATACTGGGCTTTATCTACACATGCCGCAATCGTTGAAAGTCAAAATCCGCGACAAGCCCACCAGAGACCACGCTTGGGCGGCTTTGCTGATATTGCTGGATTTGTTGCGTGATTTTCCATTCATCGAAACCGAAGGCCGTCATGTCGGGCCGGATTGCTCCGTGGCACTGGCGGCGATCCTCACCGGCCTGATTCGCCGACTGTTGCGCACCGCGCCGGGGTTTCTGTTCACCGCGCCAACAGCGGGCAGTGGCAAAACACTATTGGCGAATATCGTTAGCCTGATCTGCACGGGCCGTCCCGCGCCGATCATGAGCCAAGGCACGAATGACGAGGAATTGGAAAAGCGAATAGGCGCGTTTCTGTTGCAAGGTTTGGGCGTTTTGAACATCGACAATATTGAGCGGGCCTTGGGCGGCGAACTGTTGTGTTCATTGTTGACGGAGCCGGAGGTGACCATTCGCATTTTGGGTGAGTCCCGATCACCTTCCCTGCCAACGAATTTTCTATTCATGGCCACAGGCAACAATGCGGACGTGAAAGGCGACATGAGGCGGCGTATGATGCTTTGCAGCCTTGACACCAAGAGCGAAAACCCAGAAAAACGCGCTTTCGACGTTAATCTATACGATTACATACCGGCGCACCGTGGCGAACTGATAACTGCGGGTTTGACGATTCTACGCGCCTACCATCGCGCGGGGCGACCCAATCAGGGGCTTGAACCCTATGGTTCTTTTGGTGAATGGTCTGACTGGGTGCGCTCTGCCTTGGTTTGGCTGGATTGCGCCGACCCTTGCCTTACCCGCACCCGATTGGAGTCCAACGACCCTGAAACCGCCAAGCTTGCGGCGTTGTTGCGGGTTTGGCATGAAAAACTGGGTTCGGAATCATACACAGTGAGGGATGCCGTTAATTTGAGTTTAAATCAGGGAAATGAAGACATCAAAGAGGCATTTTTGGACATTGCAGCGGTAAAAGGCAAGCCCAATGACATTGACTCACAGAGGTTGGGCAATTGGATAAAACGCTACCAACAACGGATAGTCAACGGCTATCGCTTTGAAAAGACAGGCGAACTATCGGACAGGGCGCAATGGATGGTTGTCCAGATTTAACCGTTTTCGACGGGCAGAACGGGCAGAACGGGCAGTTTCCCCTACCCCATGTAAAAATGGCAAGAATCTCATATCAGTTGCCTATGACAAATTTACTCAGATTGGGTGAAACTGCCCGTCTTGCCCGTCTTGCCCGTTCATGGCGGAGATAGTGATCGAGGCATTCCAAACGGTGAACTCGCGGAAAATCTGAATAGTCGTCTTATCGAGGGGGCTATCAACCCTACATCCTAAAGAGGAAGCATGAAATCCAGCGCACGGAGAACGACAACATGGCGAGGATTTGAGTTAGGGGGGGGTAGTACACACGAAAACCCAATAAATCGGCAAGGTGAAGGCGCAGGGTTCTCACAAACACGGAAAGCCGAAAACCCCGCCGAAATTCAGGGGGGGGGTAGGCCAGCTATTCGGAAATGCAGCGAGATGGTGGATAATTTACACACCCAATCACCCCTTGCGAACTGCCCCGGAGGTTTCAACATGCCCAGACGATTTGTATCCTTCACGCGACGGACGAAGCCAAGCGTCCGACCCTTGCCCGAAGATGACTCGGCGTGGAGCCGGTTGCCGTCAGTTCTACACTATGCGGCATGGGGCATACCAAATTCTATCAACTGATTGGAAAAAACCTGATGCCCAGGCCAACCCTGATTTGTGGTGGAAGTTATTGGCAAACAGGGGCGATTCGTGAGGCCGTCAAGAGGCTTGAAGGGGATTTTGCCCGAACTTCGCACCATCGTAACGCGGAGAACGCAAAAAAACCGTGATTTTAGGGAGGGGGGGTATCGAAATGCCGAGTGATGGCTTGCATGGCCAACAGCTTGCTGGATGAGGATGGAACAGGCGCAAAGGTAGCGATTCAAGGCAAGGGGAATATGCCTTCAACGGCAACGGCCTTGCACAACCCACCCGTTGCGGGACTTGGGCGGAATCCACCCAACACCCAAAAATCAGTGGGTAAACAGGCAATGCAAGGGCGGAAAATGTCAAAAATACGAGGTTTGGGATTTTTTTTTCGCGTCTGCCCAACACACGGGCGGAAGTTGCCAGAGGGTGCGAGCAAAATGCATGGGGGGGTGAGGTAGTGACTAGGCAGGGGCTTTTCAGCCGAAGAAATTGAGGGGATTCTGGCTAACTTGACGAGGCCAACGTAAAATAGCCTAAGTTTCTGTAATTTGCCCAAGCTTACCCACTACCTCCCAACCAACAAGTAGACCATCATGGCCCGTCTGGAAGACAAGATCGCCGAAATCAAAGACCCCGCTTTGCGGCAGATTATTATTGCAAACCGAGGACATGCTTGGCCGATGGATGACCCTAAGCTATGAGCTTGCTTCACGAAATCATTGCCACTCGTGTGGATGCTTGGCGGGCAGAACATTACCCCTGCGAGAACTATCCTGCCATTGGCGAGTTCTTGCAGTTTGCCTATGAGGACGAACAAACCGGCCAACTGCGTTACTTGCGCAAAGCCCAATTCCGGGCTTTGGAGGTCTATTGGTATCTTAGGCTAGTCGAAGGCTCGCCAAAAATACCTGAACTCTATGAGCGGCTTTTCCCTAAAAAGCCGGAACGGCGGGAAGCGTTCGGCATATCGAATAAGGTTTTCGAGGAGTGCGAATACGAGTTTGCCACGCTGTTTGACCGCATTCGCACCGACAACGCCTTTGTGCGGGCAAACCAGTTGGAGAGCCTACGCGAAACTCTGACACTGGATTATCCTTCGTACATCCTAGCCTTGGCGATGGGAGCCGGGAAGACTATTTTGATAGGCTCGATTGTCGCAACCGAGTTCGCCATGGCGCAAGAATACCCTGAAGGGCCGTTTGTAAAAAACGCCCTGATCTTCGCCCCCGGCAAAACCATCATCGAATCCTTGCGGGAAATCTCTGACATCCCCTTCGACAAGATCATCCCGCCGTGCTTTTACAAGCTGTTTGCCGCCCGTCTGAAACTGACCTTCACGCGGGATGGAGACAGAGAGCTTTCCGGGGTGATCGACGGCAGCGAATTTAACTTGATCGTCACCAACACCGAGAAAATCCGCATTCAGAAACCCACTTCGCGAGGCAATGCCAATCAACTTCGCTTGTTTGCCGACACCAAAGCCGAGGAAGCCGAAGAAATCGCCAATCTGAGACTACAAAAGATTGCCAGCTTGCCACATCTGGCGGTTTTTTCCGACGAGGCGCACCATACCTATGGGCAGAAGTTACTAGGCAAGTGGGAAAAAGACGCAGACAGCGACGAGATGGTTTTTAAAGGGCAAGGCATTAAAAAAGTTCGCCGCACGGTGGATTACCTCGCCAAGGAAACCAACCTCGTGGTGGTGGTGAATACCACGGGAACCCCTTATTTTGAGCGGCAAGCCTTGCGTGATGTGGTGGTTTGGTACGGACTCGGCGAAGGCATCAAAGACGGGGTGCTGAAAGAAGTGGCTGGCAATATCAAAGTGTTTGACTTGGACGAAGAGCATGGCTCGCTGCTGGTCTCCAAAATTGTGGAGGATTTCATCGCCACCTATTGGGAAACCGCTTTGCCCGACGGCTCCCCTGCGCGGCTCGCGCTATACTTCCCCAGCGTTGAAATCCGCAATGAATTGAGGACGCCGATAGAGACTGTTCTTGCCCGTCGGAACATAGCCCCCACGGTTTTGTTGGCGGTGGATGCCAAATCAACGGAGGCGGTGAAGACCGAATTTTACCGTCTCGCCCATGACCCTCACGCCCAACATCGGATCGTGTTATTGGTCAACATGGGGACCGAGGGCTGGAACTGCCCCAGCCTGTTTGCCTGCGGCTTGGTGCGGCGGCTTGCGGGTAGCAACAATTTTGTATTGCAAGCGGCCACCCGCTGTTTGCGGCAAGTTTCTGGCAACACCACCCCGGCTCGCGTCTATGTGTCCAAGGAAAATGAAAAAATCCTTGAGCGTCAGTTGGAAGAAACCTACGGCACGACCCTTGCCGATTTGAACAAGACCCAAGCGGAGCGCGTTGAAAAGGAAATCCGCTTGCACAAGCCAGACTTGCCGCCCTTGCTGGTCAAACGGCGGGTGTTGCGCTTCAAACGCAAGGAGGATATGGCCAACATGGCTCCACTGAGTTTTACCCGCCCCAAACTTGCCGCCCCATTGGCCGGACACTTGGAAACTTGGTCAATTGCCGAAGTCGGCGGGCGGGGGCATCTGACCCGCATCGACACGGAAGAACTGAGCATCGAGTCTGAAACCTTGGACGTTTACACAGCGGCGGGCTTGCTGGCCGCTAACTATCACCTACCGACCAAAGACATCTTGGCTGCTTTGCGGACGGCGTATGACGGGAGCGATGGCATCCCGGCCCATCATTTGGACGCACTGGGGCTGCAAATCGAAGCGCAACGGCGCGACTACGAGGAAGATTGGCAGGAAATTGAAATTGCCATCGCCTTGGTCAAGCTGGATGGCTTCCGCAAAAGCGAAGACGAAAAGGGCGAATTGCATTACACCGCCCGCATCAGCTTTGAGAAATCCCGCCAGCACCTTTACCGCATTGCCGAAAGCTACCCCCACGCAGAGTTTGCCAGAGACAAATCATTTCATTATGAAGGTTATAATTTCGATTCCGAACCCGAGGCCGATTATCTGGAATTAGCGTTGAACATCATCGCCCAACACGCGGAAAACATTGAGGGCGTTTGGTTTACCGGCGGATTGACCGACCCATCCAAAACCGATTTGTACGCCGAATATCTGGGCGAGGATGGCCGATGGCATCGCTACACGCCGGATTTTGTCATTCGCCGCATAGACGGCAAGAGCCTGATCGTCGAAATTAAATCAGACCAGCATCAAGCCGAAATCGAGGCGGATTTTGCGCTGGCAGACAAAGGGGAGGTGGCGAAAAGCAAGGAAGGCCGCAAGGCGGTCGCCATGAGCAAACTGGTCGGGCTCAACCCCGGACAACTGGCCTACAAAGTCATCTTCGCGGGGAATATGCTGCCAGCCGAAGCGTTGGAGGAAACTCGAAAGTTTGTGGCGGGGCCGCTAAACGGTAAATCCTTTTAAAAGGATTAATAAACACTAAGCGAGAACACCATGAATATTGTAATTTCCAATGTGCATCTTTACACAGAAGTCCCGCGAAGTGCGAAAATGCCGTCATTCCGGTCATGGATGCCGGAATCCAGCGCCACGGACGGTAACTTGCAGGTTGCACAAGTTCTTGATTGATTGGACGTAATATAATGAAACTAACACTCAAAAATGTTGGATGCCTATCGGAAGCCGTCATTGAACCGGGTGAATTGACGGTTTTTTGCGGTGCAAATAATACCGGAAAGACTTATGCGATGTATGTGTTATGGGGTGTTATACGAAGACGATTTAAAAATATCTTTCAATTTTCAGTTCAATTGGCATCCAAATTAAAGGAAGAACGTGTTATTACACTGTCTATAGATAATATGCTTAATCAACATATTAATGACATAGAATTAGCGATAGGAAAAGCTGCAACTGGTTATCTTCCCTATCTATTTAGCACTTCTGAAAAAATGTTTGCTAATACTAATATAGAAATATTCATTGACCGCGAATCCTGTAGGCAGCGTTTAACTATAAACGAAATTAAAATCTCTGAGCCTGCAATAGATGCTCGGTCAGAAAAAAACTCTGACATTCTCACTATAACGCTCACTGTTCAACAAGCACCGCAAGAATTAGTGGCGGAAATTATTTCAACTATGATTTTTGAGTGGTTGCTAGGCGAAAACAACAACAGCCCGTTTCTGTTGCCAGCAGAGCGTGGTGGCTTAAACATGTTCTATCCTCAATTGGATACAACCATTGCATTAAAGATAGATATAGTTCGTCGGTTAAAACCAGATAATATGGAAGACTTGTTAAATGGGATTATTAGAGTTCAATATGCAGAACCCATCCAAGACTATCTTAACTTTTTGAGAAAACTACCAAGATTGGAAAAGGGGGAAACGGAATTCCACGATATTGCCGAAGGCTTGCAACAAGATATTACACAAGTATCCTATCATATAGCCGATGACGGGACAATTATTATCAAACCACTTGGCAGTAAAGTGGACTTAGGTATCCATTTGACCTCATCGACAGTAAAAAACTTTTTCGGGCTTTGGGCATACTTGGAAACCATCGCCAAGTCCGGCGATTGTTTGATGATTGACGAACCGGAATTGAATTTACATCCAGACAATCAGCGCCTTATCGCACGTTTGCTGGTGCGCTTGGTTAATCGTGGGATCAAAGTCGTCATAAGCACCCATAGCGATTATATAGTGCGAGAAATCAATAACATGATCATGCTGGGCAATGATTTTCAGAACCGTGGCCAAATGGAAAAAATATGGGGATATGATTTGGCAGGTTCGGAAAGGCTGCGTGTGGAGCAAGTTGCGGCTTACCATTTTGAAGAAAAGCAGGTGTTGAAAATTCCCATATCACCAGAATACGGCATGGAAGTAACGAGCATGGATAACGCCATTAACCGCATGAATCAGAGTAATAGCGATATTTATTTTGCTTTGCAAGATGCAATCCATCCAGTGATCACCCCTGAATTTGTTGCCGAGTAGGAAGGGTAACATGAAAAGGGATGAGTTCTTTAACCTTGTGAACGATGCGATTGCGCCAGATTTCCGCAAACCCGCCGAGTCTGGTTATATTGTGCATCAGGAAATCCATCATGATGGGCGAACCAGTTGTTTTCGCTTGAATGCATCTGCCGCATGTGTCGCTTTTTCCATGGATGTACGCGGCAAAGAGCCTGTAGCCATTCTAAACGCGGGCAAAATTCGCTGCCGTAACGATTTAACGGTGATTTGTCTTGACGAAGCGGGCAACCCACTGGCTTTTTTGTTTGAGCATAAAAACTCACCCAATATTGGCGATGCGCAATTTCAAATTGAGTGTGGACAGGCGTTTTGCGAGTATTTGTTCCGCTTGCTTGAGTTGCAATACCCTCAAATCCCCAAACCTCGATTTTTTGGCATAGCCGTTTATCGGCTGAAATTTCCTCAGAAAGGCACAACCCGTCCCAATTTCACACCCATAGGAAATCGTGGCCTAAATCGCGCTTATTGGGATATGAATATTGACTTACCGCTGACTGAACTGATCCGCGCAACAGCAAAAATTTAAGTTCGAGATAAAACCTTGAGTCCCCCTAACGAAATCAAAATTACCAAATCCAAGGGTAGGCCGATGCTGCAATGGGTGGGCAAGAAGCCGCTCACCACGCTGCCCGCCTATCCCGCCCAACACATTGAAAGCTTTGGTAGGAGCGGGCTTCAGCCCGCGATTAGCCAAGCCGAGGTATCATCGCGGGCTGAAGCCCGTTCCTACGATGCCGAGTGGAAGGACTGGCCGGACAAATACCCGCGTGGCGGTTTATTGTTCCACGGTGACAACAAAGACGTGTTGGCGCATTTGTTGGCAAACGGCTTCCGGGGCAAGGTTAAGTTGATTTACATAGACCCGCCGTTTGACTCCGGGGCAGATTATGTGCGCAAGGTGAATCTGCGCGGTGCGGCCAGCGCCAAACTGGAGGGGGAGGATTATAGCCTAGGCGAGCAAGTGCAATATACGGATATTTGGGCGAATGACAATTACTTGCAGTTTATGTATGAAAGATTGTTGCTGCTGCGTGAATTATTGAAGGATGACGGAACCATAATTATTCATACAGATTGGCACAAAAGCCACCATCTCAGATGTTTGCTTGATGAGGTTTTTTCATCTGATTCTTTTTTAAGCGAGATAGTTTGGTGGTATTACGATAAAATGCCAACAGGAGGCAATCTTTTAGATAGACAGCACGATATAATGCTTCATTATCGAAAAGGAAATCAAGCTCTGTTGAATCCAGTATATGAATTGAGAGAAAATCCTAATCGAAAAAGGGAGATTCGACAAAAAGTTGATGGAAAAATGGTTCGAGTCAGAAGTGACGACGGTAAACAAGTTTATGCTGAGAATACGCCCTATAAAAAAGCATCTGATGTTTGGAGAATGACCTTAGAAAACTCACAAGCATCAGAAAGATTGGGGTTTCCAACGCAAAAACCTTGGTCATTGCTGGAGCGCATAATTCTTTTAGCCTCTAGTCCCGGTGACATCATCCTCGACTGCTTCCTAGGCTCCGGCACTACCGCCGCCGTCGCCCAAAAACTAGGCCGTCGCTGGATCGGTTGCGACATCAACAAAGGCGCGATTCAAACCACTGCCAAACGCTTGCAAACCATTATCACCGAACAGATTGCCACTGCCGCCAATGACCGCCAAACCACTTTCATTGAGGACGACGAACACACGCCCGTCAAACCCGCGCAATTAGGCTTTAGCGTGTGGCGGGTGAACGATTACGACCTGCACATCCAACACAACGAGGCGGTGGAACTGGTCGCCGAACATTTAGGCATCCAGCGCATCAAATCCGAAGGCTTTTTTGATGGCACTCGCGGCAACTATTGGGTGAAGATTATCCCGTTTAACCATCCGCTGACCCCGCTGGATTTGGACAGCATCAAGGGCGAACTCAGTAACCGCCCCAGTGAGGAGCGGGATGTGCAAGTCGTCACCCTCGGCATGGAATTGGCGGCGAAAGCGTGGGTGGAACAACACAACCGCAACCGGCCCATTAACCGCTTCCATGTCATCGAACTGCGCACCGACAAAAAATACGGCGGCATCATCAAACACGAACCGGCTACCGCTGAGGTGTCGGTGAGCCGCGAAACCAAGCACAATGAAGAGTACTTGATCGTGGAGATTGTGGACGTGGTGTCCCCCTCCATCGTCCAACGCTTGAACCTCGACACCTTGCTATTCCGCGCCCAAATCCCGGAATGGCGGGCCGTGGTGGATTGTGTGCTGATTGACTCCGCTTATGATGGCGAAATCTTCAATGTGTGCCTGTCAGACGTGCCAGAACGCAAGCAAGACTTGTGCCAAGGCCGCTACGAACTTCCCGCGCCGCCGCCCGCAAGCCGCGTGGCGGTGAAGATCATTGACATGCTAGGGGAGGAAATTGTGGTGGTAAGGCAGATTTAGGGCGCAAAATAGAGGTAAATCATCTGACTATATTTCAAGCACTAAGTATTCATATTGCAACAGGGTTATCAACGTGAAATCCTTATCCACTAACGACATAGAAGCCGAACTCTCCTATGCCTATCTCCATGCTAACGGATGTTAATGAGTGAATTAAGCAAGCGGGGAGAATACCTTGCATTTGGATAATTGGCTGAAAAATACTCACATGGGGTTTTACTCATTAGAATATGCTTGGAAAAAAGGCGAACATCCAAAACGGGGCGAATTTAGCTAGGATTTCTTCATTCTGAAGAGTCAGTGTTTTTTTTGGTGGAAATCAAGGATGATGGGGAGATTAATGAGCCTTCAACCGAGAACATCAAAAAGCATGAATACGCCCGTGAACACTTTAAGAACCTAAACGATTGGCTGGAAAGGGAAAAGATTTCTACCCGCTACCAGTTCAACATGCTCAGTCCAAAAAATTTCAATATGTTCTTTCAAATGCTCAGAGAAAATGGACTGGAAGGTTTCAAATCGGAGTTGGATGTGGCGATGTTGAAGGCGGGAACCTTTGAGAAAAACCAAAATTGATTTATTGATTAAATCCAGTTCATGAGCAGGAATCAAACACTATGAAAACTCAGGCCATTGCCCGCATGGAAGCCATCATTGCGGGGAAGGCTTGATGAGCATTGAATCAAAGCCTAACCAGCAAGTCAAAAACAACACTAACCCACTATTTGCCCCATCAAACAGAGGTCTTTTTTCGACAACATCATCTTTAACGCGAGGTGCGCCATGACTGCCACTCATCAGCCCATGCAATCCCTCTACAATAAATTGCATTCGGTGGGCTACGCCAAGAAATACATCCATTCGCTACTGCCGGACTGGTGGGACGACGCGATAGCCGAAACCCCTGCTGGCTTCCAACAAGCCAGCCTGATCCTTGGGCGTTTGTTCAGCGTCCAACCGGAAACTTTATGGAGCGTTGACGCTCAACCGGCTTTGGTAACGCCGGAAGGCCGCAAGTTCAAGCAACGGGCCGGCACGCAAACCCACGAAATGGACATCGCTTGTGCCTTGGCGCTATCCGCCGCCCGCCTAGTCTTGAAAACCTTCAAGCCAGAGTATCAAGGGGGCTTTCATCCAGATTCGGCGGAATTGCGGCAACGCTTGCTGAATGGTAAGCAGTGGATTGGTTTTCATGACTTGCTGGCGTATTGCTTGGAAAGCGGGATACCCGTTATTTTCCTAAATCACTTTCCCCGCAAGGCTAAGAAAATGGCGGGAGTGTCGTTTGAGCATGGTGAGCGCCCGGTCATCGTTTTGACGCAAAATAAACCTCATGGGTATCTGCTGTTCGACTTGGCGCACGAGCTAGGCCATGTCACGCTAGGCCATACAAAAGGCGGGGTTTGGGTGATCGACGCAGAGATTGATGCCGACGCGGAGGACGAAGAGGAGCAAGCGGCAAACCGTTTTGCAAGGGAACTGCTAACCGGAAGTTCAGATTGGAACATTGTCCCAGCCGGACGGCTCTATGCCCAACAATTAACAGACGTGGCGATTCGTATAGGGACTGAGAGACACATAGACCCGCTGCATATCGCTTTGAACTATGGTTACAACCTCAAAAGTCACTGGCCTGTTGCTGTCAATGCGGTCAAGTTGATTGCCAAGGATAGACCGACCGACCAACAAATTTTGGTGCAAGCCTTGTTAGATGCGCTCGATAAAGATTCCATGCCAGAAGAGGACTTGGCAGCTTTGAAGCTGTTGATGGGCGAGACCGACGATTGATCGTCCTAGCCGATAATGATGTGATACTGAAGTTGGCTCAATGCGACCTGTTGGCGGATTTGCCCGAACTTTTGGGAAAATCTGTCGAGCAGGTTTTTGTTTTGCCGACTGCCCGTTATCAGCTTCTACCCAAAAAGTCTGCCAGGGCATTAGCGAAGTGTGGCAATGCCGCAACGGTAACACGAATTCAAGAATTTCTGGACACCGCCAAAGAGATTCCTAAAGTTGAGGATGCAAACCTACTCGCAAACTTGGAAAGTATCGACAAAATCGACGGAGGTGAAGCCTTGCTTTTCGCCGCCACCGTCGAATTGCCAAACCCAATGCTGCTAACCGGCGACCGGAACGCTTTACGGGCGTTATTGGCAAATCAAGAACAATTACCCACGGTCAATGCCGCCTTGCGAGGAAGGGTTGTCACCTTTGAAAGTGCGGTTTTGCTGGCCTTGCACAAACTGGGCTTTGCCATCGTCAAACAGAAATTGCTAAGTTCACCGAAGCCTGATCGGATGTTGAGCTTGGTATTAAAGCCGGAAATGCGTGAGGCTGATCTAAGAGAATGCCTACAGTCATATTCGCGGGAAGTTGAAGCGTTGTTGGCATTTCGGGATTTGGTATTCATTCTATATCCCAAAATCTCAACGCTTTGACCCGGATGGATTGCTTGATTTCATGGCTCAACTGTCCCGCAACGAATTTCCGCGTTATCAGGAGGTCAGCGAATGAACCCAGAAAGTTTGGTGACTCCGATTGAATTGCGCGACTTTGCCAAATCACTAGGCTGGCATTTAATCGAGGCGGGGATGGCTGATCGACTCTATGTGCTGCAAAACCCCAATTTCCCGCGCCGTCAACTCGTTTACCCGATGGATTTGACCGCGCCCGATTACTAAGGAATCCACCGATTTAGTGTTGGAGAAACTGGGTGAGATGTTGCGCGAACCCCCCGATGCCCTGCGCATTCGCGCCCAAGCGGTACGAGACGACACCTTGCGTTTTCGGATTTACTACGACAGCGGTGATCGAGCCTTGCCGCTTGGCTTTGCGACAACATTGGTTGGCGGGATGCAGCAATTGCTCAAGGCAGCGGCTTGTACTGTCATGCGCCCACGCTTCCATCACCCACGACTAAGCCTCACTGAGGCACAACAGCTTATCGACAAGTCACGTTTTGGACACATCGAGACGGGTAGCTTTGTGTTGCGCGTATCCTGCCCCGTTCATGCGCTGGATGTGCAAGGAACGCTTGCTTTTGACGATAGCTGCCTACCGTTTGTACGGCGGGTGACGCTTGCGCTGCGGCGGGGCATGGAGCAACTTATCAGGGCGATTGAGGCTGATACCTTGGATCGTCTTGTGGAATCGCTCACACAAGAATCGAACCCTTTAATATCCTCGAACCTCTGCGAGGCATTGACCCAGTTTTATGATGAAGCCTTGGATAACTCATTGGATGTGACTTTCGACTGGTCTGTTGTGGAGCCAGTTGCAGATATTGACAGATTGCCTTTGCGTTTTCAGCGTGACTATTTTGGCCGGATTGAAGAAGTTCGTCGTGAATTGCGATCCTTTGAGAGGCATACAAAAGAGAGCTTTATTGGCACGGTTGAACGCCTAAGCGGAGAAATGGGCGAAAATGGGCGGCGGTCAGGCGAGGTGATTCTTGCCTTGCTGCTCCAAGAGGGGGAAAGCATTCGCGCTAGGGCATCGCTTTCTGCGGAGGAGTACGAAAAAGCCGACAAAGCCCACATGACTGAGGGATCTTATGTGCAAGTGGCCGGCAAACTTCAGCAAGGGCGACAACCACGGCAAATGTCCGAAATTTCCCGTTTTGAATTGATCCTCCCTGTTGAGGTAGGCAGTTCAGATGAATTACCCGAATACAAAAATTCTTTTAAAGAAGACCCCTCCCAAACCGAGGTTTGCAACGAATCATGAGCAAACAGGAATCGTTGTTTCCAGACGAACAGGAAACAGAACATCACGAGCTTGGTGCTTCACGTTTGGCTTTGTTTGAAGATTGCGCCTCAGCCATTGATGGGTTGTTTCAACAGGCTTATGTAGATCAGGGGGCATCGGCCTTTGACGAGTTCCTAGATTTTACCCGGCGGTTCAGCAATCTTTCGGTTTACAACGCCATGCTGGTGCGGGTTCAACGCCCCGGCGCTTCGGCTGTGGCAAGCCGTAAGAAATGGTTGTCGGTTGGGCGGCATGTGAGTACAGGGTCCATTCCTATCGTCATTCTGCAACCTTTTGGCCCTGTCCGATTCGTTTATGAGTTCGGCGATACGGAAGGGCTAGAACTGAAAGGCGAGAAAAATTCGCCGTTATTCGCAACCGGGAAGTTGGATCAAAAAACCTATGACAACACCCGGAAGGCGGCTGAGAAGTATGGCGTAATCGTGAACGAAACTGACCAATACGGCGTTTTATTGGCTGGAACGGCTTCAGGGTTAACAATAAAACCTGAATTTGTCACTGGCAACACCGCAACCGCTTTTAAGGTTAAACTGAACAAGAAGCACGATCTTCCCACCCGGTTTGCCACGCTTGCCCATGAGTTGGGACACATCTACTGTGGACATGTTGGGAGAGACTCAAAAGGCCGTTGGCCCGACCGATCTTCATTGGGTGAGGGGTTATGTGAAATAGAAGCCGAGGCGGTGGCTTGGCTGGTTTGCCAAAGGAACGGCGTTACCTCCCGATCAAAGGCTTACCTGAGTTCGCTAATCGAAAAAGCAGACTTTTCCAAAGTCAGCATGTACGCCATTTTCGAGGCGGCTAATCGGGTTGAGTCTCGCACCGTCCCGCCTAACCTAAAATGAAGGGCGGTTTTCGTCGCAATGCCTAAGCACGGAAATTGAATCCATGGAATCGGTCAACAGGGCCGAAATCGCCAGTGGGTAAGGGAAGGCATAGATCAATGGAAAACGAGTGCTGTGCGCGGTTAGACGTGGCTGCTATCGCTGTCAACACTGGAGCTATTGGAGTGAATGCAAAAACCGGCGACCGATTGACTTGGCGAGTGTGATACGTTGAGATTGGAGCCTCGTGCGGAGTGAACCACCATCGGCAATTGGAGCCGTGCAGTCGTACTCCAAGAGGGGGCTTTATTGTGTGCTGGAAAATGAACAAATAGACGATCACCAATCATGGCGTTTTTTTGGCGATGGAATGGCTAAAAGTCTGCCCCAATTTCCTTCAGCGTGACCCCCGTGTGACCCCAATAAAAAAGGCTTGCCGTCGATTGGCTGCAAGCCTTTGTTTTACTTGGTGGGCCCTCAGGGATTTGAACCCCGGACCAAGGGATTATGAGTCCCCTGCTCTAACCGCTGAGCTAAGGGCCCTTGAACATTTTAATCCATGTCAAGGAAGCTGCGGAATTGCTCCGAACGGGAGGGATGCCGCAGTTTGCGTAACGCTTTGGCCTCAATCTGGCGTATGCGTTCGCGGGTAACGTCAAATTGTCTGCCTACCTCTTCGAGGGTGTGGTCGGTGTTCATGTCAATGCCGAAGCGCATCCGCAACACCTTCGCCTCCCGCTCGGTCAGGCCCGCCAGCACTTGCCGGGTGGTTTCCTGCAGTCCGGCAACCATCGCCGATTGCATCGGAGTCATGTACCGGGAGTCTTCGATGAAGTCGCCAAGGTGGGAGTCTTCATCGTCACCTATGGGCGTTTCCATGGATATTGGCTCTCTGGCGATTTTCATCACCTTGCGTACTTTGTCCTCTGGAATTTCCATGCGTTCCGCCAACTCGTCCACTGAAGGCTCCCGCCCCATCTCTTGCAGCAGCTGCCGTGTCGTCCGGTTCAGCTTGTTGATCGTCTCGATCATGTGGACTGGAATGCGGATGGTACGGGCTTGGTCGGCGATGGAGCGAGTTATCGCTTGGCGTATCCACCAAGTGGCATAGGTGGAGAACTTGTAGCCACGGCGGTATTCAAACTTGTCAACCGCTTTCATCAGTCCGATGTTGCCTTCTTGGATCAGGTCAAGGAACAGCATACCCCTATTAGTATATTTCTTTGCGATGGAAATTACCAATCTTAGGTTGGCCTCGATCATCTCGCCCTTGGCAAGGCGGGCCTGGGTTTCGCCCGCCGACACGCGGCGATGGATTTCTTTGATCTCGCTGATGTTGATGCCATTGTCTTTTTCCATAAGGGCAAGCTTGTTCTGCGATCGCCTGATTTCACTGGCATGGCCGGCCAAAGCCTCGACGTATGGCTTGCCCGAGGACAAATGGTTTTCATACCAAGCCGGTTTGCTTTCGTTGCCGATGAAGGTCTGGAGAAAATCGGCACTGGGCATTTTCGACTTGTGGACAGCAAGGTCTTGGATTATTTTTTCCTGTTCGCGGATTTTAGCGACTGTGGCATGCAAAACACCCGACAGTTCCCTGAAGAACTGGGGTGTTTTCTTGAATTCAAGGAAGCTTTCGGCCAACGAATCAAAGGCAGTCTGGGTCATTTCGTGGTGATGCCCGTGATTGCCCCGTGAATCGACGGCCAGCTTCAGTTGTTTTTTGAAGGCTTCCAACTTCTCCCTGACTAACTCGGGGTCAGGGCCGGTTTCGGTTTCGGCGTCCTCTATAACATCCGTTTCGACTTTTTCGTCAATCAACAGGTCTTGGGGTTGGTTTGGGTCGAAGAAATCGGAGATCAATTCGGGCATGCGCACTTCACCGGTTTCTATCCGGTCAAAGCCCTTGATGAAGCGCTCCATGGAGGCGGCAAAACGGGCTAATTCCCGTGCCGCCTGGTTGCTGCCCTCCTCAATGCGTTTGGCGATGCGCAGCTCGCTCTCGCGGGTGAGGAGGTTCACGGAACCCATCTCGCGCATGTAAATGCGCACCGAGTCAGTGGTGCGGCCCAATTCCGAGTAAACCGATGATGCCAAGGCAGCGACCACTTCGGCGGCCTCTTCATCGTCGTCTTCGGTGACGATGAGGGCGGTGTCGGCCAACAGTTCCGCGTCTTCCGGCACGACTTCATGAACCTCGATCCCCATGTCATTGATCACGGCGACCAGTTCTTCCATTTGTTCTGGATCGATCACGTCGGCAGGCAAGTGGTCGTTTATCTCGGCATAGGTTAAGAACCCTTGCATCTTGCCCTTGGCAATGAGTGCCTTGAGCTGCGCTTGCTGTTGTTCTTGATTCATGAACTATCTCACCCTATGGGATTTCCCGGAAAACATAAGCCAATATTTTAGCCCGCTAATGTGAAATGGCAAATTGATGATGTCATTTTTTCTCCATCAGGCGGCGATATTCTTCAAGCTCGGCTTGGTCCAGTCCTGTAAAACCTAGCCTTTCAGCCTTTTTGTTCAGCCATTCCAGCCTTTGCTGAATTAACAGTACCTTCATTTGTGCTACAAATTTTTCCAGCGTGGCAAGGAATTCAGTCCGTGCGTCAGCCGCCGAAAGTGGAATTTCCAGAACGCTCAACTTCAAAACCAGTCCATACTCTGCTTCGCCACGGAAGTGTTCGGGAATGCCTCCACAGCGAATGTCTGGCCTTTCTTTAAATATGGAGAAGAGTTTTCCTGCCACTTTGCCTGCTTTTTCGTCACGTTCCAGCTCCATGCGCGCTTCGGCATTGATTAGCGAAAAAAACCCAGGGTTTTGGATTAACAATGACAGAATAATCCTCAACATGGAAGGTTTGGCCCGTTCCGTGGTTGCCTTCTGAATAACAGCAGTTGACCGGTTTGATTTATTTGTGCCAGTCAAAGCTTTGCCATGGCCGGTCAATTTGGCTAGGCGGGCTTGCATCATGTCACGAAAAACCCCGGCAGGCAGTTTGCCGATCATCGGACTGGCTTTTTGGAACAGGGCCGAACGCCCCTCGATTGAATCCAAGCCCAGATTTTCCGACAAATGCTGGAAGAAGTAGTCGGATAATGGCTGGGCTTCCGCCATGCGCCGCCCGAAGCCTTCGTTGCCTTCTTCGCGCACCAAGCTATCCGGGTCGTGCGCCTCGGGTAGCATAAGGAAACGGATGGAGCGGTCATTACGCAAAGCGGGAAGGCTGGCTTCCAGCGCTTTCCAGGCAGCATTGCGGCCGGCATTGTCGCCGTCGAAACAGAACACCAGTTCCGGCGCATAGCGGAACAGCAAGTCGGCATGGTCGGCCGAGGTGGCCGTGCCCAAGGTGGCGACGGCGTAGGCGACCCCGTGCTGGAACAGTGCGATGACATCCATATAACCTTCCACCACGACGATGCGCTCGGGCTTTTTCCGGGTGGAGAGGAGCTCGTAGAGGCCGTAGACTTCCCTGTGTTTTTTAAACGTCGGGGTTTCCGGCGAATTGAGATATTTCGGCGTTTCGTCCCCCATCACGCGCCCGCCAAAGCCGACCACCCTGCCGCGCCGGTCGCGGATGGGGAACATGATGCGGTCGCGAAAACGGTCATAGAAGCCACCCGCCTCCTTGCTGATGGCCAAACCGGATGCCAGCAGTTGATCGGCTGGCAGGGTGGCCGGCAGGCTACGCCAACCCGGCGGGGCGTAGCCGATTTGAAAATGCCGGATGATGTCGTCGCTGAGTCCTCGACCTTGCAGGTAGTCCCTTGCGCGGACCGCCTCGGAATGTTCGCGCAATTGTCGGGCGTAAAACTCCGCCGCCTGTTCCTGCACTTGATAGAGTGGCGGCAAGCTGGCCTCTTGGCCGTGCTTTTCCCCGCCAAAGGACTCCCTGGGTATGTCCACGCCCAAGGTTTCAGCCAAGGTTTCCACCGCTTCGACAAAAGTTTGCCGCTCATAATCCATTAGGAAGCTGATGACGTTGCCGCTGGCACCGCAACCGAAGCAATGATAAAACTGCTTTTCCCGATTGACGCTGAAACTGGGGGATTTCTCGTCATGGAAAGGGCAACGCGCCTGGTAATTCTTGCCAGCCTGCTTGAGCGGAACGCGCACGTCGATAAGATCCACGATATCGATGCGTGCGATCAGGTTGTCGATGAACTCACGGGGAATCCTGCCAGCCATCTTTCAGTAGCATGAGTGGCAAGGGGCCATCGACCCGTCATACCCCTTCAGGGTCGTGCCAATCTGGCTTTGATGAGGGCGCTGACCGCGCCCATGTCGGCACGGCCCTGCATCTTCGGCTTGAGCAGGGCCATGACCTTGCCCATGTCGGCAATGGCCGATGCGCCGGTCTCGTCAACGGCTTGTCCGACCAAAGCATCGATTTCACCGTCGGTCAGGGCTTGCGGCATGTATTCCTGAATGATGACGATCTCGGCGCTTTCCACATCGGCCAAGTCAGCGCGTCCCGCCGCTGAATACTGGGCGATGGAATCACGCCTCTGCTTTAGCATCTTGTCCAATACAGCGGTGGCTTGCGCATCGTCAAGAACGATGCGCTGGTCCACTTCGATCTGCTTGATGGCGGCCAACATCAGCCGGATTACGCCCAGCCGAACCTTTTGGCCCGCCTTCATCGCGGATTTCATGTCTTCTTGTATGCGCTGTTTTAGCGATACCGTGTTCATTGGCTTGGGCTTTCCGTTGGTGGGATCAGATTTGAGGACGGCCTTTGCGGAGATTTTGCAAAGCGAAACGCTCACGGGAAAGTTTCTTCAAGTGCCGCTTTATCGCAGCGGCGGCTTTGCGCTTACGCTCTTCGGTGGGCTTTTCGTAGAATTCGCGACGGCGCACCTCGGAAAGGACTCCGGCTTTTTCGCACGCGCGCTTGAAGCGGCGTATGGCTATTTCGAAAGGTTCGTTCTCTCTTAGTCTGATTGAAGGCATGTAGCTTCCTGTAATGTTACAAAATGAGATAATGGTGCCCAAGGGCTACCCTAGTTAGTAGAATGCGGATTATACTCGCCTAATTGCCCAAATCAAAAGCCTTTCAATCCATGAACGTACTTGGCATCGAAACCTCCTGTGATGAAACCGCCGTGGCAGTCTATGACTCCCGCCGCGGACTGCTCGCCCACGCCTTGTTCAGCCAGGTGAAAATTCATGCGGAATACGGCGGCGTGGTGCCGGAATTGGCCTCCCGCGACCATGTGCGCAAGCTTATCCCATTGATTCGACAAGTGATGGAAGAAGCGAAGACGGCCCCCGCCGACATCGGCGGCATCGCCTATACCGCCGGCCCCGGCCTGATCGGCGCCTTGCTAGTGGGCGCCTCTGTCGCCCGCAGCCTGGCTTGGGCTTGGGATGTCCCCAGCGTGGCGGTGCATCACATGGAAGGGCATCTGCTCGCACCCATGCTGGAACCCGAACCGCCGCAATATCCCTTTGTCGCCCTGTTGGTTTCCGGGGGACACACGCAATTGGTGCGGGTGGAGGACGTCGGCCATTACGAAACCTTGGGCGAATCATTGGATGATGCCGCCGGCGAGGCTTTTGACAAGACCGCGAAAATGCTTGGCCTAGGTTACCCCGGCGGGCCGGCTTTGGCAAGGCTGGCGGAGCAAGGGGTGCGGGGACGATTCGCATTCCCTCGGCCAATGACTGACCGCCCCGGCTTGGATTTCAGCTTTAGCGGCTTGAAGACCCACACCCTCACGACACTTGCCGCGACGGAAGCAAGCCTGCAAGACAAGGCCGACGTGGCGTTCGCCTTCCAAGAGGCGGTGGTGGAGACGCTCATCATCAAATGCCGCCGTGCGCTAAAACAATGCGGGTTTCAGCGGCTGGTCGTGGCGGGCGGCGTCAGCGCCAACCGTTTGATGCGGGAAAAGTTGGGACAGACGGCGAGAAGGGAAGGCTACCAAGTTTTTTTCCCACGCTTGGAGTTTTGCACCGATAACGGTGCGATGATTGCCTATGCTGGCTGCCAACGCCTGCTCGGGGGTCACACGGAACCTCCCGAAATCCTGTCCCGCCCGCGCTGGCCATTGGATGAATTGGAACCGGCTTGATGAAATTGCGGGCCGTCACCACAACATCCCCGCCGGGGTCGCTCAAACTCCTCGTTGCGCTGGGAAACGGTGAAAACGGTTTTGGCGGAACGCCAGTGGGCAGTGACCCAAGTCAATTGGATGACTGGCTGGATTACTGCGTACACATCGCAAAAGCCCCGCCGCTGTCGGAATATTTCGTTCCCCAAGCCAACTATTGGATAACCGACGATGCCGGCCACGCGGTCGGTTTGGTTCGGATCCGTCCCCAAATAAATAAAGAACTCCTGAACAAGGGCGGCCACGTTGGCTACTATGTCGCCCCCGCCTTCAGAAATCAAGGTTACGGAAAAGGCGCGCTAAAGCTGGCCTTGCTCAAATTGTGCGCAAAGGGGGTAAAACAGGCATTGGTTACAATTGAATCGCATAATACCGTCTCCTTATGCCTAGTGACGGACTTGGGCGGTGTCTTGGAAGACGAACGCATTGACGATGAAACGGGGCATGCCTATCGGCGATTCTGGCTTAAAACGGATTTACGCACCAAGACAAAGCAATCGACCGCATAATCGCACGATCATAAGCCATCCGGCTTGCCGGGCAGCGCATAACCCCCACTAAAGGGAAACCCGAAAAACCCCTCACTTCGACAAGTTCAGCGCGAACGGTTTTACGTTATTCAATCAGTTACGCTGAGGGTGAGCAAGCCGAAGCCTGTACATACCCAGTTTATCGATGCATCCTTCACTACTTGGTATGGTTTCTGCAGGAATAAAACCGAGGTTACTCTGCAAACCTTCCACCTTAGGTTTAAGTTCTGTCACCCCTGTTTACCAAGAGGTATGTGTTATGCCAAAACTTGAAGAAATGACCGTTGATAAATTGGAAGAGCTTAAGGAAGCATGGCTGCACGCATGGTGTGTCGCAGTGCAATCGCATTCCATTAAAGACTCCGAATATGCAGCCATTTGGGCAGATGCCTCCATGGAAACTTATGCGAAGAATCGCCAACGTTACTAAACTAGTCCCTGATCCCACCGCCATACTCAAGTCGGGTAGGCCGGAATAAGCCTGTCTAAATCCTGCCGAAGGGCGGGCATTTCCGGTCTACGTTTCCTTTTCATATTAGGTTAGTATATCCAAGTAGACACGGGGTTTGGCTTCTTCAATCCCTTCGATTGTGGTTGCCAAGGTATCGGGAAATATCCCGTCAAACGGTTCAAACCCAGAGGGTATGGGCAGTTCCCCGCCGAGTTTCATATCGCCTAAAATATCGTCGTTCGCCAACAACTCAGCCAAAGCGAGCAATTCATGCCTTACCGAATTGGCTGCCCTCAGTGCGTGTAAATACTCCTCGGCCTTCTTGAAAGCCACGCGCACATTATGACCAAATAGCAGATCATTCAATTCCTCCATCAATACCTGCAACCTGTCTTGCAAAACGTCAATTTTGGCGTTCAGCCTCAAGCTTTCAACCGAGTTTGGTGTCGTGTCAGACTGTCGGTTGGCAGCGGCCAACCCCGTCAGTCCGGCAATCTGCTTATCCACGGCAAGCAGATCTTTATCGTCGTATTGCTTGTCATCCGCCATGAGCGCCATTTGGATTGCCAGCCGTTTCATCCTCAGTTCGTTCAAATTGGCCTTGACGTTCACCGGCTCGACAGGTTCAACGACGGCCTTGATTCTGACTAGCCTGTCCAGTTGCTGGCGGGTCTGGTCGATTTCAGCCCGTTTGCCGGCAATGGCAACTTTTGCCTTTGCCACTGCACCCGGCAGTTCCCATGCATCCTTTTCGGCTAATGCAGGTTTGGCGAGGGCGATTGGCTCGGACTGCTGGAAAAACTCATAAGTTTCAGTCTGTTCCAGAGTGGCGGCACTACCTTCCACCTTGGTTTCGGGCATGGCTAAGGCAGATAAAGGTTTCGCAGCCTTCGGGTCTGCCTGTCCGGCCTTTTCTCTTTTGGCAGCCTCATCCCGAACGGCTTGGAGATATAGGGGATTCAGTGTCGGGATTTTAGTTTTCAGTTCGTCTGATGACACAAGATGCCTCATTCTGGTTTTTGGATTATAATCATACGATTCTCCAGTTGGAAGGAAAAAACGGCAAGCGGGTAAGTTTGGCAGCGTGAATTGATGGGGCAATATCCACCCGCCCAATAGACAGTGCATTGACAGAAAAGAACGGCTCGGCTGTAAAAACCGAGTCGGTCCATTGAGTGAGAGGCATCCGTCAGGCGAAAAAAAACGCCTTGCGTCTGGCGTTTAAGGACTTTTCCCTTTCCAGAAAGGCATACATCCGTATACACTAGGCAAACAAAAATGAAACCACACGATTCTTCCGTGCCCTCGGGGGGTTGGAATCCTCCAACGGCGGAAGATCCATGGATTATCAAACCTTAAAAAGGGGTGCCAAAGCATGAACGCCAAAAATCTTATTCCACTTTTACTGTTGCTGACTTCCATGCCACTCAACGCCGAACCCGCACTGACCATTTACAACCAAAACTTCGCTGTCGTCCGCGAAAACGTGCCATTGGACTTGAAGGCGGGCGTGACGGAATCGCGCTACAGTGACATGGTCTCTCAACTGGAACCCGACTCGGTCATATTACGAGACCCTTCGGGCAAGGCCAAGTTCCAGATTCTCGAACAGAACTACCGCAACGACCCGGTCACGCAGTCTTTGCTGCTCTCGCTGTTTGAGGGTAAAACCATCGACTTTTTCATCAAGGAGCCGAACAAGCCCGATGCCACCGTGCCGGGGAAAATCATCCGCAGCGGTTATAAGACCAATACCCAGCCGGTGATTGAGGTGAAAGGCAAAGTGCAATTCAGCTTGCCGGGACAGCCGATTTTCCCCTCTTTGGGCGATGACACCGTGTTGAATCCGACGCTGACCTGGAAAATAGAATCGGCCAATGAAGCCAAGTTCGATGCCGAACTGGCTTATATCACCGAGGGTTTCAGTTGGGAGGCGGATTACAATATCGTCTCGCCGGAGAAGGGCAATCTGGTCGATGTGGTCGGCTGGGTAACCATCAATAACAAATCCGGCAAGACGTTCAAGGATGCAAATGTCAAGCTGATGGCGGGCGATGTCAACAAGTTACAATCATCAAAAACCAGGGCAGTTGCTCATGACAATGAAGGCTTGGGTGCACAGGGCGCGTATGCCATGCTAGCCCCACGGGTCAGCGAGAAAGCCTTCGACGAATCCCATCTTTACACCCTCGCCAACAAGACCACACTCCGCGACCAAGAGACTAAACAAGTCGAATTTGTCAGGGCAACGGCGGTGAAGATGGAACGTGTTTATGTCTATGACGGTGCGCAGCTCGGCGGCTGGCAGACCGGCATGATGCTCGGCAACGATCCGGGCTATGGCTCGGAGTCGAGTAAGAAAGTCGCCGTCTATCGGGAATTCAAGAATTCCCAGGAGAATAACTTAGGGGTTCCGCTGCCGAAAGGCCGTGTCCGCTTTTACAGCCAGGACGGTGCGGACCAGTCGCTACAGTTTGTCGGCGAAAATAGCATAGGCCACACCCCCAAGGACGAATTAGTGCGGCTTTACACCGGCGACTCCTTCGACCTCGTCGGGGAACGCAAACGCACCGATTTCAAAGTCAACAAATCCAACCACTGGGCCAGCGAATCATTCGAGATCAAACTGCGCAACCGCAAAAAAGAACCCGTGGAGATTCGCGTCGTCGAACACCTGTTCCGTTGGGCCAATTGGGAGATCAAAGAAAAATCGCATCCGTTTGAGAAGAAGGATGCCCAAACCGTGGAATTCCACATTCCACTGAAGCCCGACCAAGAGCAAACCGTCACTTACACCGTGAATTATTCGTGGTGACGAGTGGATGGCACTGAGTGTCTACAATAAAATAAGCAGAACAAGCAAGTCAACCCTAATCTCTAAACATAAAGTATGCTGCGTTTTCTGAGTTCGCTATTTACAGGCACGGCGGAGCGGTCGGGTGGGGTGGATGAGGCCCTGCTCGAAAAAGCCATAGACCGGGCAGTGGTTGGCACGGATCCGCGCATCCGTGCGCTGGGGGATTACCAGAAACGGTTGCGTGAACCGGTGGGGCAAGCCGTCAGCCATGTGATAGGGCTGGTCGATGCCCTGCCCCCGCCAGTGGCAATCAGCCCCCGGGCGTTTAGCGAGGATTCCGGCATCCGTGCGTTCTTCGTGTCTACCGAGCATTTGCGCAAAGTGCTTGGAGGCTTCAGCACGGTACGCGACTACCTGACCGATTTAGCCGAACTGCCGCCCGATGATATTTTTGGCCTGCTGACCATGGCCAGGGAAGAACGCAATGTGTTCGGGATGGAACTTGATGGCGACAACCTGCGGCGGGATGTGATGCAAGTCTCCGTGAACTTTCGTAACCACCGCTATCTTGGCCCGACCGGCAATGAGCTTGACACCCGTCGTGAACTTAAAATACGCGCCTTCGATTTTCTGATTGAAAAGACACTCGAACGCATCACCGGCGAGCGGGGCAAGCGGTTGGAACTGGATCAGCAAAGGCATTTATTGCAGCAAAAGCTGGATGCAATGAAAGCGGGGCAGTGGGGGCTGGGAATGATGCTGATCGATAACGAGGGGCAACGGCCGAGCCTTGCCAAGTTGGAGGAGAAGATCAATCTGATTGACGCAGAATTGGGTCAATTTCACAGCGATAAATTGGGCCTTGAAGAAAGCCTTGCGTATGTCGTCGATACCTTGGGACGGCCCTCGGACTGGCTGGCGACCCGGGAGATTCACCTGCGCCTCGATTACCGGGGAATTAAGCTTGCGGATTCATCGGCGGCATCGGCAAGGGAAATTACGCTAACTGAGCTTTTTTCCGGTACAGGTGAGTGCAGAGCGGTTCTATTGGGGCGTATTGCGCGGGCTGACGTTCCCGAACCGCCGGATATCTGGAACGCGGCGAAAAGCTACCTGTAAACGATTTTTGTGACTAAATGACTGGGATGAACCTATGACTGAAGATACGAAAGACCTTGGTGTCGCGATAACCCTGTTGGAACGGTTGAGCAAAGACACGCTTCCGAAAGCCTTTGAGATCAAAAAAAGGCTGGACCTTGGCGAGCGATTGGATCACTGGGATATTGAATTTCTTGAAGAACTGTTTAAGCGTGCCGAAGAAGTGAAGCCCCTTGTGGACCGGCATCCGGAATATCAGGACGTGTATGCCAGTGCGGTACATCTTTACAAACAGATAACCGATCAGGCCGTGCTTAACGAGAAAGGGCCATAGGATGGGCCGTCGAGTGAGGCGAGGCGCATCGAATGCGATGGATACGCCCTTCGACTTCGCTCGGGACAGGCTTCGCACCTCGGCGTATCCTATCAGCCGGGCAATTGGCAAAACCCCTGAGCCGGTATGTCTAGCCCGGAATTGAATTTGCTCGACATGTTTTGATAGGCAATCAAGCCAGCCATTTCAATGATTCCATCGTCGGGAAAGTTGGCTTTCAAGCGGATTTGCAAGGCTTGACTGACTTTTCTGCCGGTTATTGTCATCGCTTCGGCAAACTCCAGCGCCGCCTTTTCACGTTCGTTGAACAGCGGGGAATCTGCGTGGCCATGCAAAGCCTCCAACTTTTCTTGGGGTATGCCCCGCTCCAAGGCATGTGAGGAATTTAGGTCGATGCAGAACGGGCAAATGTTGATCTGCGAAATCCTGACCATCAACAGCGAACGCAACGACGCTTCCAAGGGCGATGATTTGCGGTCAAATGCCTTGTAAAGCCTAAGAAAAGCGATGAAGACCCGGGGAGTCCTGCCCCACAGCAATACGGGTTCCGGCACCCAGCCTAGTCTTCGCTTTTGCAGCGCATAAAACATCCTGAGATACCAAGGGTATTCGTTTTCGGGCGGCGGGTTTATCCAACTCATGACAAGATTCCTCGTAGTGGCTATTTGATTGCGATGACCCAATGCTATTATCAAGCACATCCCAATGACGACTGACGACCTTTTCCAAGGCATTGCCCGGCACATTCATGATTCGACGGGAAAGCCGTTTGCACTGCTAAGGGCGGTCACTGTCGGCGGCGGGTGCATTAATTCCACCTATCGCTTGGAAGGCAAAACGGGTGCTTATTTCATCAAACTGAACCGCAAAGATCGCTTGCCCATGTTCGAAGCCGAATCATCGGGTTTGGCTGAGATCGCCTCAACCGCGTCGGTGCGCGTCCCCCAGCCGGTTTGTTGCGGAGTGGTCGGAGACCAGTCTTATTTGGCAATGGAGTTTTTGGCATTGCGCCCGGCGGGCGGTGCCTGCGACCGGTTGCTCGGGCAGCGGTTGGCCGCCCTGCATGCCATTGCCCAGCCCTATTACGGCTGGCATCGCGATAATACCATAGGTTCCAGCCCGCAGCCCAACACCCGGCATCACGATTGGATCGGCTTCTGGTCCCAATGCCGTTTGGGCTTTCAATTGAAATTGGCTGAAACCCTTGGGTATGGCGGAAAGCTGCAACGGGAAGGCGTGAAGTTAATAGAATTGTTGCCAGTGTTTTTTGTTTCCTATCAACCAAAGCCTAGCCTTTTGCATGGGGATTTGTGGGGGGGTAATTTCACCGCAAATGAAATCGGTCAGCCCGTGATATTCGATCCGGCCTGTTATTATGGCGACCGCGAGGCCGATATTGCCATGACCGAGCTTTTTGGCGGTTTCGGCAGGGATTTTCAGGCAGCCTATACTGATGTCTTTCCGCTTGATGTTGGATACCGGACTCGCAAAACGCTGTACAATCTCTATCACATTATTAATCATTTGAATCTTTTCGGCGGCGGCTACCTCGCCCAGGCCGAAAACATGATCGCCCGGCTTCTCGCCGAAGTACGCTAATTTGAGGTTTTTGCATGACACAAGACGACTTGTTGCACATTGTTTTGCCGTATTTCGCTCTGCCGCCAGGGCCGTCCATTGTCCTCCTTTTTCTCGCCCTGCTTTCCCAACGCCCCAGGACGCGCATGTTTTTCCTGATTCTCGGACTCGGCACTATGTATTTGACCAGTATTCCCGCCACATCCAACTGGCTGATGGGACGGCTGGAGGTTTACCCGCCGGTTTCACTGGATAAATCAGCCGCCGAAGCCATCGTGGTGCTGGGTGCCGACCGTCGCAGGAACGCCCCTGAGTACGGTGGCGACACCATGAATAGGCTGGGCCTTGAGAGGCTGCGCTATGCCGCCAAGTTAGGAAAGATGACTGGCTTGCCAATTTTGGCCAGTGGAGGGGTGGGGCAGGAGAGTGAGGGGGAAGTCCCGGAAGCGGAACTGATGAACGCCATATTGAAGGAATTTGGCGTGGAGGCGAATTGGTTGGAGGGAAAAAGCCAAAACACCTATGAGAATGCCTTGTTTTCAAGCCAAATGCTCAAGGGTGTGGGGATTGGCGAAATCCTACTGGTTACCCATGCCTGGCACATGCCGAGGGCAATCGAGGCATTCGAGAGGGCGGGGATGCGGGTTACCCCCGCGCCGACCGGATTGATGAATCCAAACCACAAAACCGACTTCCAAGATTTTTTGCCTAGCGCATCCGCGTTGCAATCCACATTCTGGGCCTTGCATGAAATGCTGGGGCGATGGTGGTATCACTATCGGTATTACAATTAGTGGCTAGTGGCTAGTGAAGAGTATGCTTTCACTGACCACTAAGGACATTTACGAGAATGCCTTATACCTGTAGGGTGGCCTTCAGGCCACCATGGCGTCCTGAAGGACGCCCTACAGTTGGGTGATTTGTTATTCGGAAATCGCCTAACCACTGACCACTAGCCCCTGAGCTTAATTCGGCGCTGCCATTGGCTTAAGGACTTTCACATCCGCTGCGGTGGCTTTCAGCTCTTGCGGCGACAGGCCGACCAGCCCCTTGGCGAGCAAATACCCTTGTGGCCCTGATGCCTTCTCGCTGGTGAATTCGGCGAGGAAGTTTGCAAAGCCCGGAATTTTGCTTACATTCGCCTTTTTCACATAAAAAAACTGAGGCCGCGAGATTGGATAACTCTGCGCTGCGATGGTTTCATATGAGGGTGCCACACCTTCAAGCTTCGCAGCCCGGAGATGGGAGGCGTTTTCCTTCAGCCTGCTGTAGACCATGATGCCAACGGAATCCACGCTGTCGTCCAACCTGGAGGGTATCAGGTCCCCGGTTTCCTGGACATAGGCCGCATCATCCCGGATATTGTGGCAGCTTCTGTTGTATTCCTTCTCATTTGTCGTCCTCATCGCCCGCAACCACGGGTAGCTGTTGCAACCCGATTCCATCACGGCTTCGGCAAAAACTTCGACGATCCCGGAATTGAAGGGGAGGCCAAACACTTCAATTTTGACATCCGGCAAGTTGGGGTTGACCTGTTTCCATGTTTTGTATGGGTTGGGGATCAATTTCTCGCAGTCCTCCTTGCAGGCAGGGTCTGGCACCTGTTTGGCCAAGGCCAGATAGAGATCCTTCCTAGTCAGTTCCATGGGCTTCGCCTTTTTGTTACTGGCGATCGCCAAGCCGTCATAACCGATTTTGACCTCCACAAGGTCGCCCACGCCATTTTTCTGGCAGGTTGCATATTCCGATTTCTTCATTGGCCGGGAGGCATTCACGATGTCGGCATAGTCCGTGCCCGGGCCTTCGCAAAACATCGTAAGCCCGCCGCCGGTACCGTTGGATTCGAGCAAGGGGCGTATGAACTTGGCACTTTTAACTCGGCTACCCACCTCTTCCGAGAAGGGTGCCAAAGTGGTCGATCCGACGATGTACAGGTAATTCCTCGCGCCATCGGCCAGTGCCGCGCCAGCGATGAACTGGGCGGACAGGATGGCGGCGCCTAACAAATATTTTTTGTTCATCAGTTTTAGTTTTCCTCATGGGTCCGAAATCTCCTGTTGCAGGGGATTTCATGTTGACAGTGCCAAAGGGTGGGATTGGTTTGTTGCTGGGTTTCCACGGCTTTTAAACGGGCAAACCCGCTACTGGAGCGGGCTTGCCTTTGGATCAAAAGGCGGATCCGTCCGCCTGGGATGGGCGCGTTATTCGCCTATCCAAACCAACTCGACGCGGCGGTTCTTTATGCGGCCCGCTTCGGTGGCGTTGTCGGCAATTGGGTAGGAAATACCAAAGCCTTTGGCGACCATCTTATTGGCGACGCCCTTGGCCTTCAGGTAATCGGCCACGGACTGCGAGCGGTTCTGGGACAGAACCTGGTTGTGGGCCAGTTGGCCTTCGCTGCTGGCAAAGCCTCTGACTTCGATGGTCTTCTTCAACGGGTAAACGCTCAGATCGCCGGCCACCTTGTTCAGGATAGTCTTGGCGGTTTCGGTCAATTGGGGAGAATCCCACATGAAGTTGACGCCCTTCAGCTCGATGCGAATCGGGCAACCGTATTCGTCGACCTTAGTCCCCTTGGCGGTGCTAGGGCACTTGTCGTCGCAATCGTTCACACCGTCATTGTCGCTGTCGCGGGTGGCGCAATCAGAGACGACCGGAGCCACGGCGGCAACTCTCTGCGGCTTGTCGCCGAACGGAATCATGAAGCCAACGTTCACGAGCAGATCGTTGAATACGTCGGGTCTGCTGTTTTGACCTATCCGAGAGTTGATGGAACTCGGCGCGGTGTCCAAACGGTAGCGCACATCGGCACGCAACAGGAAGTTATCCAATACTTCGTAGGTTGCACCCACGCCTGTTTCGAAGATGAATGATGCCGTGGAACCGCCTGAACTATTTCCAGCCCCCGGAAGCAATCCGACCAGTGATTGACCATTCCGAAGCGGACTGAAACCAGGGTAACGCTGGCTGGTGTTCATGCCACCGATGCCTGCAACCACATAGGGGGAGAAGGCGTCACGGAAGAAGTAGTATTGCAGATCGATGGTGCCGCCGGTGAAGTCGGCATTGTAGCGGCTCGCATCCTGAAACCTCGAACCCAACATGCTATCGGGCCTACCGTTGAACTGCTGCCAGAAGCCTTTGACTTCGACGTTGAAGTATTCGTTGATGATCTTGCCGACCGCCATGCCGCCGCCCCATCCATCGAAGGAGTTGCGGTCACCGCCGCCATGGACGTAGGTGCCGAAAGGTGCGACGTAGAACCGGTCATCAAGGAATTCATCAGCCGCCTGGGCGGTGGTGAATGCCGCAAGCCCGAAGGCTAGTGCAAAAATGTGTTTTCTCATCATGGTTGATCTCCTGTACCGAATTAACAACAAAATTTAACGCAATTAACAACAGTCTGCATCATATAGCCATTAGCCCAACTTTGCAAACCCTTTGTGACGATTAATGTGAAAAAAAATGTATTTTTGCCTGTTAAAGCCCTCTTTCGTCTGCTGATGCCTACCCCCTAACCAACCGTTTTTCCGGGAATTTGCAACTAAAACAACTTCCCTTGCCAATGGTGCTGGCGATTTTTAGTTCGCCTTCATGCCGGGTCAGCACATGTTTGACAATCGCCAAGCCCAACCCGACCCCAGTGTTGCCGCCGCTCTTGCCCGACTCCACCCGGTAGAAGCGCTCGGTCAAGCGGGGCAGGTGTTCGGCGGCGATGCCCGGACCGTTGTCTTCAACATCAAGAACCGCACCACCCGCATCGTCACGCCAATGCAGGGTCACCGTACCGTCTTCACGGGCATATTTTAAGGCGTTGACGACCAGATTCGAAAAGGCGCTGCGCAATTCGGACTCGATCCCTAACAGATCGGCACTTGATTCCAAACGCAAATCCAAGGTTTGCGCGTCTTGCGCAAGTAAGCGGGCCTCGTCATGCACACTATTCAGCAGCAACTCGACATTCACCCGTTTGGCAGGAGCCAAAGCCCCCGATTCAAGCTTGGTCAGTGAAAGCAAGCCGTCTATCAGTTTCTGCATCCTTATGGTTTGTTCCTCCATGCGGCGAAAAACCTTATGGTAGTGTTCCGGCAAATCCTGGCCCGAGTCACCCAGCGTCTCGACGTAACCCCTCAACACCGTCAGCGGTGTGCGCAATTCGTGCGAAACATTGGAGACGAAATCGCTGCGCACCCTTTCCATGAAGCGGGTCTGGGTCACGTCTTGGGCAATCAGCAGCCGCAAATCCCCGCCATAAGGCACTATGCGGATTTCCAGTTGCCCTTTGTCAATCACGGGAGAGGCGATATTGACGGTTACATTGTAATTGGTTCCGCTCAAAAATTCAGCGAACTTCGGGTTGCGCAACAAATTGCCTATCTGTTGCCCAATATCCTCCTTGCGCAAACCCAACAGACGCTCCGCTGCTTCGTTGAACCAGTCTATTTCATCCCGAGCCCCCAGCACCACCGTGGCATCGGGAAGTGCTGCCGTGGCTGTGCGGAAACGTTCCAGCATGGCAAGCAGCCGTTTTTTCCGGATCTTGTTGCGTCGGCGCAACCGGTAGATGAGATAATAGATTTCCTCCCATATGCCGCTGCTCTGCGGGAGCTTGCCGCCGCTGCGCAGCCAGGAGAGAAGCTGGCTTATGTGATACAGATGGCGGACTAGGTAAACCACGACACACAGGCACAGGCTCGCAAAATACAGGCCGGTGACCTTGCCGGCAAACAGACCGACAAGGCCGATCAACGCCAGCCAATAATACTCAGAACGCCAATGGCCGGCCATGACTCAGCTTGATTCGGAAAAACGGTAGCCGAAACCACGCACGGTCTGGATCAGTTCCTCGCGTTTGTGCCCGGTCAAAATCTTGCGTAGCCGGCGGATATGCACATCGACAGTGCGTTCCTCAATGTAGGTGCTGCGCCCCCAGACTTGATCAAGCAACTGGGTGCGGCTGTAAACCCTTCCTGGATGGGTCATGAAGAACTCCAGCAGACGGAATTCAGTGGGGCTTACCGCCAATTCAGCCTCCCCAATGGTGACGCGATGCTGTTCAATGTCAAGCGTCATCCCCCCCAATTCTATTTTGCCGCCCTTGCCGAATTTGCCGGTACGCCGCAACACGGCCCGGATGCGGGCTATCATCTCGCGTGGCGAGAAGGGCTTGGTGATATAGTCGTCGGCCCCCACGTCAAGACCCCGGACTTTATCTTCCTCCTCGCCCCGCGCGGTGACCAGGATTATGGGGATCTCGCTGTAGGTTTCCCCCTTTTTAAGCCGCCTGGCCCATTCCACGCCGCTGATGCCGGGAAGCATCCAGTCCAAGAGGATCAGATCGGGTGTTTTTTCTTCCATCATGGACGTGGCCATCTGCACGTCGGCCGCGGCATGCACGGTGAAGCCGGACTGCCCCAACACCATCGTTAGCATCTCTCGAATGGCTTCCTCATCCTCCACCACGAGCACATTGATTTCCATCATTTTTGATTCTCGTACAATTAAAGGGTCGATTCTATGACGATTATGTTACATGCGGGTTAAAGTGTTACCTGGAAAACGTTGCCCTAGGCGTGTGAAATCGGCTTGCGATTTGCCTTTGTCGTTCATTTTTTCCGATTTTACCCTGTTTCCCCCTTCCAATTGGTAAACTACCACCCTTCACAACCGACTCCAACCAGAAAAAACCCGGAATTGAAACCATGCGAGAACCCACGCCCAAGACCGTTTATCTCAAGGACTACGCACCGCCAGAGTACATTGTAGGCCAAATCGAATTGACCTTCTTGCTCGGCGATGAAGACACCTGCGTCACTTCGCGCCTGACCCTGCAGAAGAACCGGGCGGGCCTCAACGACGCTGCCCCGCTTGTGTTGGACGGGGAGGGGCTGAAGCTGGAGTCGTTGAAAATCAACGGGCAACCGTTGACGGCGGGCATGTATGAAGTCTCGCAGGAAGGCCTGTCCATTCCCTGTGCGCCCAAGGTGGAGGTTTTTATCTTGGAAATCGAAACCCGCATCAACCCCAAAGCCAACACCGCCTTGGAAGGGCTATTCCTCTCGAAAGACATGCTGTGCACCCAATGCGAGGCGCAGGGCTTCCGCAAGATCACTTATTTTCCTGATCGCCCGGATGTGATGGCGAAATTTTCGGTTCTGCTCATCGGCGACAAATCGCGCTATCCAGTGTTGCTGTCCAACGGCAATAGGGTTGCCTCCGGGGAACTGAAAAACAACCGTCACTGGGTGAAATGGGAAGACCCTTTCCCCAAGCCCAGCTATTTGTTTGCTTTGGTGGCGGGGCGGTTGGAGTGCGTGGAGGATGCCTTCACTACCGCTTCGGGCCGTGCAGTGAAGCTGCAAATTTTCGTGGAACCCCATGATCTCGATAAATGCGGACATGCCATGCAATCGTTGAAAAACGCCATGGCTTGGGACGAAGCAGTCTATGGGCGGGAATATGACCTTGATTTGTATATGATTGTGGCCGTAGGTCATTTCAATATGGGGGCCATGGAGAACAAGGGGCTGAACATCTTCAACACCAAGTTCGTGCTGGCCCGGCCCGACACCGCGACGGATGCCGATTATGAGCATGTGGAGGGTGTCATCGCCCATGAATATTTTCACAATTGGACCGGCAACCGAATCACCTGCCGTGACTGGTTTCAATTGAGCCTCAAGGAAGGCTTGACGGTGTTCCGTGACCAAGAATTCACCGCCGACCGCACTTCGCGCCCGGTCAAGCGGATCGACGACGTGAATATGCTGCGTACCCGCCAGTTCGCCGAGGATTCCGGGCCACTGGCCCACCCGGTGCGTCCCGACTCCTATATTGAAATTAATAATTTCTATACCTTGACGGTCTATGAAAAGGGGGCGGAAGTGGTTCGGATGATCCACACATTGCTCGGAAAAGAGGATTTTCGCAGGGGCATGGATCTCTATTTTCAGCGCCATGACGGACAGGCGGTGACCTGTGACGATTTCGTCTGCGCCATGGAAGACGCCAATGGCTATGATTTAAGCCAATTTCGCCGCTGGTACAGCCAGACGGGCACGCCGGAGCTATTCATAGACAGTGCATACAATGCAGGGAAACAATGCCTTGACATGACGGTTAGCCAAAGTTGCCCGCCCACGCCCGGTCAAGCGGTCAAGGAACCTTTGCACATTCCTTTTGCGCTGGGATTGCTTGGCCCGGACGGCTCCGATTTTCCCCTGCAACTGGAAGGCGAGGAAGCGCCGGGAACCGCGACACGGTTGCTGGAGCTAAAGGATATCCGTCAACACTTCCGTTTTGTCAACCTCCCGTGCAAACCAGTGATTTCTGCCCTGCGCGGCTTTTCGGCCCCGGTTCGCTTGCATCAGCACCATAGTTACGAGGAATTGGCTTTCCTTTTGTCTCATGACAGCGATCTTTTCAATCGGTGGGATGCGGGGCAGAATTTATCCAGCCGTATCATCCTCAATCTGGTCGGGCAGATCATCGAAGGCGAGCGTCCGAATAAGGCAGACACCCATATTATTGATGCTTACCGAAAGGCATTGGCCCAAGACTGGGAAGATCTGTCCTACCTTGCGCTGCTGCTGACTCTGCCCTCTGAGGAATATGTCAGCGCAATGATGAAAATCATCGACCCTGACGCGATCCATGCGGCCTGGAGAAAGCTTAGGTATGAGATAGCGGCAAACTTGCGCGACGGGCTATTGACCTTGTATGCGGCCAATCACCGGGATGAGTCGGGAAGGTTTGACGCCGGGGCCGTTGGCCGGCGCAGCCTGAAAAATCTGTGTCTTGGTTATCTCTCTGAGTTGGATTCGGATGTGGTTCACGAACTTTGCTCCCGCCAGTTCCGGGATGCGCGTAACATGACCGACCAAATTGCCGCATTGTCGTGCATAGTCAATAGCCACCATCCTGAAAAACAACAGTGTTTGGATGATTTCCACGGTCAATGGAAAGAGGAGGATCTGGTCATTGACAAATGGTTTGCCTTACAGGCATCCTGCCGTTTGCCAGGCGCCCTGTCTTCTGTGCAAAACTTGTTGAGGCATCCCGCCTTTGACATAGGCACCCCCAACCGTGTGCGGTCTGTGATCGGTGCTTTCAGTCAGAACAATCCGGTCAACTTCCATTCATCCGAAGGGTCAGGCTATCGGTTTCTTGGGGATCAGGTCATTATCCTCAATGGTGTCAACCCGCAAATCGCCGCCCGCATGGCGGGGACTCTGACCCATTGGCGGCGTTATGACGAGGGGCGGCAGAACCTCATGCGGGAGCAGTTGCAGCGCATAGCGGTCAGCGAAGGGATTTCCAGGGATGTCTACGAAGTGGCGACGAAGAGCCTGTCGTAAATGATGCGGTGGATTTCGCATGAAAATTGTTTTCTCCCTTGCAGCGGCGGGAAGATGGCTTAAACTACCATCAACATTTTAATTACCCTATCCAACTGGAACAGACATGGTCAATAAGAAATCACCGAGCATTGATACTCAGCCGGATAAATCGAAGTCCCCTGATTTGGCAGGCAATAAAGAAGCGGCAGCTAAAGCCCCAGCCGCGCCGGCTGGCAAAGAAATTAAGGCAAGCACGCCACCAGCCCCAAAAAGCACTGCAGAAAAACCCTCCCTGCCGTCGGAAAAGCCAAAACCCGCTGATGGCGCGGAGACCAAAGCAAAATCCACCCCGGTTGCCCAGACTGATAAAACGGGTGGCGCCCCGGCAGCAACAAAACCGGCACAGCCTCCTCCCACTGCGGCAAGCCTGGCGGCGGAGCGGCCACTTCCATCCGAGTCCGCCTTCGTGGCGGGTCTGCCTGCGCTGCCTAGCGAGGTCACTGAAGACGAAAGCGCGAAACGGGAACTGCTGCGGGATGTGGAAGCCCAGTTTGAATTGTTCCTTGGCGCGAATGATGCGATTGAAGACGCGGACACGCCCCCCGCGCCTGAATCGGGCGGTAATGCGGAAGCGGTCGCTGATCCTCCTCGCCATCATCCCGAGCCTGCGCCCGCGGACGAATATTACCAAGCCCCAGAGCCGGAACACCGCTATGACGGCCCGACCATCCCGCACTTATTCATCATACAGATTGCCACCGAACTATCGCCCGTTGCAAAAGTGGGCGGGTTGGCCGACGTGGTTTACGGGTTGAGCAATGAGCTGGAAATCCGCGGCAACGATGTCGAAATCATCTTGCCAAAATACGATTGCCTTCGTTACGACCACATCTGGGGGCTTTGCGAAACCTATAATGATCTTTGGGTGCCTTGGTTCGACGGCTCGATTCACTGCACCGTTCTTTTTGGTTTTGTGCATGGGCGCAAGTGTTTTTTCATCGAATCCCATTCCCAGGATAATTTCTTCAATCGAGGGTCAGTCTATGGTTTCAATGATGACGCCCTTCGTTTCGCATTCTTCACCCGCGCTGCGATGGAATTCATCTGGAAATCCGGCAAGAACCCGGACATCATCCATTGCCACGATTGGCAGACCGCCTTGGCACCCGTGTTTCTTTACGAGATTTACCAACACTTGGGAATGCATCATCCCAGAGTCTGCTTTACCATTCACAATTTCAAACATCAGGGCGTGACGGGTGCCCAGATTTTGCAGTCCACGGGTTTGAACCGGCCAGAATATTACTACCATTACGACCGTCTGCGCGACAATCATAATCCAAGGGCGCTAAACCTGATGAAGGCCGGAGTGGTCTATTCCAATTTTACTACCACCGTCTCCCCCCACCATGCGCTGGAAGCCAAAGACCAAGGCCAGGGGTTCGGCCTGGAGCCGACCTTGCACATCCATCACCACAAGTTCGGCGGTGTGGTCAACGGTGTCGATTACTCTGTCTGGAACCCGGAAATCGACCCGCTGATCCCGGTGCATTACACCGCCGATGATGTCGATGGGAAGTACGACAACAAACGCGCTTTGCGCCAGCGGTTGATGTTGGCCGACAATCAAAAGCCCATAGTCGCCTTCGTCGGAAGGCTGGACCCGCAAAAAGGGCTTGAATTGATACGCCATGCCATCTTTTACACCTTGCATAGGGGTGGCCAATTCGTGCTGCTAGGCTCCAGCCCCGAAGCTCAAATCAATAATTACTTTTGGAACCTAAAGCAGCAGCTTAATGACAATCCCGATTGCCACATTGAAATTGGCTTCAACGAGGAATTGGCCCATCTGATTTATGCGGGTTCCGATATGATGATCGTGCCCAGCCGTTTTGAGCCTTGCGGCTTGGCCCAGTTGATCGCATTGCGCTACGGCACGGTGCCTGTCGTCCGTGAAGTTGGAGGATTGGCGGATACTGTCTTCGACAAGGATTTCTCTTGGAGGCCGCTGCATGAGCGGAATGGCTATGTGTTCGGTAATTACGACGAGGCCGGCTTGGAATCCGCTTTGGGCAGGGCAATCAGTTGTTACTATGAATTCCCCGACCATTTCCGCGAAACGATCAGGAACGCCATGCGCAGTGATAATTCATGGAAAAACCCGGGGCAGGATTATCTCAACATCTATGATTTCATCCGTGAAAAGTAAATCAAGCAAGGTTTTTTATCGTCATTCCGGCAGGGATGCCGGAATCCAGCGTCCATGGATGGCAAACTAACAGACATGTAAGTGATTGATCTATAGATTGGATACAAGTTTATGGTTTTACATCCCAGTAATCTGGATTCCGGCGGTCCATGCCGGAATGACGGCTTATTTCAACAGTGTTGGGGTTGGGGGGATGCCTCGGAAGCCTCATTCCATGACACATTGAAAGGCATGTTGGAGGATTCCTATGGTGTTGAAGTACAGAATTCCACAGAACACGATGACGAAGGCATGGTGTTTGGTCGGCCTGACCAAGTAGAACTGGACATCATCAATTTGCACGGACTGCTGATCCTGTGTGAACTGCAATTTTCCATCGGCAAATGCGATATTTATTTCTTCGAGCGCAAGGTAAAATTTTATGAAAAACACCACCACTGCACCATCGACCGTCGTATTGCGGTTGGGTTGTTAATTGAGGAAAATGCGAGGGAATTTGCCAAGGCGTTGAATATCGAGATTTTTGGGTATTTTGGGGACATTGGCGGGTTGTTTTCGGACTAACTAGAATGAAAACCGACACTTTATTTTATCGCCTGTTCCAAACCGACCCCAGTTTAGCGCTGGAATTGGCGGGCTTGACCGTGCCGACACCAGGGAGATACCGCTTCGGCTCGCATGAAATCAAGCAAACCGCCTTCCGCCTGGACGGTGTGCTTGAACCACCCGACGACCAAGCCACAGCACCGCTCGTGTTTGTCGAGGTGCAATTCCAGCCGGACGAGGAGTTTTATCTGCGCTTTTTCGGCGAGATCATATTGTACCTGCGCCAATACCGCCCTGTTCAGCCTTGGCTGGCTTTGGTGCTGTATCCGCAAGCCCACATCGAGCGCCGCATCGGGGCGGCCCTCCCTTTTCTCGGCTTACCCAACCTGCGCCGAGTTTTTTTGGATCAAATGCCCTTGCTGGAAAGCACCAACCCCAAGCTCTGGCTGATCGCCCTGTTTCTCGCCGAAGAGCCGCAGATTCCAGCCATCGTGCAAAAAGTGCAGGCACACAGGGCAACTTATACGTCGGACGGCATCGATTGGTTGGAACTATTGGAAACCGTCTTGGTTTATAAACTGCCCCATTTTACCCGTGAGGAGATTCAAACTATGTTCGGACTGAAAGACATCGACTTGAAGCAAACCCGATTTTATCAACAGGCTGTCAGCGAAGGGCGGCAAGAAGGCATTGAGGAGGGGATTGAGAGGGGGATTGAGAAAGGGATTGAGAAAGGGATTGAGAAAGGGATTGAGAAAGGGATTGAGAAAGGCCGTGTCGAAGGCGAGGCGACGCTGCTGGTACGCCTGTTGGAACGTCGTTTCGGGCCGCTTTCCGTCTCCGCTCGCCAACGCATAGCCGCCGCCAATGCCGAAACCTTGCTGATCTACGGTGAACGTGTGTTGGATGCAAAAAGCTTGGAGGAAGTTTTTGCGGATTGAACATACAGCGTTTTCAACATCCAATAATAACTTTTTAAAGGTGAAAACGCTGTAACGCCGTGGGTTTGCCTTTTCGCGATTATTCGGTTTTTCATTAGACTTTATCAAAAACCCAGATAGAGCCACCGTCACCGTTGAACCGATAAATGGTTTTTGATAAAGTCTATTGTTCAGCAGCTTGGTTTGATTGGGAGAATATTATGAACGCATTCAAAAAATTGATCATTAGTGCCGGCTTTGTTTTAGGAATTCTATTTTTGCTTTCAGGTAACGTTGCGGGACAGCAGGACTCCCAAGCATCGGTTGTTTCAAATATAAAATCTGAAGAACCTTTGACAGACCACCAAAGAGTAGAGATACAAAAAATAATTAGAGAATCCATTAGCGATAGTGGTGTTCTTCGGGATAAGATCGAAGAGAAGTTTAAAGCCGGTTTAGACGAGATTTCTCATAAGGACACATTCTATATAACTATTTTATGGTCACTTATTGGTGGTGGAATAGCAATTAACTGGTTTACAGTTAAAAATCGCGTAGATAATGAACTTAAATCTACGCGCAATGAAACTGATAAAGAGCTAAAAACTTTTAAAAACCAATTACATGGATTTGGGAAAAAGATTGAGGAAACGATACAAAAGTCTGAGGGAGACCTAACTAAGTATAAGCAGACGATGGATGACAAATTGAAAGCACTTGAACAAGGTGCTACTGAAGAGTTTCAATGTATTATTGCTCTGCAACAAATGCAATACCGATTATTTAATTACTTCGATTTGAACGAGCCATCTTTGCGGCATCCATTGACCGAATCTGCTGAAAAGTTCATTAACGCATATCTACATAAAGTGGAAGAGCTTAAGGGCAAAATCATCGATCTAAAATTGACATTCATTGATTTTGAAAGAGAAGGCGATGCGCGCCATTACTTGGCTAACTCAATAAAAAAAGATGTGGAACGTTGCAAAATAGAAGAAGAAGCTATTCAGTGTTATTTTAACGCTTTAAATAAACCGCCTGGGGATGAAAAATTTGAGGAACTCAACTTCAGCAAAGTTAATACTAGCACTTGGATTAATGTAATTAAAAACAGAAAGATTGATGAATGGAGCCATGATATTTTAAGAAAAGTGGCAAATGCTTGTTGCGGTGCTGGGATTTATGAAGAGGCAATTAAAATATATAAAAAGCTGAATGATTATACCGAATCAGATGCTCGGGTCTGGCTTAGTTTGGGAGATGCTTACAAAGGGCAAGGTGATTATAGCGAAGCCCTGGGTTGCTATAATAATGTCGAAAGCTTGATGAAAAGTAACACGAAGCCACGATCAATATATTGGGAAGCCTTGTATCAAAGCGGGAATATCCATTCTGGACGTGGTCATTATGATGACGCGATTAAATATTACAAACCTATATCAGATGCAATCAAAGAAGAACCTTCGCGTTCCAAAGATTTTCCATGGGTAAATCATAGCCTAGGTGATGCTTATCGGAAACATGGAATTCCTGAGGATAGTCTTAAATATTATCAGGCTGAAATAGACCTTGTCTGTCTTGATGAAGGGCAGGATGATAAAAACAAAAGATTGGGTGAAACTCATTATAAATTAGGTCGTTCGCATACCGACATGAAAGAATACGAAAATGCTATAAGTGATTATGAGAATGCAGAAACGTATAATTTCACATTGCCTATTTATTATGCTTTTTATGGTTATGCATTAAGCAAGTCTAAAGAGCCTGATAAGCAGAAAAAAGCCCAAGAGAAACTTGATCTTGCTCGCAGTAATGCTAAATCGGAATTTGAAGCTGATGAGACAAATTTTGAAAATAAATATTCTCTTGCTGTGTGCTATGCATTTCATAAAGATGTTAAGCAAAATGCATTAGACCATCTGCCTGACATCTTTGAGAAAAAACCATTTATGAAGGCATGGGCCAAAGCCGCTAACTATTCTGACTTCGTAACGATCAAGGATGAGGTAAAAGCACTCGTTGAGCCATCTTAGGCGTTGATCCCTATATTCCATTTAACCGCTAAATCACAGATTATTTGTAAGGTAGATTATGCACGAACCCATTTGGATGGCCGACCAGGTCATGTATGAAATTTTCCCCGACCGGTTTGCAATCGGGCATCCACACACGTCGGAAACCAAGCTTGCCTTGCCGCCTTATCACCGGGCCGTCGATTATGTCAGGCGAAGTTGGGACGAACTGCCGGTGAACCCGTCGTGGGGCAAAGACTTCTTCGGCGGGGATTTGCGCGGCATTGCCGACCATCTCGGCTATATCCAAGAGCTTGGGGCCACGGGTATTTTTTCGACGCCGATTTTCACCGCCCCTTCCAACCACAAGTACGATGCCACGGATTTCTTCTCCATCGACGAACAATTTGGCGGCGATGAGGCGTTGGTGGATTTGATCCAGCAACTACACCGCTTGAATATGCGTTTTGTCATGGATGCCGCTTTCAACCACATCAGCGATATCCATCCTTGGTTTTTGAAGGCGAGACAGGGCGAAAAGCCCTACAGAGACTTTTTTGACTTCAATCAAGATGGCGGTTATCAGTGTTGGCGCGATTTGCGTCAAATGCCGGAGCTTAACCTTGACAATGCTGAATTGCAGGCTATTCTCTACCGCAACAGCGATAGCGTCTTGCAGAAGTATCTGGCGATGGGTTTGGATGGCTGGCGATTTGATGTGGCGGTCGATCTCGGCCTGGGGGTTGCCCAAGCCATGCGGTCGGCGTTGCGACAGCGGTTTCCAGCGGCGGTGCTGATAGGCGAAGTGATGAATTATGCCGCCGAATGGACCAACGGGGACGATAGGTATCATGGCGTGATGAATTACTATTTCCGCGATGCCGTGCTGTCTTGGCTACGCGGGGAAATTTCGGTGCGGCAGATGAATTCAGCCGCCGAGGAATACTATCAAGGTTATGGCATGACCGGGGCGCTTTGCTCGTGGAACATATTGTCCAGCCATGACACGCCGCGCTTGAAAAACATGCTGCCCGACAAGACCCAGCGGCAATTGGCGGTAATCGCCCAATTCACCCTGCCCGGAGTGCCTCTGGTGTATTATGGCGAAGAGATCGGGATGGAGGGGGGTGGCGACCCGGATTGTCGCCGCCCGATGATTTGGGAGAGGCAGCACTGGGATATGGAAACTTTTGAATTTTATAAAAAACTGATCGCTATCCGGCAGTCGCGCAAAGAATTGCGGCAGGGCAAACTCATCATGCTAGGCAATCAATTGGATTCCGATGCCATCGCGTTTATCCGTCATGCCGACAAACCGAATGAAGTGGTGCTAGTGCTGATTAACAATGCTCAAACCCCTCTGAAACAGCGTTTGTTCACCCCGCATTCACATCTATACCATCAGTTGCCCTTGAAAAACTTGCTCTGCCCCGAACAACCCTTGATACGAATGGAGGCCGGCAATTTGGATGTGGAAATACCCCCACGCTCCGCAGCAATCCTAGTGCCGAGTGACGATCAATTCAAGGAATATAAATTCTTCAAAGACCGTAATTTAACATGAACATGAAAATCTACAATATCTTTCCCTTGCTTGCCGGCCCTTTCAGTCACTGGACGCCACACTTGGAACGTGCGGCGGAAATGAACTTTAACTGGATATTCACCAATCCCATCCAGCAACTTGGGAGATCCGGTAGCTTGTATTCCATCCAGGATTATTTTGCCATCAATCCAACATTGTTGGATACTCAATGCCCCTTGGCTGCGGAGGAGCAGGCCAGAGCGATGATCGAAGCAGCCAATGAATTTGGCCTGTCCATGATGATCGATTTGGTCGTCAACCACTGCGCCTATGATTCGGAGCTTCTCGACAAGCATCCCGAATGGTTCGTGAAGGATAACGGGCGCATCGCCCATCCGTCCTGCATGCATGACGGTCAAAAAGTGGTTTGGTATGACTTGGCCCAGTTCGACCATCATCACTCTTCCGATGCCGAGGGTCTGTACCTTTACTGCCGGGATATTGTCGGATACCTGTTGGAGTTGGGGTTCAAGGGCTTCCGCTGCGATGCGGCTTACCAAATTCCTCCGGGTTTCTGGAGGCGGTTGATAGGCGATGTGAAAAAAATCCAGCCCGATGCGGTGTTCGTGGCCGAAACTTTGGGTTGCTCCCCCGAACAGACCCGGCAGACCGCGCAAGCCGGCTTCGACGCGGTTTTCAACAGTTCGAAATGGTGGGATTTTGACAGCCCTTGGCTGATGGAGCAATACCATCTGACCCGCGATGTCGCGCCTTCGATCAGCTTCGCGGAAAGCCACGACACACCGAGGCTATATCCAGAGCAGCACGGCAACCTGGATGCGGTCAAGCGGAGCTATCTTTTTTCGGCGCTGTTCTCGGCAGGGGTGATGATGCCGATGGGCTTCGAATTTGGGTTTGCCAAGCCCTTGCATGTGGTGAATACCCAGCCGGCGGACTGGGAGCAAACCGACGTGGACATTACCGCCTTCATCCGCGAGGTCAACCTGATCAAAAGCCACTACCGGGTCTTCCAAGAAGAAAGCATCACCGAAATTTGGAACGCCTCCAATCCGAACGTGTTGGTGATGTGGAAAGCCTCCGTCCACGATTCTTCGCAAGCATTGATCATCCTCAACAAGGATGTTTGGAACCGACAGTATTTTCATATCGACAACCTCCATCATTACCTGCAGCATGCCCCGGCGTTAGTGGATGTGTCGCCGCTGTGGCCGATGGAATTTCTGCCCGCGCCATTTGAATATGAACTCTTGCCCGGCATGGCGCGGATACTGGTGACTGGGCCGAGGGTTGCGGATGTCAAGTAATTAGGGCATCTCATCCTTGACTCGATCCAATGGCGAATAGGGGGCCATCAATGACTAGACCGGAAGATGAACTGCGCAAGAAAGTGGCAAGCCAGGCAAGGCGCATGAAACAAGCAGACCGCGAGCGGCCCACCCTATTGGCGCAAACGGTGTATGTGGGAACTTTGGGTTTGCTGTTCGTGCTGCCCGTGGTCGTTGGCGCATACCTTGGCCGTTGGCTGGACGGCATGATCGAAGGATACTCCATGCGCTGGACCTTGAGCCTTCTTGTTTTCGGCATCGTGGTCGGCGGCGTCAATGTTTACCTGTTCGTTAAGGAGTGAGCCATGGGCAATGATTTGAACGCTGCCTTATTGTTCATGGTCGGGGATTTCCAAGTCACCATCACCGTGGCGACCACATGGGGAATCATGGCCCTGCTGGGCTTGCTACCCTGGCTCGCCATGCGGGGCAGGGGAACCCATCCGGGCTTCCTGCAAACCGCAGCAGAAGGGCTAGTGACTGCGATGGAGGATGCCATCGCCACCGCCGCCCCGCAACATGCAAGAGAGTTGTTGCCGTTTATCGCCACGTTATGGATTTATCTGGTGGTGGCCAATCTGGCCGGCTTGGTCCCCGGCCTTGATTCCCCTACCCGTGACATATCCCAAACCTCGGCCTTGGCAATTCTGGTGTTTTTCTCCGTGCATTGGTTCGGCATCCGTTCGCAAGGGTTGAAGAACTACTTACGCCATTATTTGACTCCCAGCCCGATTCTGCTACCGTTCCACCTGATCAGTGAAGCCACCCGCACCATTGCCCTGGCTATCCGTCTGTTTGGCAACATGATGAGTCTGGAAATGGCGGCCCTGCTGGTGCTGATGGTGGCCGGCTTCCTCGCCCCGGTGCCGCTGTTGATGCTGCATGTCATCGAGGCGTTGGTGCAGGCTTATATTTTTGGCATGTTGGCCTTGATTTACGTGGCGGGCGGGATGCAGTCGCAGGAATTGCACCAACAGAAGGATGATTGATAGGATAATGACGGAGCGTCAAAGCTTGCTTTGACTGTCAAAGCAAGCTTTGACGCTCCAGACTTGGATTGAGACGGGAGAAGTCGAAACCCGATCCAGCGCACACTGCCAAAACCAACTGGGAAAAGAATCCTATGAATGACATGACTTGGTTCACCCTGATTTCCACCGCCGTGGCCGTGCTAGGCATAGGCATAGGCGTGATGTTCCCGGCCTTAGCCATGGGCAGGGCCATCGCCGCCGCTCTGGACGCACTTTCGCGTCAACCCGAGTCGGAAAAGTCGATCATGCGCACCCTCTTCATCGGCTTGGCAATGATCGAATCCCTCGCCATCTACGTTTTGGTAGTGGTATTGATCGTGCTGTTCCGCAATCCTTTGCTGGAATATCTTTTGAAATAACACCAAGGGTGGCATCCGATAAAGCCAGTCTTTCGCCACGCCATCGGACATGACTATTTACCGTTGCTTCATGGCATTTAAGTCAAAATTAAGGCAAGCGTGTTATAACTTCCAGTGTTGAGCGTTTTGCAGAATTTATCGAACGGGGCATGAGGATGAACAGTTTCAAAAGTTTACCCAAGAAAACCATCCTGTTGGCAATCGTCCTAGGGCTGGTTCTCCTTTTCCAAGGCTGTGCCGGCTATTATCCCGGTTACGGGTATTCTTACCCTTACGGCTACGGCGGTTACGGTTCCTATTATGGGTTGGGCTATGGCTACCGCCCTTATGGCGGATATTATGGATACCGCGGGCCAATCGGCGGCTATTACGGAGGGTATCGACGTGGCTGGGGCGGAGGCGCTTGGGGCGGAGGCGGTTGGGGCGGAGGCGGGAGAGGTGGCTGGGGA